>ULSF01039470.1_pt1 | contig 25620 bp, 22 predicted proteins | sample 1956121 | NCBI WGS metagenome assembly ULSF01 (sample SAMEA4835701, study PRJEB28245) | human gut metagenome | biome: gut microbiome; material: fecal sample | place: Denmark | collected 2008
TAATTATTTGGAAGACGGAAAAGATTTTGTTGAAACAAAAAACTATATTCAGCAAACCAAAACAGAATTGGAAAAATGCAAGCAGGAATATGCGAGTTTTTTTACCGAAGAAAAGGTAATGTCCTATTTAGACAGTGACGGACTGGACAGCTATTATATTGATCTGTATAAAAATCAATATGTAGGGGATATTGAATCTGCTTCTGAAGATAAAACGGTTGAAAACTCTGTAGATCAGATTCTTGGGATTTTAGATATCTCGGAGCAAGTAATTGATTTATTATCCGAGAACCCAAATAGCTGGGAAGTTGACGAACAAAATATCATGTTTCATGATGACACTTTATCAAGCAAGTATGATGAATTATTAAACAAGTTAGCATAATGGTTCAATTGATAGAAAATGCGTATTTATTAACGGAATGGTTTATGGCAAATAAATATTAACATTCCGTGTCGGTATGTTAGAAAGATAAGATGGGAATCATATGCTCGGAAATAATTGAATAAATCGACGGTATGAAAAGCATTTTGCGGTCGTCTGAAAAAAACGAGTTTTTTTCAGACGACTTTTACTATATTTGCAAACGCTTAACTCTTTTTTGATATAGTGTAATTACAGAAGAAAAATCAAATATGAGCAGATTTTTATCAATAAAAATATAAAGATAAATTATTAATCAGACTGTAGACAAAACTGAAATTTGATTTTTTGCGGCATTCAGCCGCATTTTGTTTTTCCGGCAGGTGGGTCAAACTCTTTATAAGTGCCGCTTGATAAGTGGTGATTCAAGGGTAAAGAAATAGTATTGGCGAGGGTAGAGTGCAGTTCGAAAATTAACGATTTTCGAGCGAGCGGTATCTCTGACAAAGAGTGCTGCTCTTTTCGACACTCTCCTATGAATAACGCAAGGTGAAATTTCATAAATCATATATAAATTAAGAAATTTCTGCTGTTAAGCAAAAAAACGGAATTATTCTGAAAACGGTATCGGCTTTTGTATTCATTAGAGAAAAAAATAAATATAAGAAAAAGAGATTTTTGTCTGTTACGCTTGCTTAGAATAAATGGATAAAATTATGCATGGATTGTATTAGTATCTTTGTCTTCGGTGCGGACATCTTTTAGTAAACAGCGATGGTTGTGTATGTTTTTTTATTGCCGGCTGAAGCAGCAAGAAATCTTTCCAAGAGTACGGAAAAGTGAATTTTTAAATGTGAAAAATTTTGAAAGCTGAACAGGGTGTAGGTGCTTTTGACAAACTGAACGTGAATAAAACCGGTGTTTTCCGGTTTTGCAAAATGGCGTTGATAAACAAAGAGAAATATTTCTGTTCAAAAAGCGTTGATTATGGTACAATAGAAAAAAAGGGGCTGAAGCGTATGCGTCTTGATAAATATTTAAAAGTATCGCGGATTATAAAACGTCGTACGGTTTCCAATGACGCCTGTGATGCCGGACGGGTGCTGGTGAACGGGCGGCCGGCTAAGGCAGGATATCAGGTAAAACAGGACGATGTTATACAAATTCCGTTTGGGCAGAAACAAATCTCTTTTCGGGTGATTCATACCGAGGAAAAAGAGGCGCGTCAAGCGGAAGAGCCTATGTTTGAGGAACTGTGATGGCGGGGGTTTTGCTTGCCGCAGCCGGCGCGGGAACCCGTACGGGACTGAAAGAAAATAAAATATTCTTTTGCATTGACGGAACACCGATTATTCAAAAAACCGCGGAAGCGTTTCTTCGGCATCCGTCGGTTGAAGAAGTTACGGTTCTTTGCGCGTCAAAGGATATTCCTCGTATAAAAAGTATATTAGGGAATACAGTGAATTATGTTTTAGGCGGTCAAACGCGAGGAGAATCTGTGTTTAACGGATTAAAAGCCATAAAGGAAAAATATGATATTGTCTTGATTCATGACGCGGCCAGACCGTTTGTTGAACAAGAATGCATTACTCGTGTGCTTGAAGCGGTTGCCCGGGGCTGCGGCGTGGTTGCCGGTGTGCCGGCGACGGATACGATTAAGCAATGTGATGAAAAGAACTTTGTTTTGTCTACGCCTCCGCGGGAGCGGTGCTGGCTTGCACAGACGCCCCAGGCTTTTTGGCTGGAGGAAATCTATGACGCTTATTTAGCCGCGGGGGAGAAAAGCTATACCGATGATGCGGCTGTATATGAGGCATGGGGTGGCAGCGTACGGATGGTAGAGGGCAGCTATGCCAATAAAAAGATTACAACAGCGGAGGATGTAGCAATGAAGGTGTTCCTTTCCGGCGTCGGCTTTGATGTTCACCGGCTGAAAGAGGGAAGAAAACTGGTGTTGGGCGGGGAAGTTATTCCCTATGAAAGGGGATTAGAGGGGCATTCCGACGCGGATGTTCTTATCCACGCTGTAATGGATGCGCTGTTAGGCGCCGCGGGTTTGGGCGATATTGGCCGGTATTTTCTTGATACCGATGAACGGTGGAAAGGAATATCCAGCATGAAATTATTGGCGCAAGTATTGGAAATGCTGTATCATAAAGGATTCCGCGTTGTAAACATCAGCGCCGTAATTGCTGCTCAAAAACCGAAACTTTCTCCATATATTTCTAAAATGAATCAAAATATTGCACAGGCCGTGGGTATAGCCCAACAACGGGTAAATATTGCGGCTACCACAACCGAGCATTTGGGGTTTGAGGGGCGTGGAGAAGGAATTTCCGCCAGAGCCGTTGTTATGCTTATAAAGGAGGAGCAGGCATGAAATTTTCAAAGATGCAATCAGCATTAAAGCATAAATATCGTAACGAAACGGATCCGGCGATACTTGAAAAACAAAAACTTTACAATAGGATCGTTTACGGCGCCGCAGCTGTTCTGATCATTACGGCGATTGTGCTCAACGTGCTTTCTGTTTCGGGATATTTTGCTAAGGATTCGGAGATTACGCCTTGGCCCACACCGGATGCTCAGGAAATTATTACGGTGGGGGTAGTGGATCGCTCTTATAACGTGAAGAGTATTCTTATTGATGAACCGCGAATCAATCAGCCCAGCATTTATGGGCATGAGTTGCTTTTTTCTGCCGGAAAGGGAAGCCTGGACAGTTCTATACTTACGAACTTGTATTTATTTGACGCCGTAACCGGAAGCGTAAGTAAAATAACCGAATCCAAGATAAATGGCGGGGAAATTTATGAAACATATATTTCCGAAAACTGGATTGTTTGGCTGGATACCGATCATAAAGGTAAAAATGTAATTTATAAAATGAATCGGAAGGATATTGAGGGAATGCAAGCCAATACTATATCCGTAGTGCAGGAAACCGAAAATCATATGCCCAAATTGGGTTTATACGGCGATTATTTAATATGGATGGAACAGATAAGCGCCGATGAGGACAAGCTGTATTTTGTTGATTTGATTACCGATGAGAATATGGCGTTACAAATGTTTGATCAAACAAATTACGCGGTAAGCTCACCGTATATTTATAAAAATGCCGTGATTTGGGCCGAACGGGATCCGCAGCGGCCTGACGATGATTCAGTAAGCGCGATATACAGTATGATTTTTGAAGATTTGGGTGTGGTAGACAGCGACAGTGAATATGTACCGGATGAGGATTCCGGTGAATTGGAACCGGAGATATTTGCTACCGGAACCTATGTGCATAATCCCATTTGTAATGACGATGTATTCGTTTGGATCGATAAAAACAATGCGCCTGATTCTAGCCTTTATTATGCCTATCGAGACGGGCGGGGAGATCCTGTACGATATTGGAGAAATGTCACACAGTATGCTTTAGGCGACGATTTTATTGTTTTTACATCCAATCAGATTGTCTATGCTTACTATTATGAATCGGATATTCTGGTACAGGTTTCCGAATCCGGGCGCAGCGCCATTCTTCCCCAGGCATTCGGTACGTTGGTTGTGTGGGAGGACAAGAGTGATACTTCCGGAAACGACGTTTTCAAATACAATATTCTGGGGTAATTATGGCAAAAGATAAGAATGTTTTTATTTGTTCGCAATGCGGATTTGAATCGGCTAAATGGCTGGGAAAGTGTTCTAACTGCGGAAGCTGGGGTACAATGGAAGAAACCGTTGTGAATACGCAGAAAAATAATACGGCGGTAAGATCGGTTGGAGCTGCCGGACGGGTACAAAAACTCAGTCAGGTACAAACTCTTCGCGATGAGCGTTTTTCTTCCGGCAGCGGGGAGCTTGATCGTGTACTCGGCGGAGGAATTGTTCCGGCCAGCATTGTGCTTTGCGGAGGAGATCCGGGAATCGGAAAATCCACACTTTTGCTTCAAGTGTGTGATTTTGTCGCAAAAGAAAAAAAGGTTTTGTATGTTTCGGCGGAAGAATCGGCTCGGCAGATTAAACTTAGGGCGGATCGTTTGGAGTGTACCGCAGAGGAACTGTATTTACTTACAGAAACCGATATTGAGGAAATCTGCGCGCAGATTTCTCTTCAAAAACCCAGTGTAGCGGTGGTGGATTCTATTCAAACGGTATATGCTTCGTATTTGAACTCTGCGCCGGGAACAGTATCGCAGGTGCGGGAGTGTGCGTCCCGACTGATGCGCGTTGCTAAGGAATGCGGAACGGCAGTCATCACAGTGGGGCATGTGACCAAAGAGGGGACGCTTGCGGGGCCTAAAGTGCTGGAACATATTGTGGATACGGTATTGTATTTTGAAGGGGAACGGAACAATACTTTCCGGATACTGCGCGCCAATAAAAATCGGTTCGGCTCCACCAATGAAATCGGGATTTTTGAGATGAATGAGCAAGGGATGCAGGATGTGTTAAATCCTTCGGAAATTTTTATGTCTCAGCGCAGTCAGCCGGTTCCGGGAACAGCTATTCTGTGCTCCTTAGAAGGTACACGCCCGGTTATGGTAGAAATTCAGGCGCTTTCGGGGACTTCAAGTTTCGGAAATCCGCGCCGTGTGGGCAGCGGCGTGGATTACAGCCGCATGGTTACCTTGCTTGCCGTGCTTGAAAAGAGGCTGGGGTATTCGCTGTATAATCAGGATGTGTATATTAATATAGCCGGCGGACTGCGTGTGGAAGAACCGGCGCTGGATTTACCTGTGCTGGCCGCGGTGGCCTCAGGGTATAAAAACATTGCTCTGCCGGAAGATACGGTATTCATGGGCGAGGTAGGTCTTACCGGTGAACTTCGGGCAATAGGCGGATGCCAAAAACGTATTGATGAATGCATTAAACTGGGCTTCCAAAAGGTAATTCTTCCCAAAGGAAATAAACGGGGACTCAGAGAAAACAGTAAGATTCAATTATTGTTTGCCGATAATATTTTTACCGCGCTGTCTTTTGCTATGGCAGAAAAGTGAGGAGGACTTCATGCTTAAAAGAATTTTTCGTATTTTATTTGTTCCTATAGGTGCTGCTTTAGGGTATTGGTTCTGGAAGCTGGTGGCTTTGATCGTTCGGCAAAATGAATTGCAGCTGTCGGGATGGGTCTCAACGGTATGTGTGCTTTTTTTGATTGCGCTGTTCGCTGTTATTGGTTTTTTTGCCGGCAAACCCGCGGCGTCGGCTCTTTCACAAATGCTTTCTAAAATTATAAAGCGTGCAAAGGAAATGCCCGCAAAAGAAATGTTTCTTGCTTGCGGCGGATTGCTGTTTGGATTTTTAGCTGCGTTTTTAGTTTGTCAGATATTTAATAATATCAGCAACGAGGTTTTGGTTACGTGCTTGAATATTATCGTATATCTTTGCTGCGGTATTTTAGGGGTGCGGATTGCTATGATCAAGCGCGATGATATTCCTCTTCCGTTGAAAAAGAAAAAAAGCGAGGAATTAGAAAACGAAGGAGGAACGGTACTTGATTCCAGCATATTGATTGACGGGCGCGTATATGATATCTATAAAACAGGTTTTATTCAGGGGCCGATCTATATTCCCAAATTTATCTTAAATGAGCTTTCCCGTCTTGCAGACAGTGAAGATGGAAAAAAACGTCTGCGGGGCCGCATGGGCTTAGATATGATCAAAAAGCTTCAGCAAGAGGAGGGGGTGCGGATTGAAGATGCGGATTATGAGGAACTGGAAAGCATTGATGATAAGATCATTCACTTTGCGGCTGAAAAAAAAGCAGATATTATGACCAATGACTATGGTTTGAATATGGTGGCTTCCCTCCAGGGGGTAAAGATACTCAACCTTAATGAATTGGCTAATGCATTAAAACCTACGCTTGTTGCCGGAGAAATGCTCACGGTTTCCGTTACCAAAGAAGGAAAAGATCCTTCTCAGGGGGTGGGGTATCTCTCTGACGGAACGATGGTTGTAATAGAGGATGGAAGCGATTACATAAACAGTGAAATAGAGGCGATAGTTACCAGTATACTTCAGACCAATGCGGGAAAGATCATCTTTGCAAAGCCTAAATAAAAATTTCTGGGAGGAATGTTTAATGAAAAAAATGATTGCTTTTTTTATTACAGTAATTATGGTCCTTTCATGTGTGCAAACGGTGTCTTTGGCCTGGGTGGAAAATAATATTCTCGTCAATCCCAGTTTTACAAGCGGTACCCTGGAATGGAGCGCCGGTGCCCCTACACAGATCAGTACAAGCACAGATGCTTATGATGGCGACAATGCGGCCATGCTAATAAAAAAGCGTGGATTTAATCAATGGGTGAGTGCAAAACAGCATATCACACAGGCTATCAGTGAAAGCGGTAGTGGTCGGTATAAAGCTTCCTGTTATTTGAAAGGTAGCGGAACGTATATGCCGAATCTTGCATTGATGATAAAAATCGTAGATATTGACGGCAATGCCGTCTATAAGCAGTCATCTTATAAAATATTGACAAATTATTATCAATATTTTGAGGTTGATTTTTATTTGGATATCACACAGCTGTCTTTTGTAGAATTCTATTGGTATGGTACACAAGAGGCAGAATATGATTTTCTTGTAGACACTTGCCGACTGGAACGTATCGGTGAATATCCTTTTTTGGGAAATAATCTTCTTGTAAATCCAACCTTTGAAAATGAAACTTCTTATTGGAGCGTTGCTTCTCCTACACAAATTAGTGCAAACACAGATGCCTATGATAGCGATAACGCAGCTATGCTGATAAAAAAACGCGGGGAAAATCCGTGGGTAAGTGTAAAACAAAATGTCACACAGGCCGTGGAACAGGCTGGAAGCGGCCGATATAAGGCCTCGTGCTATTTGAAGGGCAGCGGAACGTATATGCCGAATCTTGCATTAGTGATAAAAATTGTGGCCTCTGACGGCAGTGAGAGCTATAAAATCTCCAATTATAAGATACTGACAAATACATATCAGTATTTTGAGGTTGTTTTTTACGTTTATACGGATGAAATCTCTTACATGGAATTCTATTGGAATGGCACAACAGAAAATGAGTACGATTTCCTTGTAGATGCATGTAGCCTTGTTTGTACGGCCGATTTTTCATCACTTCCTACTCCCGATACATCCATACAGAGAGCGGAAAATACCAGAATAGGTGCTATACGCTGGGATGCATATTTTGCAACCAGTCAGAACCCGTCTTCTTACAGCGTTGCTGATCAGGTGGCTAGAACGCTTAGCTATTATCCATATCAGGCACCTTATTATGTACAGCCCAGAACTCCTGCAAGCGGTGATGTTAGCCTTAAAATTCCATCAGTTTATGCGCTTACAGGAAAAACATATGTAATTGATGATGTAACCTCTTCAACTCTTGCATCAAAAACTATTCAATATGATTACGGTGTTACCTGGGAGGAAGAGGCTGCTTATGCACTGAATGCTGGTATTGATTATTTTGCCTATTTGTGGTATAAAAGCGAGGATAAAATGTCTTTACCGAGAAAGGCGCATGTAGCTGTGAACGGATATTCCTCTAATAAGCAGTTAAAAATGTGCGCCATTCTGGAACGCGGCCATTTTGGAAGTGCGTCAAATATCAGCATTCTTTCTACTAATCAGGAAAAACTGGCTGCCATACCCGTGGATCATAAAGAGCTTTACCAGGCAATGGCGCAGAGTAGTTATTTAACGGTTATGAGTGAAAACGGCGAGAAACCGATACTCTATTTCTATGATGCGAAGAATTTTTTGACTGAAAATGAATTGCAGTATATTCTAAATGAAGCTGTATTTTATACTGATTATCTGCATCAAATCAATCCTCAAAAATATCGCGAGGTTGAGGATATTTACTTCATTGCTATGGATGGAGATACTTTGGAACGAGCTATGGTTGATGGTTATAGAAGTACAGGATTTGATGCACTTTCAAGATATTCAGTGAGTTATGGCATCAGCGAAAGTGAAAAAGCTACAGCAAATAGCAGTGGTAGCAGCATCATGGCAGAAAGCTTCAACCGGTATGCTTATAATGATTTATCCTGCGCATCACCGATTGCTGGAACAGCATATAGTAATAGCTTTGCGCAGCTTTCACAAAAAAATAAGGCATATAATCAGACTTATGCCTCATATGCACAGCAAATACAGTGTGTGCCGCTTGCAACTGTTGGCAGATATCAGCTTCCGCGCATAAAAACGGGCGTGAGTTGGACGGGGGATTACAGCTGGCAGTATACACGTAAGGGAACACCGGCTGAGATCGCACAGGATGTGTATCAAACACTGGAGTGGGTAAAAGAGAATCCTGGAGCAACAGCAGCCAATGCTGTTCTTATTTATGGATGGAACGAGCATGATGAGGGTGGGTATTTATGTCCTACATTGAAATGCGATATCAACGGTAATCTGATTTTTGATGAAAATGGAAATACTATGATTGATACTAGCGTTCTTGATGCAGTAAAAGGTGCTATAGAAGATTATCGGGCTGTGGAAAATCAACAGGAGTAGATATTAGAAGAGATAAAGGCGGCTTAGCGTTATCACTGAGCCGCTTTTTCATTGGGTAAGGAAATGTTATATTTTTCTTTTGTTTTATTTTGTTTTGTGTTATAATATACTATAAATACAGCCGTATCTGCGGCAGCATCAGCGGAGGAGTTCATGCAGCGGGTAAAAAGACGCAAAAGATTTGATCTTTTAAATTATCTGCCCTTTATTATCGGTGCCATTGTTGTTATATTGATTATTGTTCTTTTAACGGTGTTTTTCAGCAAAGACGTAAAAAGTATAAAACTTTCTGATTTTAAGCAGCTGCCGATTCACGCTGAAAGCAATTTTACTGTTTTTGCCGGGGGAATCGCCTATATTGATGATACAGAGAACTGTATCTATTATATGGACGACCGCGGAGAGATCATGTGGGGCTTTTCAGGAACAGTAGAAGGTATGAAGCTGTACGCAGGGGAAACTAAACTGGGTATTTCTGTGGGGAAAAAACTTCAGGTGATTAATAAAGAGGGAATCCTTGAGTTTTCAAAGGAATTTGAACATTCCATTGCGACTGTTGCCATGGGGGAAAAGTTGATTGCCGTAAGCTTAAGTACCTCGGATGATACGATTATCCTTAACAGTACCGGCGAGGAAATCGATCGGATTATTTCCAGCAGTAATTGCACCAATATTCGGTTTGGTGTTTATGGCGCGGGCAACAGTGTTTGGGTTATTACAGTGGAAAATTCCGGATATTATCCTAAGTATCAGCTTTCTACGTATAAATATGATACCGAAAAAAAGCAGACGGTTACCTTTGAGGTAGATAATCAAATGATGTATAACGCCGTGTTCGATGAAAATTTGTGCTATATTTTCGGTACCGAAAAAATTATGATACGGGATTGTGATTATACGGGTTCGGTTAATTTGGATTATACGGTGAACGGTTATGATGTGATATCCTGCGGAAGACTGAATAAAACACTGCATATGCTTTTGCTTAATGACGGAAGACTAAAAGCGATCGGCACCGGTGTTATGGATATCGAGTGTGAAGAAAAGTTGAATTACGCGGTAGTTTCCCACAAAAATTATTATGGTTTCAGTCATTATTTTATGTACAGAATTAAGCCGTCGAGCGGAAAGATAACCAAATATCGGCTTCCGTTAAAAGTAGAGGGATTGATTCAAGGCAACGGTTATGTGATTATAGAATCCGGCGGCGCTATGTATCGATATAACATTCCTGATTAAGGAGGAGAACTTTCGTGAATATTGTAGATCTTGGCATTATCGTTTTGTTGGCAGCAGGTTTTTTAATAGGATGGTATCGGGGCTTTTTAGTAACGGTATTGAATGTGGCTTCCTATGTTCTTGCATGGATTATATCTTTTGCCGGATACAGTTCCTTGGCATCTTTTATTCTTCAGAAAACCAACTTTGATAATACTTTGCTTTATTTTACCGCAGGAGCAGAAAAACTCAGTGATATGACGGTTGCCAATGTAGATATCAATACGCTGAGCAGTGAAAGAATCACCGAGATCATCAATTCTTCCAATTTGCCTAAGCCTATTGCGGATATGATGAATCATAATATTTTAAATCAGGTATTCGCCGATCAGGGTATTACCACAATGAGCGATTATTTTAATCAGACGATTATCAATCTCAGCCTTAGCCTGATCAGCTTTCTGATTATTTTCTTTGCGGTAAGACTCCTCTCTATATTTGCTATCGGTCTTGTAGATCACGTCGTGCAGCTTCCGGTATTAAAACAGTTTGATAGTATTATCGGCGGCGGAGTAGGGGTTTTGCAGGCGGCGGTTTTTGTATGTATTATTTTTGCTATTGTGCCCATTGCCATGTCTGTTTTACCGCTGGAAAACTTTAATAATTTGATACAAGGATCTCTTTTAGGCAGATTGTTTTTTAACGGAAATATTATATTTAATGTTTTAAGATCCGTATTTTAAATAAGGAGTTTGTTGAAACGTGAACAGAAAAACACGGACCCGTATTAAAAAGACCATCACATATTCGGCCACGGTAATATTGATTGTGGCTGTGGTTTTGATTGCTGTTTTTTGCGGCCGCGAAGAACGGTATCGGGCAAATCAATATAATAAAACGACGCTTACAACTTCCGGAGGGACAGCGCAGTCTAATGCCAATATCAACGAGATTACCATAGATTCACAGGAAGATGGCGTTGTGAATATTCGGCTTGGCTTTGTTTCGGGCAGCGAGGCTGAAGGCGGTGTGCAGCCCTGCGGGGTACCGGAATATACGGTTGCGTTTTTAGCGGACCCGCTTAGATTGGTGATAACAGTAAAAGGCTTGGTATATTGGGATTATGTAATTAAAGGAACCGTTACAGATGAAACCGGTGTAGTCAGCGGTATGTTTCAAATGCTGCCTCAGAATGGCAGCGGAGATACGGTATTTTATTTTAATATAGCAAAACCGGTGACCTTTCAGGTGCTTGAGGAAGAAGGAGGATTCCTTACGGTTTCACTGAAACCGGAGGAAAAAGAGCCGATCAATGAGACCGGCTGGTATCTTTTAGCGGATTTATATTATGAATATCAGGCCGGTGAAATGCCTGAATGCGGATTTACTCCTACGTTATGTGATGATAATATCAGCGTTTTGATGATCAGCCAAAGATATCAAAGCAGCGAAGAAGCACAGGCAAGAATGGATGAGCTGCTTACCGGTGTGCTGGAGGGCACGTCTGTTCGTATAACGGAGCTTTCTTTTGGGCAGCTGCCCCGATACAGCGAAAATACGGATTCGGCGGCACTTTTAAACGAATCTATTTTAAGTATTGACGGCGCGAAAACAAGTTTGCCGCTGTTCTTTGTCGATGCCAGGTTTCTTTGCTGGGTTCCCGGCAGCAGTACGGCGCTTTTTGCAAGGACGGTAAATGAAATGGATCAGTTGTATACGGCGGATAAAGCCGGAACCAGACATTTGCTGTTCGATGAGGAGCTTGCTACGGTAGTAAAAGCGGTCTATTCAGCCGACGGAACTACTCTGGCATATATTGAACGTGCGAATGATGTGGAACTTTGCAGTATATACAAGACACAAGATCAATCGCTGAAAATCATAGGCAGTCAGGATGAAGAATCGGCGCCTTTCGGAGAAATGATTTTAGGAATCGCTTTAAATGACGACGGATCTAAATTGTATGTAATCAGTGGGGACGGCATGTATTCATTAAAAGAATATGATGTTGTAACCGGGGAAATCAGAATTCTTGACGCGGAGATTATTGTAGAATCCGATCTGGTCTACCGTAACGGATATTTATATTATTGTGATGTGGTAGAAGAGTGGGAAGTCGTGGTTCAGTATGAACTTGCAACGGATCAAGTAAAGGTGATACAAAAGGGCGCGAGCTTTTCTGTTTCCAATGACGGCAGTAAGATTGCTGTGATTACCGAAGATTATGAAACGGCCGTATGTGATTTAAATATTGTGGATATTGCAACGGAACAATGTGACGTGGTGCTGGAGGATATTGTAACAAGCGAGTTTTTCATTTCCAGTGATAACAGCGCGGTATATTATATATTGGAAACCGGTGATGAAGAATTTTATTATCAGATTAATCGGTATGATATTGAAACCGGTGAAACAATTACGGCGGCCTATAGTGTAAACGGTGTATTTTATGCTTCAAACGTGCCGGATGAAGTTATTATCAGCATTATGTATAATGGAGACACCGGAAATTATCCGGTAGCCTATATAGCAAACTTCCAGAAAAACGCACAGGAAGAATAAGAAAATAAAACAGCCGAGTGTCCTGAATAAGGACGCTCGGCTTTATTTTTTTGTATTTTTATTATTAGAAAACACAAAGATTCATTCAATAATATAAAAAAGAAGGTTACTCTTCCTGAAAAAGACTTCTTTCCGATTGCGTTTTAAAAAGAAATTTTTATTGCTTCTTTTTTGGATCTTTATTATTTGGATCTTCGTTTTGCAATGTTATAATATTTACCGCGCTTTCGGCCATAGTATGATTTACTGCGGCGCTTACGGCAAATTTCAGTGCGCAAACCAGCGGCTCTTCTTGTATGAAAATACTTTCGGTTGCTTTTTTAAATTCGCTTTCATAAGCCTCTACAAAGGAATTAAAAAAAACATCCATCCCGCTGGCGCAGGCTTGTTCTTCAATCATACGGCTGATAATAGGAATCGGTAATTGCCGCTTCATCAAACAGATTACAAGCAGTCGTGCAATATGCAGCTTGGAATATTTCTTCTTTATCGGTGCGGGAAGTACATTCATTTTTACATAGTTATTGATCATGGAAGGAGTGACCAGATCTTCTGAAAGCATGTAGGGGCCAAGATATTTTTGCATCAGCACAATCACTTGATCCATATATAGCTCTAATTCAGGAAGATCTTTCCAGCGAGGTAAACTGTGATGAGAAATTCTTTGATTAAATTTTTTTAGTTGTTCTTGCGGCATTTTTTTTCACCTCAGGTATAATTCCTACATAGTATAACATAATAAGTATAATAATGCAAACAAACTTTTTAATGTTTATAAAAATAGTTGACAACACAAACAAAATGATGTAATATAGTATCGAAAACCATGTTATAGGGTAACGCGATCTGCTATATAAATAAGGAGTGATTTTTATGGCAAAGATACAAATTTATGGGGATTCGATTCTTCGCGGTGTAACGCTGAACGAGGATACACAGCGTTACTATATTAACGATGCAATCGGTATTGAAGCATTAGCAAAGGATATTCATGCTGAGGTAGCTAATTTTTCTAAATTCGGCTGTACGGTTCAAAAAGGAATGAGTCTTGTAGAGACAAATCTTGCCAAAGGAGCGATTTGTGATTATGCGTTAGTGGAATACGGCGGGAATGACAGTGATTTTAACTGGACAAAAATTGCAGAAGAGCCGGATGTTGAACACCTTTCAAATACTCCGCTGGAAAAATTCAAGGAACTTTATAAAAAAATCGTATTGGCTTTAAAAAATAATGGTGTTATTCCCATACTGGCTACGTTACCTCCTGTAGATGCTGAAAAATACTTTTTGTGGATTTGCCGTAACGGCTTGAGCAAGGAAAATATTTTGCGTTGGCTGGGAGATGTTTTTGCCATTTATCGGTATCAGGAACAGTATTCTCGCGCGGTAGAGGCGATTGCTGCCGAGACGGGCTGCGAATATATTGATTTTCGTGCCGCGTTTATCAGGAATCGTAAAATAAAGGATCTGTTTTGTTCTGACGGGATTCATCCCAGTGTGAAGGGACAGCAGCTTATCAATCGTGAACTTTCTCTTTTTGTGAAGGAAAAAGTTCTGCATGCTTAAAGGAGAAAAGACTGAAATATAAAATGAATCGTAACAGGAAGTAGAAAGCCAGAGGCAAGAAAAACAAAACATACAACCGGAGAGTTGAGTAAACACTTGATTTTCAGAAAACATATTGAGGAAAATACATTGTTTTAAACTCTGTATTTGTGCTTTTAAAAGAGAATAATTTTATCTATATAAAAAATAATTCAGGACTGCCGCTTAGACAGCCCTGAATTATTTTAAACTGTTTTTATCTTTGTACCCGCCCGGAACCATCGCCTCCGGCCAGCGTTTTTACTTCATTTACGCTTACCATGTTGAAGTCACCTTCAATGGAATGTTTCAGGCAGCTTGCTGCAACGGCAAATTCTATGGCTTGCTGCGGGGCATAGTTGTTTAAACAGGAATAGATAAGGCCGCCGCCGAAGCTGTCACCTCCGCCTACACGGTCCACAATGTGTATCAGATAACTTTTGGAGAAATAATACTGGCCATCGGTATAAAGCATTGCCGCCCAGTTGTTATCGTTTGCTGAAATCGAGGAACGCAAAGTGATGGCCACTTTTTGAAAACCAAAGCGATCGGCAAGTTGCTTAGCTACTTCTTTATATCCTTCGTGGTTTACTTTCCCTGCGGTAATATCCGTATTGGCGGCTTTAATACCGAATACATCGGAGGCATCTTCTTCGTTGGCAATGCAAACGTCCACATATTGGCAAAGCTCGCCCATTATCTTTCCGGCTTTTTCTTTGCTCCAAAGCTTTTTCCGGTAATTTAAATCACAGCTTACCGTTATATTTCTTTCTTTTGCTTTTTTGCAGGCTTCCATACATATTTCGGCAACGTTATCGCCTAAAGCAGGTGTAATGCCGGTAAAGTGGAACCAATCTACCCCGTCAAAAATAGCGTCCCAATCAAAATCGGCCACGGTGGCCTGGGCTATTGAGGAACCTGCACGATCATAAATCACCTTGGAAGGCCGTTGACTTGCGCCTTTTTCAAGAAAATAGATACCTACCCGGTCACCGCCGCGGGCAATAAATGAGGTATCCACACCGTAACGGCGCAGCGCGTTTACTGCCGCCTGACCAATCTCGTGGGTCGGCAGTTTCGTGACGAAAGCAGTATCAATTCCATAGTTAGCCAGCGATACGGCGACGTTCGCCTCACCGCCGGCATAGGTGGCACCGAATTTATCGGCTTGAACAAAACGGTAATAGCCCTCCGGAGCCAAACGAAGCATAATTTCACCAAATGTAATGACTTTCATATTCTAAATCTCCTCTATTATTTTTTTTGTACAAGATGCAACGCAAATCCGCCGAATTCGCCTTTGAAATAAATGGCGGTAAGATTGCCGGATGCATCATATTTTTTTGTTTCATGATCCAACGCAAAGCCACGCTTTTCAAGGTGATAGACGGCACGGTCAATATAGTTTGTTTGTACAGCGATATGGCCGTTTTTGCCTAAATAGGGCCCCTTCATTATTTCTATTCCGCTGCCGGCAAATACACTGCTATTTCCGTTTTTGGCGGTAAAACCGAACATAGAGCCGAATAATCCGGCAATGGAAAGAGCCTCGGCTTCATTGGCGGCATTGATGCCGATATGCTTTACTTCAAAGCCCAGCATTTGCGTTACGGCAGTATGCGTAAGCTCTTTTATGGCTTCAAAATTTCCTTCTTTTATCAAAGCTTTATCTACCATCCAACTTCCGCCGCAGGCAATAATTTTATTGAAATCAAGATATTGTGTGAGATTGGATGTGTTAATTCCGCCGGTAGGCATAAATTTTACGCCGCCGTAGGGGGCGCTCATAGCTTTTATCATTTTCAAGCCGCCTGCAGCTTCGGCAGGGAAAAATTTTACAACATCGAGTCCCAGCTCAAGCGCTTGCTCAATATCACTGGGAGAAGAACAACCGGGTACAACAGGAATATCTTTTTCCAAACAATATTTGACTGTATTGGGGTTGAACCCGGGACTTACGATAAATTTTGCTCCGGCGGATATGGCCTTATCCACTTGCTGGGTTGTAAGAACCGTTCCGGCGCCGATAAGCATATCGGGAAATTCGGCAGTCATTATTTTAATGGCTTCCTCTGCGGCAGCGGTACGGAAGGTAATTTCCGCGCAGGAAAGACCACCTTCGCATAACGCTTTTGCCAAAGGCCGCGCGTCTTTCGCATCATCCAGCGCTACTACCGGAACAATACCGATTTTAGATATTTCTGTTAAAACAGTATTCATAAAATTCTCCTCTTTTCTTCGGTTATACGTTATTATCAAAGGATATCTTTGATCGTATGCCTATATATAAATTATATATTTATCAAATTTAGATGTCAAGGTATTCAGGGGCTTTTTGCTTTGCAATTCTTGCTTAATCAAAGAAAGGTGTTGAAAAAAACGACAATGTATTGTATAATTTTTACAATAGAGATCGAATCGGGAGGAATACACCAATGGAAACTATTTCACGGGAAAAAGCGTTGGAGCTTTTAAAAAAATACAATCAGCAACCGTTTCATTTGCAGCATGCGTTTACGGTAGAAGGCGTTATGCGCTGGTTTGCCAATGACTTAGGATATGTGCAGGACGCGGATTTTTGGGCATGCGCAGGACTGCTGCATGATATTGATTATGAACAATATCCTCAGGAGCATTGTCAGAAAGCTCCGGAGCTTTTACGGGAAGGCGGTTGCAGTGAGGAATTGATTCATGCGGTATGCAGTCACGGCTATGGCTTGTGTTGTGAGGTAGAACCCCGTCATCAAATGGAAAAAGTGTTGTTTGCCTGTGATGAGCTTACCGGCTTGATCGGCGCCTGTGCAAAGATGAGACCCAGCAAAAGCGTAAAAGATATGGAATTAAAGAGCTTGAAAAAGAAGTTTAAGGATAAAGCTTTTGCGGCCGGCTGCTCAAGAGAAGTGATTTCTTTGGGCGCTGAACGTTTGGGATGGCAGCTGGATGAGTTGCTGGAAAAAACGTTAGAGGCCATGCGTACCTGTGAGGATGCGGTAAACCGGGAAATGTGCTCGCGGTAAAAAAAGCGGCTTTAAAGCCGCGCGGAGCACAAAAAAATTACATTTAAGGTTTTTGTCCGCTTTTTCAAGAGATTTTGGGGTATCGGGGGAAACCCTTATTAACCTTATCAAAAAGAGCGCAGGAGGGGTGTAAACTGTCCGGTGGCACGTTTTACGATAGTAAACGATCATTCCCTCTGATGTAATGCGCAATTTTGTATTTATTGCTATTCACGAATGGGTTTTTCAGCGGATTTCAAAGCTGCCAACAGCATGGAAGTTAGTGCTTTTTATCCAGTGTGAATACAAGAGGCAGGAGTATGCCGCCGATGCTGTTGCCAAGAGTAACGGCCGCAAGGAACAGGAATGCTTTACCGGAAAAAAGTGTGGAGAGAGGAGACAGTGAAAAATACGCCATATCGGCAATACTGTGTTCAAATCCACAGAGAATAAAGACCGGAACACAGAATAGAATCCCGATGTGGCGGGCGGGTTTTTCCGCGTTTCGCTTAAAAACGTCAACGGCGGTAAACATCAAAATACCGCAGAAAACACCCAGAATAAGAGTGGAAAAAAAGTTTTGTTCCAGTTTGGTTTGTGCTAAGGTAAAAGCTTTATCTATTATGGCGCTGTTTCCCACGCTTTGGAAAGCAAGGCCTGAAAGGAATGTGCCGCATAGATTTCCAACCCAAACAGTGACGAGAAAGGCCGTCTTTTTCAGGGGAGTTTCGCCGGGATATACAACATAACCGATTTTACCCGTATAAAGATTCAAACCGAATTCACAAATCGTAAGCAATCCTACGGCAAATAAAACAGCTCCGGCTAATTTGCTTTCACAGGAAAGAAAGATAATGGCACCGATACTGATCATAATGCCAGCCATTAGAGATTTTAAAAAATCATTTAAAAAGTTTTTCATAAGCAACCTCAATTCTTTTCTCATTATTATACAGGAAAAAAAGCATAGATACAACAAAAAAATCAAAAATACGTTAAAAATTTCTTTCACAAGGAAAGGAGAGTTATGGCAAAAGTATCGGAACAAAAATTAAAGATTCTGCATTTGTTGGATATTTTGCAAAAATATACAGACGAACAGCATCCTATCAGTATGCAGGAGTTGATTCATAAGTTGGAAATCAGAGGAATACAGGCTGAAAGAAAAAGTATTTACGATGATATCGCGGCCTTAAACGCCTATGGGTTGAAAGTGGAAAATCGCCGGGGGCCGCAGGGAGGATATTTTCTTTGCGATCGTTTGTTTGAAATGCCGGAACTTAAACTTCTGGTAGATGCCGTGCAAGCGTCAAAATTTATTACGGTGAAAAAAAGCGAAGAATTAATTAAGAAGCTGGAGAGCCTTACCAGCAAAAACAGAGCGGTAGAACTTCAGCATTCAGTGATTATGCGTGAGCGCATCAAAACCATGAATGAAAGCGTATATCATAATGTGGACAGTATTCAATGGGCTATTACGCAAAACGTGAAGGTTTCCTTTGCTTATTTTGATTGGAATATCAAAAAGCAGCGTCAATTCCGCAGAAATGGTCAGCGATACAAAGTGAGTCCTTGCGCTCTTACCTGGGATGATGAAAATTATTATTTGATTGCTTATGAGGATGAAACAAAGATGCTTAAGCATTATCGGGTAGATAAAATGCAAAATATTATTGCCGAGCAGGAGGAGCGTCAAGGGATAGATCACAGTACACGCTTTGATATGGCGAAGTATTCTCGTAAAATGTTCGGTATGTACAGCGGAGAAGTGACACGAATTAAGCTGCGATGCAGCAATAGCCTTATCGGTGTATTTTTAGATCGATTCGGTATGAATACAATTATCACACCCGACGGCGATTTTTTTGAAATTATAATTGAAGCGGCGATAAGTCCGGTGTTTTTATCTTGGATTATACAGTTTGGCGACAAAGTAAAAATATTAAGTCCGTCATCTGTTGCGGAGGATTTGCAAAAACTGGCGCGGACGGTTTTGGATTTTTATACGGTATAATTTACACTCGTGTAAACTTGACAGGTGTTATCCGGATAGACTATACTATTTCCATAATAAAAAAATAAAAAGTTTTTTAAAAGAATTTTTTCCAAAGAAAGCTAGCGGAATGTTGACCGGGAAAGCTTTTTTACGCGGAGTCGTAAATATTTATGGGCTGAGAAAAGGCAAATAGAAAATGAATGATGTGCCAGCATCAAATCATATATTTCAGTAAGCGGTTTTTTATTATACCGTTTTCATAGAAGCAGGGAGGATATTTGTGTTTAAGGCAAGGCAGAAACTGAAGGAAAAAATAGCAGAGTCACTCTCATCGGTGCTGCCCATAACGATTATTGTATTTCTTTTGTGCGTTACGATTGCACCTGTGACCAATAACGTGTTAATGATGTTTTTGATCGGTGCGGCGATGTTGATTGTAGGCATGGGCTTTTTTACAATCGGAGTAGAAATGTCAATGACGCCGATTGGTGAAAATGTGGGAGCCACAATTACAAAATCAAAAAAAATATGGCTTGTTGCGTTTATCAGTTTTATTATCGGTGTTATTGTTACGGTTTCTGAACCGGATTTACAGGTGCTTGCCGAGCAAGTGCCTACCGTTCCTAATTTGGTGTTGATTCTTTCTGTCGCGGTGGGAGTGGGCCTGTTTCTTGTGATTGCTATGATGCGATCTATTTTCGGAATAGCGTTAAAATATTTGCTGACAGGATTATATGCATTAGTGTTCATTCTTGCATTTTTTGCACCGCCGGATTTTTTAGCCGTCGCGTTTGATGCGGGAGGTGTTACCACCGGACCGATGACGGTACCGTTTATTATGGCGCTCGGCGTAGGTGTGGCTGCTATTCGGCGGGATAAACATGCCGCGGATGACAGTTTTGGCCTTGTAGCGCTTTCCTCCATTGGACCTGTTATTGCCGTGTTGATTTTAGGGATGCTTTACCGGCCGGATGGATCATATGGGGCTTCAATGGATATTTCCGCAGTGAATAATACACGGGAGTTAGGCCGGATTTTTGCACAAAACACACCCAAGTATATGGCGGAAGTAGCGGTTTCGCTGCTTCCGGTAGCAATATTTTTCGGATTATTTCAGCTCATCGCTCGAAGCTTTTCTAAAAAAAGAGTAATAAAAATAATCATAGGTTTTTTCTATACTTATATTGGATTGGTATTATTTTTAACCGGTGCGAATGTAGGTTTTATGCCGGCAGGCAGCCTGATAGGACGGCAGATAGCACTGCTGGAATATCAGTGGGTGCTTGTACCTATTGGGATGCTTATCGGGTATTTTATCGTTGCCGCTGAACCGGCGGTATATGTATTGAATAAGCAAGTGGCGGAACTTACGGTGGGGGAAATCTCTGAGCGGGCGATGGGGATCAGTCTTTCCGCAGGGGTGGCTATATCCTTGGGACTTTCCATGATACGGGTGTTGACGGGAATTCCTATTTTGTATTTTTTGCTTCCCGGATACGGTATTGCTGTTTTTTTGACCTTCATTACGCCTAAAATTTTTACAGCCATTGCTTTTGATTCAGGCGGCGTTGCTTCCGGCACCATGACGTCTACTTTTTTATTATCGTTTGCTATGGGAGCGTGCGGTGCCGTGGGCGGAAATATTACAACAGATGCTTTTGGACTTGTGGCATTGGTTGCGATGACGCCGCTTATCAGCATACAGATTCTCGGCGTTATTTATAAAATCAAGCAGAATAAAGCTCGCAAACTTGCTGAGGCAGAGGTTCAGTTTGATGATGAAATTATTGAACTGTAAGGGGGATACCTTGTGAATAAACCATATTTGCTTTTCACGATTGCGGAACGGTCACGCAGTGAAGAAATTGCGGCGGTATTTAAAGAATCGGTTCCTATGTTTTGGCAGATAAACGCCGAGGGAACGGCCAGTGGAGATATTCTTGATTATTTGGGGCTTGAAAAAACGGAGAAAAAAATTTATATTACGGTTTGCGGCTCCGGTACGGCAAAGGATATTTTAAACTGTCTTGTGCGGGATTTGATGATTGATATACCCGGTAACGGGATTGCTTTTACCGTACCGCTGAGCAGTATCGGCGCCAGAAAAACGCTGGAGCTTGTGACGTTGGGACAGGATGAAATTGATAAGGAGGAGCAAGTTTTGAAGGGAACGGAATATGAAATTATTTTTGCAATTGCCAATCAAGAATATACGGAATTAGTAATGGAGGCGGCGCGTAAGGCAAACGCATCGGGCGGAACGGTGATTCATGCCAAGGGAACGCAGACGAAAGAAGCGGAAAAATTTTTGGGAATGACTCTTGCACAAGAGAAAGGAATTGTATTGATTTTAACAAAAACCCAGGAAAAAAATGAAATCATGCAGACGATTCTGCGTGAGGCCGGCATGAAATCCAAAGCACAATCCTTGGTGTTTTCTTTACCGGTCACAAAGGTTGTGGGCTTACGGGAAACCGTGAAAATTGAAGAAGTATAGAACAATGTTCCGGCCTTCACCGTTGCGGTGAGGGCCGGATTTTTACGAAGGCCGGAAGAAAAGACAGCAGGGAAGCGGGAAGTCTTTTTGAGCCAGGGTATATTTTAAAACTTGCGGTAATGAGAAATATGCGCGGTATGATTTTTTGTGTAATAATCCTCAAAAGAAATCGATCTTTTTTTTACATCTCTCAGACACATTGTACTGTCTTTGAGCAGATGTTCAAAGATATCCTTTTCAGAAAGCGTACAGAGAATATTTTCGTTTTGATCGGTAACGATAACAAAAAAATAACTGCTTCCGAAAAAACGGGAGGCTACCTCCATAAGACTGTCATTTTCGTGTGCTTTTATCCACTTGACGGTATCCGCACTATACCATAATTTTTGCCGCCGATAGCCTTGATATCGGTTTTTTACTGCTTTTACGGATGCGGATGCTAAAAAAAGACCCATTACGGAAAAAGAACCGCTTTCATTTCCCGCTATTATGCCGTAAATGCTTGCCGCTAACAGAAGAAAAGAGAGACAAAGACTGACAATCATGCATCGCTTCCGTCCTTTTTGAAGACCCCAGGCACTGCAGAACAGACTCATGAGAATTCTTCCGCCATCGAGAGGATAGGCCGGAAGCAGATTAAACATGGCTACGGTATAAGAATATTTTATAAAATCATCCCACCGGGGCAATATACCGTATTCTGTGCCGGAAGCCCATAAAAAGCCGGTGAGAAGACTGGCCAGAGGACCGGCCGCGGCGATTATACCCTCATAAATATGGTTATCACCGATGCCTTCAATCTGCGCGGCTCCGCCAAAGGGATACAACTCGATACTCACCGTATGCAGGCGCAGAAGAAAAGCCACAAAACAATGGGCCGCTTCGTGCAGAAGCACAATGCAGGCTAAGGTAAGCGGCATACTGATATTTCCTGCTAATGCCCAAAGCAGAATGCATCCTAACATTAAAAGATTGATTTTGATATCAATGCCGTGTACGGTAAAAAGCTTCATTCTTGAATATAATCCATAGGATTCAGCGCAACGCAGTTTTCGTACAGGCGATAGGTAAGAAGCCCGTCAACATAACCGATTACATCCCCTTGACGTACCTGTTTCCCTTCGCCTGTAAGAGAACCGCATCCGGTATAAACGCTGAGTTTCCCGTCATTGTGGCGAAGTGTGATCCTGTTGCCGTCACAACTTTCTATTTGCCCGTCGGCTACGGCATAAACACCGTTAAAGCGATCACATTCTATTTCAAGATACGTTTCGGTTACTGCGTCTACTTTGTGCAAATACCCATCTGCCGGCCGAATCAAACCGGTGACGGTTACATTGCTTCCGTTTACCTCCTGAGAAGTTTCTTCTCCCTGAACTAAAAAGACCTGACCGAGACTTTCTTTTATTTTAAAATCTTCTTCAATGCTCATGCTGATTCCCTGACGGAGACGCTGCGCGGCCGTACCTTTGCCGAAAGCGATATACAACGCGGCGAAAAGAAGCAGTAAAATCACGGCGATGGCCGCCGTACGTTTTGTATATTTTTCAAACATAAAAATACCCCCATGCAAAATATATGCATCGGGGCAGGAGAAATGAATATTATTTTCCTGTAAAAGGTTCAATGGGACGGTTCATACAAACACTTTCAACCAAACCGATACCGATCATGTTGGTCAAAAAGTTTGAGCCGCCGTAACTGATGAAAGGAAGGGGAATTCCGGTGATCGGCATAATACCGATTACCATGCCGATATTTTCAAAGATATGGAACATGTACATGGCCATAACGCCCATGATAATCATGGCGCCGTAGCGGTCAGGCGCTCTTCGCATCAGTATCCACATGCGTACTTCCATTGCCGCATAGAGCGCAATCAGAACAATTCCACCCAAAAGACCCAGGGATTCTCCAATGGCGGAAAAGATAAAATCTGTTTCTACTGCGGGAATATAGTCCATTTGCGTAATGGCATTATCGCCCAAAATACCTTTTCCGAAAAAGCCGCCGGAGCCTATGGCGATTTTTGAGTACCGCAGCTGTTCCACCTCATTGCCGGAAATAAAATTGATAATACGACTTTGCTGCTGCTCACCCATTAAAAACCATAACGCTACCGCGCCGGCCACACCGATACCGGCCATAATACCGATATGTTTCCAACGGATGCCTCCGGCAAACATCATCATTAAAAAAATAAATACATATACCAATGAGGTGCCGATATCCATTTGTGTGAGAAGCGCGGCTAAAAAGAGAAGCATTACGCCGAAGCTTAGCCTGAGCTCCTTAAAGGAAGAAAGCTTTTCATGCATCGCAATTGTTTTTGCCAGCAGCAGAATCAGCCCCAGCTTACCTACTTCGGTTGCCTGAAAAGTGAAATCTTCACCGATAGCGATCCATCCGCGGGTGCCGCCGCGAACAGAACCGAAAAAAGAAGTATATACAATCAGACCGATACATACCGTTAATACTACATACCATATTCGGGAATAAATGTGATAATCCAGCATGGCAACACAAGCCATGGCAACAAATCCGACGGCAATCCATACCGCCTGCTTGATTACACTGGAGAGATTCAGGCGCGAAAGTGTTTCCAAAAACGTAGTTTCTTCACCGCCGGTGGAAGCGTCTGCTGTAGCCATTAAAATGGCAAGCAAACCGAAAAGGGAAATCACCGCGACAATAAGCAGTAAAATATACTCTATATTATGCAGTTTTCGTTTATCAAAAAGCCACATAAGAAAACCTCAACATAAAAATATATTTTTATTTTACCACACTTTTATAAAAAATTCAATCTTTATGTTAAAAGTTCCTTGTAGGCAAGCACGGGCATTTTCGCACAAAGATACGCGCCCGTGCCGGATCGCTCTATGGTAACGGAGATTCTCTCATAATCCGGCTCAATATATTTTACCGCTATGGCAATGATATCGGCCGACATTCTCAGTAAAAATTCAGCCGAAACATTGGCACGGTCACGGGATACTACAGCCTGAAGACGCTGTTTTGCTACCTTTCGGCTGTTTGTACCGCTTTTTTTTCTAAAAAATCCAAACATAAAAATATCCTCCGCAAAATAAAGTTAAACTGCTTTTTTTCCGAACAGTTTTTCCAAAATAATGCCCAATGCTGAGGGTATGTTTATGGGAATATTTTCGCCCATCAGCCGGCGGGCGATATTTTCATATTCTCTTCCTGCCAGACTTTTCGGCATGCTGATTACGGCTTCGCCCAGATTGGAGGCTTTTACAACCGCGGCGTCATCCAAAACCGCGCCGATTGCCTTTTGCCCTAAAATATCTTCTACGTCCTCTACGGCCAGCATATCCCCTTTACTTACCATATCCGGTCGGATTCTGTTTACCACCAGCGAGGTGTGGGCGATTTCGCCGGCGGCCATTAAGCCGATTACTCTATCGGCATCGCGCACGGAAGAAACTTCCGGGGTGCAAACGACCAGAGCCTCGTCCGCGCCCGCAATAGCATTTTTAAATCCTTGTTCGATGCCGGCAGGGCAATCCAGTAAAATAAAATCATATTGATTGCGTAATTCACTTAAAAGATGCTTCATCTGCGCTTCGTTTACGGCGTTTTTATCTCTTGTCTGGCTGGCGGCCATTAAACTTAAATGCTCGTTTCGACGATCCCGGATAATGGCTTGTTTGATTCGGCATTTATTCTCAATTACGTCTACTAAGTCAAACACGATGCGGTTTTCAAGTCCCAATACCGTATCTAAATTACGGAGCCCGATATCGGTATCGATCAGAAGAACCTCTTTTCCGGCTTTTGCAAGAGCCGCGCCTATGTTTGCGCATGCCGTCGTTTTTCCTACGCCGCCCTTGCCGGATGTTACAACAATTACCCTTCCCATAAAATAAC
>ULSF01038898.1_pt1 | contig 24695 bp, 22 predicted proteins | sample 1956121 | NCBI WGS metagenome assembly ULSF01 (sample SAMEA4835701, study PRJEB28245) | human gut metagenome | biome: gut microbiome; material: fecal sample | place: Denmark | collected 2008
CTAAATTTTCGTTTATTTCATTATTAACTGCAATCTTATCATCTAAGATTTTCAGTAACGAACCAATTTTGCGTTGTTCATCAAGGGTAGGCAGTTCAACCTCAATGCCTTTTACTACATCTGTCTGCACACGCTGTCTGCCTGATGAGCCAACCATCGACTTGATTGCAATATCTCGAACAATTGGGCTACATACAAGATAATAAAGATAATCTTCGTCTGTTACGCCATCAATTGCACGAAAAACAATATATTCTGTTGAACCGAAACCGACTTCTTCTGTATCCAGAATGTTAACTTTCGCCGTTTTGCCATTTTCAAGGCAAGGCGTAATTCTTGCCATTATTGTATCGCCATTTCTAAATTTCATCCCACCAGAGAATTCTGCAATTTCATAATCTGGAATATCACGACAAAATGGTTGAAGCTTATCCATACCGACTTTTTTGGCAAGCGTTCCTTTTTTCAAGGTTTCAGTAGGATTAAACAAAGCAATTTCTGACAGCTTATATTTCATACCCAATCGCCCCCAGCTTCTTACGGATTTCTGCTTCGAGTTCATGAGACTTGGCAAACATATCAGAAAGCTCCGAAGTCAGGCGAGCCATTTTTTCATCAAACGGTTCACTATCTTCTTCCTGTTCTTCAATACCAACATAGCGCCCAGGAGTCAGAATGTAATCCTGCTTTTCGATAGTCTGCAAATCGGCTATCGCACAGAATCCCTTCACATCTTCCAAGGTTCCGTTCTGGAACGCTTCAAAGGTGTCCGCCAGTTTCTGAATATCTTCATCCGTGAAATCCCTGTGCTTGCGGTCAACCATATAGCCCATCTTACGGGCATCAATAAACAGCGTTTTTCCTTTCTGCTTTTTGTTTTTGCTAATGAACCAGAGCGTAACAGGAATTGTCACGCTATAAAACAGCTGCGTAGGCAGGGCAACGATGCCTTCCACCAAATCGGCGTTGATAATATTCTTTCTGATCTCACCTTCACCGGAGGACTGCGTAGACAGTGCGCCGTTCGCAAGCACCAAACCAATCTTGCCATTCGGTGCAAGGTGGTGAATCATGTGCTGAATCCATGCGTAGTTGGCATTACCGGGCGGCGGCGTTCCGTACTTCCAGCGAACATCATCCTGCAATTTGTCCTGTCCCCAGTTAGACAGATTAAAAGGCGGGTTTGCCATAATGAAATCCGCACGAAGATTGGCATGAAGGTCATTAAAGAACGTATCAGCCTGATACGGACCGAAGTTTGCATCAATGCCACGAATCGCCATATTCATCTTCGCCATTTTCCAGGTATCCGCATTGGATTCCTGACCATAAACAGAAATGTTTTGACGATTGCCACTGTGTGCTTGAATAAACTTCACACTCTGCACAAACATACCGCCAGATCCGCAGCACGGGTCATAAACACGGCAATTATTGAACGGCTTCAGGATGGCAACGATTGTCTTAACAATACTGGACGGTGTGTAGAACTCGCCGCCCTTCACACCTTCGTAAGCAGCGAACTGTGCGATACAATACTCGTAAGTTCTGCCCAGAAGATCCTTACCTTCCTCGGTATCAGACATATCCATATTGGTGAACAGATCAACGACATCACCTAAAACTCGCTTGTCCAAATCCGGGCTTGCGTAATTCTTCGGAAGCACATTTTTCAGAGATTTATTATCTGCTTCAATCTCTCTCATTGCTTCATCAAGGACTGTGCCAATTTCCGGAGTGTGAGCCGCAGCTGCAACCGTAGACCATCTTGCTTTTTCCGGGACAAAGAAAATATTCTCACCCAAATACTCGTCACGATCTTCTTCAAAGCCCTCACCCTCTGCAACAAGCTCGTTATATTTTCTCTCAAATGCACTGGAAATATAGCGAAGAAAAATCAATCCGATGATTACCTTTCTATATTCAGCTGCAGGAATGTGCCCCCATAACACACAGGCAGCATCCCAAATTTGTTTTTCAAAGCCAATGTTGGCATTATTCTTTTCAGCCATTGTTTGTCCCTCTTTCTTACTACTTATTCAAATCCATAATTTTATATTTTCCATATCTCTTTCCGCTCACTCTGCGGATATAGTCCTTTTTCTGCAAGGATTCCATGATGCGCTTCTCGCCTTGTTTGATATATTCTTCAAGCTCAAATTGCCAGTTCTTCTCTGCTGACATAGCTGCACCTCGCCTCTTGCTCAATATGCAATCCTAAAATAATCAAGATATGCCTTATATCTATCCTGCGCAACAAGGCAGGTATCCATCAGAAAAACATTTTCCTTACCCCACTCCTTTAAGCCTCGATAGTAAAACATTTTCAGATTATCCTCTATAATAAACGGAACAATATTATATTTCAGGCACTCTTTAAACATAATCAGCCTGCCAACGTGTCCATTGCCATCCTGAAACGGATGAATCCTTTCAAAACACACATGAAAATCCAAAATATCTTTAAACGTCTTACTCTTTTTCGCATTATATTTTGCCAAAAGTGCTCGCATCTGCTCGCTAACCTCTTCCGGCAAAGCTGTATCTCTGCCGCCAACCTCGTTCGGAAGCTTTTTATAATCACCGACAGCAAACCAATCCTTACGCGCATCACTCGTGCCGGTTTTCAAAATAAAGTGCAATTCCTTTATCAGCTTTTCGGATAAAGCAGTCTTTGCTTTATCTATAAGCAAATCAATACAGCGAAAGTGATTAGCAGTTTCAATAACATCATCCACGTTCAAAACTTCATTTTCCACACCAATCGTATTCGTTTCAAAAATATAACGCGTCTGCTCATGTGTCAGTCTGCTGCCTTCCATATGATTAGAGTTATAGGTCAACTCAATTTGCGTTTTATGATAGATGCCGCCTGCATATCTGCTTGCTTTTTCTTCCTGCAGAACATTTAACAAGCTACGCTCGCTCTGCTTAATCTTATTAACACGCTCCGGTTTTACTGCCGTTTCCGGAATACTCCATACTCTGCCATGCAGCTCTGCTCCCTGCACACGTCCCTGTGCGCAATAATTACGCACGCTGCGCTCGGATATCTGCCACTTTTCCGCTGTTTCAGCTACTGAAAGATACTTCATCATCTCACCTCCGTTACGTTGTATCTAAGAATAGTATAGCATGTTGACGGCAAAAACTTCAATTAATTTGTTTTGATAGCCAATTATTTTTGCCGTCAAAAAGCGTTCCGCAATTTTTTATTATTACTTTTGGCGTATTTACGCATTCTCACACATAGAAAAAATAACCAAGGGACTGTCACCGCAAGTAAGTTTTACTTACGCGACAGTCCCTTTTAGCTTATCAATATTACTTCAGCAGTTCCTTTTCTTCCAGATACACAGCCAGCAGCTGAGCCACCTTATTCACCAGCTTCAGACAATTTTTCAAATGCTCACGCGTATTAAACTCGTAGGGCATCAAATCACCGCAAGCGCAGGAGCCGAATTCCTTGGCAAAGCGCTCATGAAATTCCAATGTCAGCGAATAAATTTCCGCCAAAGGCTTCTCGCTCGGCTGATTGCGGCCGGCCAACGTACTGATGACCATCACACAGCCTGCCATAGCTCCGCACAAATCGCGCGCATGGCCAATGCCGCCGCCAAATCCGGAGCACAGACGGAATGCATTATCATCAATATTCACGCCTGCCTCCTTACGGAAGGTTTGTACAATCGCTTCGCAGCAGTTATAACCGCTCTTAAAATTGTTGCCTGCTGCCATGCCCATTTTTTCACTAAATTCACTCATGCTTTTCTCCTCCTTGCATAACAATATTAAAATGCTTACTTTTTGTCTTTATCGCTTTCCGTCGCATACGGCCAACCGCTCATACCTCCCTCAAGGCTGTAAACATCCTGGAAGCCACGGGCGCGCAGGATAACCTCCGCTTCGTAGCCACGCAAATCAATCTGGCAGGCTGTAACTATTTTCTGCTCTTTATCCATCTTGCTGATATCCGCTGTCCGCAAGGTATCAAGCGGCAGATTTACTCTCGACGGAATGTCGGCAATACGCTTAGCTGCTACCTCTGCCGGCGTGCGTACATCAACGAATAAATAATCCTCCTGCGTGCGGTTCTTTTCAAATTCTACAGGATTAATGCTGCGCAGCTGGCCGTCAAGTTTATTTTGCAGGACATTGGCTGCCGTTGCGATATTCTCAATCGGCGTATTAAACGGCGGAGCATAAGCCAGATCAAGTCCGGATAAATCCTCCAGCGTTGCACCTAAAGAAATTGCCGCCGCCAATGTATCAATACGCTTCGCTACGCTCGCTCCGACAGCCTGCGCACCCAATACGCGTCCGCTGCTCTTTTCTGCCAACAGCTTCAGCACAATGCGCCCTACTCCCGGCATATAGCCTAAACGGTCAGAGCCTGGTACAATTGCGCTTGCAAAATCAATACCGGCCTGCCGCGCAGTCCGCTCGTTCAAACCAGTTGCCCCGGCTTCCTGCGCAAAGAAGCGACAGGCGGCAGTCCCCAGGACACCGGGATATTGCTTCCGCGCTCCGCAGATATTATCCGCAATTACGCGGCCATGCTTGTTGGCTGTAGACCCCATAGGCACAAACACCTTGGCTCCGCTGACACGATGAGTATTTTCCGCACAGTCACCTCCGGCATAAATTGCATCATCGCTTGTCTGCAGGTATTCGTTAACCGCAATACAGCCGCTCGGACCTATAACAAGGCCGGCCTCGCGCGCCAGCTCCACGTTCGGACGCACGCCGACGGCAACGATAACCAACTGTGCCGGGATTACGCGTTTATCCGTCTGCACTCCGCTAACTTTGCCGTTTTCTACGGTAAAGGCACCTGCTCTTTCCTCCAGATAAATATCGAGCAGCGGATTTTTCGTATCACGCAGCAGCAATGCTGCCATATCCTCATCAAGCAGCTGCGGCAGCAGTCTGTCCTGCTGTTCCAAAACGCTGGTATGCAAACCGCGGCGCACAAAAGCTTCTGCCAGCTCCAGACCGATAAAGCCTGCGCCGATGATAACTACATCCTTAACGCCGCCTTCGGCAATTTCCTTATCTACTGCTTCAACATCCCACGGAAACCAGAAGCTGTGAATGCCTGCGGCATCAGCATTAGGCAAGGGAAGCTTCACCGGCGTACTGCCGGTTGCCAACACCAGCACGTCATAAGACAGCTTTTTCAGCTCTCCCTTTTCCATATAATGCACGCATTTTTGCACTCTGTCTATTTTTTGCACATTACAGCCGCATCGGGCATCAATGCCCTTCACGGCCGCAAAATAATCACTGTCGCGCAAGGCTCCCTGCGGTGTATGGTCAAAGCTGTCCATGCTCTTAACCTCACCGCTGATAAAATACGGGAAGCCGCAGGCACCGTAGCTCAGTTGCGGTCCGCGTTCCAGCACGATAATCTCTGCTTCGGCATCCAGCCTGCGCAAGCGCGCCGCCGTTTTCATACCGGCGGCCACCCCACCGACGATTACTACACGTTTACCCATAATGTCACCTCCAAGAACGAATTTAATGTTATCTTATTATTGTGAAAATTTAACTGCCAAAATTGCTTCTGTCAGCAAATATTACTCTATAATCATTATAACAAAACAGCCCCCGAAAGCAAAGCTTCAGAGACTGTTTACCAAAATTATTATATACTATTTTGCTTCATACACACTCAGCGCTTCCATTGCCAAGGCATAGCCCGCAAATCCCAGGCCGCAGATTTGTCCGACGCAGCCTGCCACCGTTACAGAATGATGGCGGAACTCCTCACGCTGATGGATGTTGCTGATATGCACCTCAATCGCAGGAATATTTACTGCCTTCAATGCGTCCAGAATTGCTACGCTGTAATGCGTAAACGCCGCCGGATTGATAACAATGCCGTCAAAATGACCGTAAGCATTCTGAATAGCGGTAACTATATCGCCCTCATAATTGCTCTGCAGCAGCTCCACCTCTACGCCAAGGCGGTCGGCCGCAGAACGGATGTAAGCACACAAGCTGTCATAATCATCACGGCCATAGATATTTTTTTCACGGATGCCCAGCATATTAATGTTAGGACCATTTAAAACTAATATTTTACGCATCTTTATCCCTCCAGCTTAGCGGCAATATTCAGCAGCTCATGCAGAACTCTGCCGAAATCGCCGTTATTATCAATAGTATAATCCGCATATCGGCGGTACAGCGCAATACGCTCGTTATATAAAGTATAAAGCTTCTGCTTATCGGCAGCAAGCAACGGACGCGCATCACCGGCAATACATCCGATGATATTTTCCGGTTTGCGGTCGATAAAGACCACAACACCGCCGCGCTTTAGCAGCTCCATGTTTTCCGCACGCTTTACGGCACCTCCGCCGGTAGCGATAACAGCTCCGTCACATTCAGCCAGATACGCCAGCGTGCGCGTTTCCGCTGCGCGGAACGCATCCTCGCTTTCCGCAAAGAAAGCCTTGATTGTACGCTGCTCACGCTCTTCGAGGACAGTATCAGCATCATAAAACGGCAGCTGCAAACGTTTCGCCATGCGCTTGCCAAATGTGCTTTTGCCGCATCCCGGCATACCAATCAGCACGATATTTTTCATATATTCTGCTCCAAATCCTGCATGATTTTGACGATAAGCTCGCTGTCGTATTTTCCGCCCTGCCAGATTTCCTGAGCAGCCACAGCCTGCGCCACAAGCATGAACAAACCATTGACAGTCTGCATCTTCGCCTCGGCAGCCTGCTTCAAGAACAATGTCTGCTTAGGATTATAAATCAAATCTACAGCAGCATCAAAATTGCTGATTTCCTCAGGCGTAACCGGTGCAGCATTAACCTTGGGATACATGCCCACAGGCGTGCAGTTGACAATCACATCACCGGTCAGCGCTGCTAAGCCGTCATAATCAATAAACTTGCACTTAGGCGCAATTTTAAGGAAATCCTTATCAACATGGGCAACGTCACGCGTAACAAGATACAGCTTGCCGACACGCTTATCAACCATATATTTGACAACCGCACGCGCAGCGCCGCCGGTACCCAACACCGCAACACGCTTAGCTCGCACATCAATATTGTTGTATTCCAGCATTCTGCCAAAGCCGAAGTAATCGGTATTGTAGCCTTCGGCACCGTTTTCATCAAATTTAATCGTATTTACAGCGCCGATAGCCTTAGCTTCACGTGTAATGCTGTCCAACAGCGGCATAACATGCAATTTATGCGGAATGGTAACATTGCTGCCTGCATAATTGGCACGCAGCTCTTCCATACGTTTGGGCAATTCCTCCTGCGGTGTTTCCAGCAGCGTATAATCGCCTTCAATACCCGTATATTTAAAAAACAGCTCGTGAATCTGCGGTGAAAGGCTGTGTCCCAGCTTACCGCCCAAAAGTCCGTAATGCTTCATCTGTTTATTCCTTTCGTTCGTAAGCACGATAATTGCCAAGAACCTTGCAATAGGTGCTCTTCGATTTTATTTCTTCCATCACATCGATAACTAACGGATCCGCCAGATTACCGGTGACATCGATGTAGAAAAAGTATTCCCACGTTTTGCCGACAATCGGACGTGATTCCAGATTCAGCATATTTAAGCCCATATGGTAGAAGCTGGCGAGCATCTTATACAGCGAGCCAGTTTCGTGCTTCACGGCAACAATCAGCGTAATCTTATTTGCGTTCGCTACGATTTCCGGTTTTTTGGCGATAATAACAAAGCGGGTATAATTGTTGCTGTTGCTATTGATGGCCGGCGCAATAACCTTCAAATTATACAGCTCTGCTGCCTGCTTACCGGCAATAGCACCCAAGCTTACATCCTGCTTTTCAGCAACCTCCTCCGCACTCTTGGATGTACTGAAATAAGGAACCTGCTCTATATCCGGATAGTCATGAAAGAAATCAGCGCACTGCTTCAAGCCCTGCGGATGCGAATACACTGTTTTAATCGTACTCAATGAAGCGCCCTCACAGCCTAACAGATTTTGCTCAATCTTTACGCACTGCTCGCCTACGATACTGCAGTCATACTGACGCAGCAAATCATATACCTCGGTAATACCGCCTGTCGAAGAATTTTCAATAGGCAGAACGGCGTAATCCATAGTGCCATCGCTGATACTGGAAATTACTTCTTCAAAGGTCTGGAAGTGATGACGATTGTAGCGGCGTCCATGAAAATATTCCTCCAAAGCCTGATGCGTAAAGGAGCCTGCAGGACCGAAGCAAGCAACCTCATAGGTTTTGTCGTTTGCTTCGGACAGCGCAGTTTCTTCCAGCAGACAGGCCTGATCGATAATACCGCGCATAATATTTTTCACAGCCACGGAATATTCCTTGTTCTCCAAAAAGCCTGCAACCTTTTCAATAACCTTAGCTTCACGGTTTTTGTCCTTAACAGGCAGTCCTTTGGATTTTTTATAGGCAGCCACCTGCATTACCAGGTGCAAACGGCTTTCCAATACGTCTGCCAGCTGCTGGTCAACCTTATCTATTTCTTGGCGGATTTTTTCTAAATCAAGCTCCTGCATTTTATTTCTCCCATTTCTTCGCTTCTAAAAGTAAATCCCACAGCGTCCACGCAACCACCGCTTCGATAACAGGCACAGCACGCTGTACAATACAGGGATCATGCCTGCCGACAATAGCCAGCGTTGTATCAGCCTGCTCCTTAAGGCTCACTGTCTGCTGCTCGCGCGCAATCGACGGTGTCGGCTTAATGGCCACGCGCACTACAAAAGGCATACCGTTGGTAATACCGCCAGTAACGCCGCCGTTGTGGTTCGTCAGTGCCTTCACCTTGCCGTCAACGTAATGCAAAGCATCATTTGCTTCAGCACCCGTCAGCCTGGCAAAGCCAAATCCATCGCCAAATTCTACACCTTTAACAGCAGGCACGGAAAACAGCGCATGGCTCAGCATGCTTTCCACGGAATCAAAATACGGTGCGCCGATACCTGCGGGCAAATGCAGTGCAATAGCTTCAATTACACCGCCTACGCTGTTAAGCTCGCTCTTAGCCTGCAAAATGCGCTCCTGCATTTTTTCGCCGACAGCGTCATCCATAACAGCAAACTTTTTCGTATGCAGCTCAGCTAATTCTGCATCACTTACGCCCATTGGATTGAAGCGCTCTTCTTTGATATCGTTAATCTGCAGAATATGCGACCCGACAATAATACCATATTGCGCCAACGCCTGCTTGGCCACAGCACCGGCAAAAACAAGCGGTGCCGTCAGACGACCGGAAAAATGGCCGCCGCCGCGATAATCGTTAAAGCCCTGATAACGTACATGGCCTGCGTAATCCGCATGACCGGGGCGCATTTTATCGGCGAGAATGCTGTAATCCTTAGAATGCTGGTCGCTGTTGACGATACGCGCGCACAGCGGCGTACCTGTCGTAAAGCCATTGAAGAAGCCGCTTTGGATTTCTACCATATCGCTTTCCTTGCGTGCTGTGCTCAACGCATTCTGTCCGGGAGCACGACGCGCCATTTCGGCAGCAATCGCTGCTTCATCAAGCGCCAGTCCCGGCGGCAGTCCATCCAGCACTACGCCGATGGATTTGCCGTGCGATTCGCCGTATATCGCCATTTTTATATTCATGCCAAAAATTCCGCTCATGCCAGCACCTCAATTTTTCCGCCTACGCTTTGGTAATCCTGCCAGAAGTCAGGGTAAGACTTGCTTACACTGCCTGCACCGGTTAAGGTAATCGGTTCGGCGCAGCACTGCGCAGCAATTGCCAGGCTCATAGCAATACGATGATCGTTCCAGGCATCTGCCTCTACACCACCGCGCAGACCCTCAGGCTTGCCGGTAATTGTCAGACCTTCCAGTTCTTCCGTAATTGCCGCACCCATTTTGTTTAATTCACTCGTCATAGCCGCCAGTCTGTCGCATTCCTTGATACGCAGGCGTCCCGCGTTGATAATCTTCGTCGTTCCCTCGCTGACTGCTGCCAGCACGGTAAGCACAGGAATAATATCGGGACAGTTAGAAGCGTCTATTACCGTTGCCTTCGTTGTACTGCTGTTTACGGTTACGCTGTCGGCATTTTGGGCAATATCAGCACCCATGCGCTGCATAATTTCTACCACAGCCTTATCACCCTGCAGAGAAGCAAAGTCAACACCGCTTGCCGTAATGCCTGCGCCCAAAGCACCGCCGACAGTCCAAAAGGCTGCCTGCGACCAGTCGCCCTCAACCTTGCTGTCCTGCGCTTTAAAACGCTGCTTGCCAGGTACGAGATAATGACGGTGTGCGCCATCTACATTTTCTATTTTAACACCGTACTTCGCCAGGCAGTTCAGCGTCATATCTACATAAGAAGCGGATTCCAACGGCGAAGTAATGATAATTTCGGAATCACCCTTTAATAACGGCAAAGCAAAAAGCAGACCGCTGACAAACTGACTGCTTACATCTCCCGGCAGTTCAAATTTACCCGGCATCAGATGACCGTTGACTGTCAACGGCAGATTGCCATTATCATTAAAATACTGCACAAACTGCTTATCAAGAATATCGTAATACGCCTGCAAAGGACGTGATACCAGCTTGCCGTGACCGATAAAGGTCAGCGGACAGCCAAGATTTGCTCCCAAAGGAATAAAAAAGCGTAAGGTGGAACCGGATTCACCGCAGTCAACATTATCTGCCGCTGCAATCGGATGCCCTGTGCCTGTAATCTGCAAAGCCTTACGTCCCTCTATCATGCTGGGGATTTCGTCCACGCTCACATTCATAGCACGCAGAACGCGCATCGTTGCTTCAATATCCTGAGACATGCTGATATTATCGACAATGCTGGTGCCGCCTGCAAGACCTGCACAAATGATTTCTCTGTGTCCCATACTTTTAGATGACGGCACCTGCACCGTTCCTGCCAATTTTGCAGGATAAATTTTTACCTTTTCCATTTAGCCTCACCCCAAATACTTTGGCACTTCCTGCCAATCAACTTTCTGCAGTACGCCCTCGCCTATCTGCTGCAAAATAATGAGGGTAATGCTGTTGCCGTTCTTTTTCTTATCTCTTGCCATTGTATCAAGCAGCTGCGCTTTTTCTACGCCCGCAGTCAACGGCAAATTATACTTTTCAAGTACGCTCTTAATACGCTCGGCGCTGCCTTTGGCTGTCATTCCCAGCTCTTCGGTGCGCTTAGTCAGCTGATACATGCCAATAGCCACACCCTCGCCGTGCGTAAAGCAGCTGTAGCCGAAGTGCTGCTCTACAGCATGTCCCAAGGTATGACCGAAATTCAGCAGCATCCGCAGGCCTGTATCAAATTCATCCTGCTCTACAATGCGTGCTTTTATTGCACAGCAGGTGGCAACAACACTGTCAATATCTGCCAAAAGCGCAGCATCATCAGCATAGCCGGCAATTTTTGCAAAAAGCGCTGCATCCTTAATGCAGCCGTATTTAATCGCTTCTGCCAAGCCATCGTGCAAAAAGCGGGTAGAAAGCGTTGCCAGTAAGTCTGTATCAATAAACACAGCCTTCGGCTGATAAAAGGCACCGGCAAGGTTTTTTCCGGCCTTTAAATCTACAGCTACCTTACCACCCACGCTGCTGTCAATCTGTGCCAGCAGTGATGTCGGTATCTGCACAAAGGCAATGCCACGCATAAAGCTGGCAGCGGCAAATCCGCCCAAATCACCGACAACACCGCCGCCAAGCGTCAGCACAACGTCAGTGCGCGTAAGCCCTGCTGCAGCAAGCTGTTCCAATACATCGCTGAGCACCTGCATGTTCTTGCTTTGCTCACCGGCTTCAATTACCACCTTATGCACAACAAGGCCAGCCTCTTCGAGGCTAGCCTGTAATTTTGCTGCATATAACGGTGCAACATTTGTATCGCTGATAATTGCAGCCTTGCGCGCCTTCGGCAGCAACGCTGCAACCTTAGAGCCGGCCTGCGGCAGCAGGCCGGCGGCTATTTCAATATCATAGGCATGAGCGCCTAATGCAACATGAATTTTCTTCATTAAAAAAGCTCCCTTCTCCGTGCTCCCGCCTTGCGCATCAGCTCCTTCAGCTTTTCGCCGTCATCACTGCGCAGAGCGTCGCGCCACAGCACCAGCTGCTCCATATATTTGTCTATTTCATCCGCAACCTTTTCCCTGTTGGCCAGGAATAAATTGCACCATAATTCAGGATTGATATCTGCTACACGAGTGCCATCTCGGAAGCTGCCGGCAACGAAGTACTTGGTCTTATCATCAAAGGACGCGCTGTCCATAAGCGCTACCGCAGTAACATGCGGCAAATTGCTGGTATAGGCAATCGTTGCATCATGCTGCGCCGGTGTTACCTGCACCGTATGCTTGCAACCAAGAGCCAAAGCAAATTGCTCCAGCCAGCTGATAGCAGCCTGTGTGTTATGCTTTTCCGGCACGATGATGTAGTTCGCATTCTGAAAAATATGCGCATCGCTCATACCCAAGCCGCTGCCCTGGCGTCCGGCCATCGGATGGCCGGAAATAAATTCCATGCCACCCTTTAAAAGTTCCTGGCCTCTACTGATCATATCGTTTTTAATGCCTGCAACATCAGTCAGCAAAACACTTTCGTTAAAGAAATCAACGTTTTCAGCTATAAAGCCCACGATTGCTTCAGGATAAATAGCGCAGATGATTACGTTGGCCTCCTTAAGTCGGTTATCAGGCTCAGTCATGCCAATATCAACCAACCCCTGCTGCTTTGCTTCCTGCAATGTTGCTGCATCTCGCTCTATACCGATAATCTGCTTAACGCCCAGTTTACGCAATGCTTTGGCATAGGAGCCGCCAATTAGCCCCAAGCCAACGATAGCAAAGCTGAGCTCCTGCCACCTTGTACTTCTATTTTCGCCACCAAAATCAGCTTCCAAAAAAATCACTCCTAATCTGCCATATTACTATTATAACTCTCTGCCGACAATGTTCGCAATGCCTCTGAGGTCACCCATCAGCTTAGCAAAACGGTCCGGTTTCAAGGATTGGGCACCATCACACCATGCTGCTTCCGGATCATTATGTACTTCAATCAAAAGGCCGTCTGCGCCGACTGCAACTGCTGCCTTAGCCAAAGGCTCTACCATCCACCACATGCCTGCTGCATGACTCGGATCAACTACTACCGGCAGATGGCTGAGTCTTTTTACTGCAGGAATAGCACTTACATCAAGCGTGTTGCGAGTATAGGTTTCAAAGGTACGGATACCGCGTTCGCAAAGGATAACATTTTCGTTGCCTTCGCTCATAATGTATTCCGCTGCCATCAGCCATTCCTCAATCGTTGCCGCCAGACCACGCTTCAACAGAATAGGCTTATTGGTTTTGCCCAATTCCTTAAGCAGATCGAAGTTCTGCATATTGCGGGCGCCGACCTGAATCAGGTCAACGTCTTCAACAAAGCGTTCCACCATGTAAGGTGACATGATTTCCGTAACAATCGGCAGGCCGGTTGCAGCCCTGGCATTTTTCAGGAAATCCAGACCTTTTTCCTTTAAGCCCTGGAAGGAGTACGGAGAAGTACGAGGCTTGAAGGCACCGCCACGCATCAGCGTAGCGCCTGCAGCCTTAACATCCTTGGCAATTTCCGTAACCTGCTCCTGGGTTTCTACGGAACAGGGGCCTGCGATAACCTGCAGCTTTTTGCCGCCGAATTTTCTGCCTGCAACATCAATAATGCTGTCCTCGGGATGGAACATGCGGTTCGCACGTTTGAAAGGCTCCTGCACACGCATTACCTTTTCTACACCCTCAACAACACGTAAAAGGTTGATATCCAAAGCGCTGGTATCACCAACAACACCAAACAGTGAAGCATTTACGCCATCACTGGCATGAATCTGAAAGCCCTTGCTTTCTAATTGGTTTTTCAGCTTAGTTTTTTCCTCAACAGTTGCATTTTGTTTGAATACGATAATCATGATAAAATCTCTCCTTTAATCTAATCTACAATGCTACAATACTACTCCCAGATCAGGAGTTATTACAAACCCTTACGCTTTTTTATATTGCTAAGGGATAATGCCTTGACTTACATATCTCTGCCAACAATTCTGGCAATACCCTTCAGCTCGCCCATCAATCTGGCGAAGCGTTCAGGTCTTAAGGACTGTGCGCCGTCGCAAAGCGCTGCTTCCGGATTGTTGTGTACTTCAATCAACAGTCCGTCGGCACCTACTGCAACCGCAGCCTTTGCCAAAGGCTCTACCATCCACCACAGGCCTGCCGCATGACTCGGGTCAACTACTACCGGCAGATGGCTGAGCTTTTTCACAGCGGGGATTGCGCTTACATCCAATGTATTGCGCGTATATGTTTCAAAAGTGCGGATACCGCGTTCGCAAAGGATAACGTTCTCGTTGCCCTCGCTCATGATATATTCCGCTGCCATCAGCCATTCCTCAATTGTTGCTGCCAAACCACGTTTCAAAAGAATCGGTTTATTGGTTTTGCCCAATTCCTTCAGCAGTTCAAAGTTCTGCATGTTGCGGGCGCCGACCTGAATCAAATCTACATCTTCTACAAAGCGCTCAATCATATACGGTGACATGATTTCTGTTACAATCGGCAGGCCTGTTTCTTTTTTTGCACCTTTTAAATATTCCAGGCCAACCTCCTTCAAGCCTTGGAAGGAATACGGCGATGTGCGGGGCTTGAAGGCGCCACCGCGAAGCATTGAGGCGCCGCCAAGCTTAATGGACTTGGCAATGTCCGTAACCTGCTCCTGCGTTTCTACGGAGCACGGACCTGCGATAACCTGAATCTTGCGTCCACCGATTTCAACACCGCCGACATTAATCACGGAATCCTGCGGATGGAACATGCGGTTAGCTCGCTTGAACGGCTCCTGCACACGCATTACCTTGTCTACCGCATCATCAATACGCAGCATATTGATATCAAGTGTGCTCGTATCGCCGATGATACCGAAAATGGTCATGTTGACACCATTAATTTCGTTAATTTGGAAGCCCTTGCTTTCCAAATTGCTGCGCATTTTCGCTTTATTTTCCTCCGGCTCTCCCGGCTTGAATACTATTACCATAAATTGTCTCCCCTTTGTTCTGACGCCCTTGTCATTTAATTTACCATACTGCTATAAGCTACCATGCTACAAAAAAAGCAGGCTCCCGTAAAAGAGCCTGCTGTAAAAGTCAAATCTTAATTGCAAGCACTGCGCTCGCAAATACTATTTATAGTCTCCAATACGATGATTACTGCTATATGATTTTTCCCATGCAAAATAACCGGTGCTAAAATAATAGTTAAATACCGGTGCGTAATAAAAACCATATTCAATTGCAGTGTTCATCATTTTAGATTCCATCATTTTCACCTGCAACAACTTCAGCATTTCCTTATGCTTCAAAATTTATCGCCATAATCAGCGATTGAGATTATTTTACTCCTCCTGCTCCGCAAACGTCAAGGAAAAAGCTAAATTTTATTTATTTTTTATCTTATCGCACTATTATTGTAAACTAGGTTACAGTAATAGTGCTATTTTTAAAGCATTAACACAAAATTTTACTGCTGATTTATAAGACAGCAATATTTTAAAGTTTACTTATAAATTCTGCCACCCGCTCCACAGCAGCATCAGCGCTCCTACAAGCACCACCGCCAATGCCAGCTTACGGAACAGATGCTGATTCAGGCGATAGAAAAATTTTTCTCCCAACCAGATAGCCAAAAGCATCACCGGTATAGTGTACAGCAACAAACTCCAATCAATGGTACCGCTGACATTACCGTAAAAATAATTCACCAACACCGTCAAAAAGCCGCTTAATCCAAAGAACCAGATCATGTTAGCCCGCATAACATCCTTCGGCAACTTTTCGTTAATAAAATACAAAACCAGCGGCGGTCCGCTGACACTGGTAGATGCGCCGAAAAAACCGCTCAAAATTCCTGCAGCAAAACGTCCGCAGGGTTTATTTTTAATCGGCAGCGTAAACTGCAGGCTAAGCAAAACCGTGGCGACCACAAGCACCGCTCCCAAAAACACCTCCAACTGTGCCGCAGGCAGCACCTTCAGCACCCAGCTTCCGGGAAGCATACCAACAACACTTCCCAAGGTCGTCAGGATAACCGTTGCTTTATCATAGCCTTCACGCACCCTGTACATAGTAATTGCCCGCAGAACCAAATTCAACAGCAACACAAAAATAACCGCCGCTTTAACCGACATCACCAAAGTAAGCACAGGCATGGCCACCAAAGCAAAGCCAAAGCCGGAAACAGTAGAAAAAAACGACGCTGCAAAAATAATACCTATTGTCAAAATAATCGCAGTATAATCCATTAGCTTCTCCCATACAGATTAGATATTATAAATTTAATTGTAACAAGTACAGGAAACGCCGTCAAATTAAATATCATATTAAGCAAAAAATCCGTGCAAACCAACGTCAAGCTTCTGTTTACACGGATTTTCAATTTCAGCTTTCTTCTAAAACACAGGGATTAGTCAACGCGCCTACAGCATCCGCACGACAGCGGTTGCAATGCTGCATCTGCGGCATCCACTGCCTGCAAACATTACGCAGCTGCATAATTTCTTCAGCTGCAGGCTCCGCAAGATGTGCAAAGCCAGTTCCCTCCACTGGCAGCATCGGTAAAATATTCTGCAGCTTCGCTCCCAGCAAAGCCATACGTCTGGCAATCGCCGGAATTTCCTGGATATTCACGCCGGAGATTGCTACCGTATTTATCTTCACCTTCACGCCATATTCGCCAAGCAGCTGCAATCCTTCTATCTGTCTTTCTAGCAGCAGCGCAGCAGCCTCTTCGCCGACATATTTTTTGCCGTCATCATTGATGAAGCTGTAAATATGCGCGCCGGTGTTGCTGGTAATCGCATTCACCGTCACCGTAACATAATCAACACCTAAAGCTGCTATCTCCTTGGCATACTTCGGCAGATAAAGGCCATTAGTCGAAAGGCAGAAGAAAACATCCTTATCAACCTCACGAATCATGCTCAGCGTTCTGCTGACCGTTGCCCAATTGGCCAGCGCATCGCCGGGGCCGGCAATGCCTGCTACCGTCAGCTTCGGCACCTTGTCCTTCATCTGCAGATACCAATCGACTGCATCCTCCGGTACCATAACCCTTGCCACGACGCCGGGACGGCTTTCATTTACACAACTGTATTTGCGCAGACAATAATTACACTGCATATTGCATTTAGGTGCCACAGGCAGATGAATACGGGCGTAATCGCTACATTTAGCTGTAAAACAGGGATGTGTTTCAAGCTCACTCATGATTTACCTCACAAATACTTTCACGCAAGCCGGCATATCGGCCATCTGTTTTATATTGCTGCTGCAAGGCACTGTTAACAATCTGCTCAATGAGCAAGGCAGCACCACGCGCTCCGACCAGCGTATTATCGGTAAAGCACAGCCGGTCAAAGGCAGGATAAGCACAGCGCACTAACGGCACCTGATATTTTTCAGCCAAATTCTTTAAAAATGAAGAACCGCAAAACAATACAGGCTTGTGCTTTGCTGCAGCCTCTGCCATTTTATCCAAGCAAAATTCCGCAGTGTCCTCTGCAATAACAACGTGCATGCCCAGTTCTTCGGCAAAAAAGCTCTGTAAGCCCGCTAAATGTGCCTTGTCCGTAGCCAAAGCCACCGGCATCTGATACAAATTCACCAGATAATCGGCACTGCGATAAACGAGCTTTTCAGCCGCAGCCTCCAGCTCAGACAATTCTTCAGCAAAATCAACCTTCAACGCTGCGCCTAATTGACGCAAAAACTTCTGCATGCCTGCCACACCATAGGGATAAGCGCATTTGATATACGGCACGCCAAGTTTTTCCTGCATCTTTTGTGCCAACAACTCACCATAGCCAAAGCAGATATTCAGCTCTGCCTGCGGCATTGCTGCAATATCGCGCAAGCTGCAATCCTGCAGTGCGCAGTTAACTCTAACCTTGGAACCCAAAAATTTCTTCAGCTCGGCTAAATCATTATCCGCATAAGGATCATCGTTCATTATGCCAAAAATATTTATCGTGGCAGCTTCTTTTTTCTCCGCATGTTGGAGCAAGGGCAACAACGCTAAATAAGCTGTTTCGACACCGCTGTCAATATTCCCTGCATATCCCGGCGCTTTTACATGCAATAATTTCTGCGAACCTTCGGTAGTAGCCAAAATACCGTCCACATCATCGCCAATCATATTCGGCACGCAGCCGCTGACTACAAATACCGCACCGCAATGCGCAAAAATACGCTCTGTCTCCTGCAAGGTTTTACGCAAAACCTTCTCACCGCCATTAACAACATCCTCATCATAAATAACATCAGAGGCCTGACGTACATCATAAGGCTTGCCGGCATATCGGAAAGTCAGGCTGCCCCACTGACAGCCGACAACGGAATGCTGCAGGATTAAGGCATCCTTAATACCGGCAAGAGCACGCACAGCACCAAATAAAGCACAGCTACTTAATGGTTTCATTATTTTCTCTGCCTCCATACTCTGCTATACAGTTCGCGTGATGCTTTACTGTCTTTATCAGCTTCGCGCATCGGATAAAATACCGGGTCATAGGCCAGTTTGCTCAGCAAAAGATTGCTGCCTGTTCGCTGCGGTTGTTGCAGCATCTGCCAAACCTCTTCCATAATATCCACAAAGCCCTGATAAGACCACACCGAGCGGTCAAACAAATTATAAAGCACGGGAACATCCAAAGCAGCATAGCGCGGATGACCGTTGCAGATAACAAAATCACAGCTCTGCGCAGCCTCACGCAAGGCATCCTCCGAAGGCTCTAGTAAAATTTCCGCATCACAGCCATACTCAGCCTTAGCAAGCTCTATCCTGTCCTTAAATCTCTGCATCATTGCATCATCCAGACCTGTTTCTGCCTGGTAGGAAGGATTCATGATAATACATATTTTCGTAATCGGCAGACCATAATCCTGCTGATAAACGCGCAGCGCATCCGGCAAATAGGCAATACCATGCGCAATCAGGCAAAACTTATACTTGGCAAAGTCTGCACGCAGCTCCTGATAACGGGCGGCAACCCGTTCATATTCTTCCTGCAGCACGCGTTCAACAGCATTCTCGCAACCAAGCATTTTGCCAATCTGTCTGTACAAATCACTGATTCCTTCAATACCATGCCACTCCTGCATATCGGCAACATGCAGAAACGGCGTACCAAAGCGCTGCTCCATTGCCAGCGCCCATTTTTTGCGACGTACTATATTCAGCGCTGCCCGCGGAGCCTTTTTGATTGTCTGCAAATCAGCGGCAGGCAGATAGGCATTGACGGTAATCCCCATTTTCTGCAGCATCTCACTCATGCCTTGCAACTTATCCTCACCGTTATAGCCCCAGGCAAAGGTTTCGATATTTACGCTCCGCGGCTGTACTCTTTGAGGCTCCATCACCTGCTCAACTAAAGCGTCCATCACCTCTACATAACCGCAGCCCGGATAGACAGCACTAGAAGAAAACTTTTGCTTCTGCTTTTGGCAAGCCTTTTCACGCAAAACCTTGCGGCCATTGCTCTTGTCCATATGCGAAAAAACCTGCGACGTAATCGGCACGAGCTTCGCTTTAAACTGCGGCTGCAGGCTGCAGGCCAGGCCTGCCAAATCATCATTAATAATATCCGATACTACGGAAGGCAACAGAAAAATAATCTCCGGCTTTTGCTCACGCTCCACCTTTTGCAGTAAAGCCGTAAGCTTTTTCTCACCGCCGAAAATTACATCATTGTTGCGCAAATCCGCACATTCCAGCTCATAAACCGGGTTTTGGCCGCTACGCACATGACAACGATAATGAAAGCCGCAGCCGCGCGGACTGTATAAGACAACGGCGGCATTTTTGATTTCGCTGATGCAGGCAAGATTTCCAGACACCTTGCCGTTAACGGCGTAGCGATGCAGATAACTTGAAGGGTTCATGCCAAAAAGCATGTTATCCTGATAATAATGGTTCATACTCATCAACTCCAATATATGACCTGCTTATTTTCTGCAGGCAGTAGATTAACTTTGCTCAAACACAATTTAGTAAAAACATCCTACTCACGTTTTTTCCGGCAAGAAAAAACGAAAAAATTCAAAGTAAAACCTTGAAGCCTCCGGTGTTATGTGTTTCCAGAACACATTCATCTAATCATGATTTGTATAATCTAGATTAGATGAATTACTTTAACTTCCCCTGCTCTATATGTAAAACTCTGTCGCAAAGCCATTCCGCAAGCTGTTTATCATGCGTAATAAACAAATAATCCAGCTGCTTTTCCTTGCGTATATCACGTAGCAAATGCAAAATCTGAGCCTGCACGGAGATATCCAGCATCGATGTCGGTTCATCCAAAACAAGCAGCTTCGGCTCTAACAACAGTGCTCTTACCAGGCAGATACGCTGAATTTCGCCGCCGCTCACCTGATGCGGATAGCGCTGCAGAAGCTCTGCATTGAGCTTTACCAAATCCAGCATCTCTTTGATTTTTTCTTCATCATAAGGCAGATTAAAAACAGTAAATGCTTCCTGCAGACTAGAGCCTAAGGTCTGACGCGGATCAAGAAAGCTTTCCGGACGCTGTGAAATAAACTGCACATTGCGTCTGAAAGAACTTAAATCTTTGCCAGTAGCATTCGTAATATCTTGTCCCTGAAAATAAATTTTACCGGTATCACATGGCAGCAGGCGCAGCAAAATCCGTGCCAGCGTGCTTTTGCCGCTGCCGCTGCCACCCATCAGCGCCACCGCTTCACCAGGCTTGAGCTCCAGTGAAACATTATGCAGAAGCTCAAAATTTTTTCCGTGGCTACGGTCAACAAAGCTTTTAGAAATATTTTCAGCCTTCAGCATACAAGAAGCACCTCACTTCCGCATTACCAACCTGCTGCATAGCAGGCATTTCTTCCTTGCAACGCGTTGTACAATAGGGACAGCGTGCTGCAAATTTACAGCCGGTAAAGCTTTCCCCCGGCACCGGTGCCTTTCCCGGAATGACCTGGAGACCATTCTTTGGTAAAGCCTGCAAGAATCCTTTGGTATACGGATGCAGCGGTTTATGCCAAATATCCGCATTATGCTCCAAAACCTGTCCTGCATACATCACCAGCACATCGTCACACACCTCTTGTGCCAAAGCAATATCATGCGTAATAATCAGCATACTTAAACGCAAATCCTGCTTAATCGTCAGCAAATTTTTGCGTACAACAGCGCCGACCTGTTCATCCAACCCCTTTGTCGGTTCATCAGCCAAAATCCATTCAGGCTTACTGCTCACAGCCATAGCACACAGAACTCGCTGCAGCATACCACCGGAAAGCTCATGCGGATATGCAGCCAGAACACGCTCTGCCTCCTGCAGTCCGAACAACCGCAAGCACTGCTTTTTATAACTATTGTCACCATCTGTAATATTATGAACAGCCAAAATATCCTGCATCTGCTTGCCTATTTTGCGCACAGGATTCAGCGACTCACTGGGATTTTGCGGAATAATACCAAAAGCAGATAATATTTTCTTCACCTGCTCGCCATTATAAAGCACTCTACCCTTTTTAACGACTCCTGATGGCAATATGTTTAAGATTGCCTGCCCCAATACAGATTTACCGCAACCGCTTTCACCGATAATCGCAGTAAAATTCCCTCCGTGCAAGTTCAGGCTTACATCATCTACAGCATAAAATACGCCTTGCGGCAGCTTAAAGCCTACAGATATATTTTCTAACACCAGACTTTTTACCATTTGCGCACCTCATTAAGCTGTGTATCTAAGCTGTCACGCAGATGCTCTCCGATGATATTCAGAGAATAAATCAGCAAAAATACAAACAGACCGGGAATAATAATCAGGTGAGGCGAGCTACGGTAATACATAATGGCATCGTTAATCATTACGCTCCAGTCAGGTGTCGGCGGCTGCACGCCTAAGCCCAAAAAGCTCAAACCGGCAATCGCCAGTATACCTCTGCCAAGACGAATAGTTACCAAAACAAGCAGCTTATTGGCAATATTGGGCAGCAAATGACGAAAAATAATTCGCCAGTCACTGCAGCCAAGGCAGCGCAGGCCTTCAATGAAAGGCTCTCCCATCAGCTGCAGAACTTCTGCACGCACAATACGCGAAAAACCGGCCCAGGATGTCACAACCAATGCCAGTACAAGGCTATAAATACTCGGACCGAGAATACCAGCCAAGGCTATCATAAAACAGCTTCCCGGTATACCTTGGAAAATATTGCTCAAAACGGTAAAGAACATGTCTAATTTACCACCGTAAAAACCGCACAACAGACCAACACCAACACCTAAAATCAACGCCAAAACCGACGAAATCAAGGTGAGCAGCATTGATGCCCGTCCGCCGTAAAGAATACGGCTGAACATATCACGGCCTAAAGCATCCGTGCCGAAGAAATGCTGCCAGCAGGGACTTTGCAGACGGTTAGCCATATCCGGCTCAAAGGGATTATGCGTTGCCAGAAGCGGAGCCAAAATACTGCCGAGAATGATAAACGCAAGTACAAAAATAGCGAAATTAAGCTGTATTTTTTTAGTCATGTGCTTCAGCGCCTCCTCTCAGCTTCGGATTCAGATAAAACATCAGTAAATCAACCGCTAAGGTTATCAATACCAACAGCCAGCCTGTAAAAAGCACATAGGCCTGCAATACAGGGTAATCGCGGAAGCGAATCGCTTCCAAGGCCATGCTGCTGATGCCCGGCAAAGCAAAAATACTTTCCGCAATAACCGAACCGCCCAAAATGCCTGCCAGATAATTACCCAGCAAAGCAATTACAGGCAGCATACCATTAGGAAACGCATAGCAAAAAAGCAGCTTTATTTTGCTGATTCCGCGTACACGCGCTACGAGAAAATACTGCGAAGCAAATTCCGTCAACAGCGAGCTGCGCATATAGCGGCACACTGTTGCTGAGGTAGAGAAGGAAACCGCCAACGCCGGCATAATAAAGTAACGCAGGCTTTCACTGCCGCTTGTCGGCAGCAAACGCAGCGTTTCGCTGAACAATAAAATCATCAGCAACGCCAACCAAAAGCCGGGTAAAGCTAAAAGTATATTAGTCAAAAAATGTACCGCATCATCCAGCCAGCTGTTTTGGTAAACAGCGCATAAAGTGCCCAATGCAATGCCAACAACCGCAGCAATGGCCAAAGCCAGCAGCGCCAGCTCCACCGTCACCGGCAGGCGCAGCAAAAGCTCATGCAAAATATCCTTGCCGCTAATGTAGCTGCTGCCGAAATTACCATGCAGCACCTGCACAAACCAGCTGAAATACTGCACATATATAGGTCTGTTCAAGCCAAGCTCTTCACGCATCATTGCTATCTGCGCATCCGTAGGTGCATCCAGACCATCCTGATTCAAGGCAAATTCAGCCGGGTCTCCGGGTGATAACAGTCCTAAAATGAACGCCAGCAAGCTGATGCCAATCATTACCGGCACAGCCAATAAAATTCTTTTATAGCAGTATCTAATCATTTTCTTCCGCCAATTCTACCTTACTCAAATCTACACCATAGATTAAAGGTTTATAATTTTTTAACCGCTTATTGTAGGCAACGATGTTCATATCGTTGAAAAGAGGGATTACTGGCTGCTCATATACCACGATTTCTTGAACTCTGTCAAAAACACGTTGCCTTTCAGCTTCATCAGTTATATGCTTAACCTTATTCATTAATTCTGTAACTTCTGGATTATTATACCCAGAACTGTTGCTAACATTTAAAGCGCCATCAGGCATAATAAAAGTATATAATGCACTAAATGGATCACCGTTAGCTAATCCCTTTTGAATGCGAACAATATTAAAGTCTCCTTTGCGCATCATTTTTGATAACGTAGCATACTCTATTGCTTGAATTTTTACATCTAAGCCAATATCTTGTAACCAATAAGCGATTAACTCAGCTTCTCCTTTTTGCAATGGTTCATTACCATTGATACAGTATGTAATTTCACAGCGCTTATTTCCTAACACCTCGTGTGCCAGGCGTTTCGCTTCCTGCAAATCATATTCTACAGGAAAAGCTTTATAGCCAGGACTAGTATAATTTAAGATATTGGCTGTCGGTTCAGCATAGTCCAAATACATATTATGTACTAAATTTTTCCTGTCAATTGCTAAGCTTACAGCCCTACGCATCCTTACATCATTAAAAGGAAATTTATTACCGTTTACACATAAATAACGAATCATCGTTGATTTATTTTTATCTACAGCAAAACGAGGATCTTTTTGTATCTCATCAGCAAGAAACGGAGGTATGGCATTAATATCGACAACTCCATCAATTTCTCCAGATTTTAATGCCGCATAGCGTGTATCTGTATTAGGAATATTACGCACAATAAATTTTTTAATTTTACCTTTTATGCCCCAATAATTATCATTACGTTCCAGCACTACGTACTTGTTTAATACATTTTCAGTAATCTTATATGGTCCAGTACCAATAGCAACACTCTTGAAATTACCATCATCAGCAAAACACTCTGGAGCATACATAGGACTACCAAAATCAGTCATCTTATATAATTCATTAATATTCGCTTCTTTAAAAAGCAGACGAATAGTATACTCATCTAATTTTTCATATTTCAATAAAGTAGGATAATACATTTCACTATTATAGACAAGAGCACAAAAAGGATAGGTAC
>ULSF01045087.1_pt1 | contig 24475 bp, 30 predicted proteins | sample 1956121 | NCBI WGS metagenome assembly ULSF01 (sample SAMEA4835701, study PRJEB28245) | human gut metagenome | biome: gut microbiome; material: fecal sample | place: Denmark | collected 2008
CTCGCCGCCATAATCGTACCACTCCAGCACTTCAGCTGAGTCAAAGGCCGCTGAGCAGACTTCTTCGACTGCAGCCGGTGTGCCTTTGTAACGGTGGCGAGCAATAGCTTTGCGGACAAGCTCGCGCTTTTTTGTTAGGCCGGCTGTCACGTCGTAAAAATCTACGTGATACTGCCACGCAAGTTCATTGACGATTTCTTCCGGCAGCTTTTTGAGGCGCGGCAGGATTAGGACAAGCTCAGCCTGCTCACCCAACTGCGCCAGCCTGCCGGAGATGGCCTGTACGATGTCCTTGACCGTCGCATCGCCGCTGATGGAGCTTGGTAGGATGCGTTGCAGGGCATTATCCTTAAGCTCAAGCATCCTCTATCCCTCCCAGCGTCACTGTCTTTGTGCTGCAGATTGCCACCTGGGTATCAGTCGTCACCTTAAACACAGGGGCGGTCACGGCCACGCGTTTTGCACCTGCAGCCATCACCCTCACGATAAGCTCAGACGGATTGATGTCGCGCCCCAGCTTCGACTTTTGCCACAGGACGTAAGCGTCAACGGCCGCATTGACGGCGTTTTGGATTGCCGTTGCCTGCGTCTTGTTGTCGCTGGCGATGTAGTAGGTCAGGCTGATCGTATAGTCAACCTTTTCGGGCGCCAGCACGCTGATGTTATCAGTCAGCGGCCGCACCTTTTTATCGTCCAGGGTAGCCTTGACACGCTGCAGCATCTCATCACCGGGCAGTTCCCCGCCAGCCAGCAGCGGCCTTACCTCCACCTTGCCTGCTTCAGGCGACCAAACAGTGACGTCAGCAATCTTTGTCGACGCCCTTTTGGCATGGTAGATATAAGCGCCCTCAGGTCCGGCCGTACTAAAGTTTTCCGGCGCAAGACGGATATCCTCGCGGTAGCTGTCGTCAGCCTGGACCTCAGCGCCGCCCTCAGACGTGGTGATGTTGGCCACGCTGTCCACATACGGCACCGGGTCAACCAACGTCTTGAGCTGGCCAGCTACATAGCCGTTACCCAGCTCGCCTTTGGTCAGGCAGGTTGCGCTGCCGTCGGCACTGCTTGCACCCGCATCAATAACCAGCGGGGCGTCAAGAGCAAAAAACACATTATCGCCTGCCGTAAAACGCGTACCGGCAGGGATGATTGTTGCCGTCTGCAGCTTAGCAGACAGCCTGATGCGCATGGTAGTCACAGCAGCCTTTGCCGGGATGCGCTCAACGCCTACCAGCGCACCCAGATGGTCCAAGTTGTCACCGGTAGCGTATCTGAGCAGGTTCTGCTTACCGGTCGCATTGATTTTGTTGAGCAGCAGCACGATGAGCGCCGCAATCGTCAGCAGAAACAGCCTTACCGGGTCGCCTTTGGCCAGCGTCCTGCCGGTAATGGCCTCGTATCTGCCAATTACATAGCTCTCAACCTCATCGGCATCAGCATCAACAAACACGATATCGGCCAGGTTATCTAATTTACTCGTTGTCATCTTTTATTCTCACCTGCACTTTCGGGGCCAGCACGCCATCGTCCGTGCCGGTAAAACTGATTGATGTTATCTCCACACGCGGCTCATATTTTTTGATGGCAGTAATCATCTCAGACTGCAGTTTTGCCTGCGCTACATTGATTGGCAGGTCAAGCATATCGGCGTTAATGCCAAAATCGCGATCAAGCGGCACGCTGTATTTAGTCGTTGTGATGATCGTGCGGATGTTCTGCAGGATTTCGGCCGCCTCTAATGCTGGGGCAAAATCAATGCCCTGCACCGGCATGGCCAAAACATCATATGTCATAGCAGGCCACCTCCCGCATACTCTTTGAGGGTTACGTTGACTTTGACGCTTAATATGCTCCCGGCCTTGCCCCAAAAACTCACTGACTCGTCAATGCTCTCAAGCACCCACATATTATTGGTCACCATGTTACCGCCGATGACTAGCGGAAAAACCTTGCCATTATCACGCAGCCTGCGCAGCTTTTTAAGCTCGCGGGCAGGACTGACGCCCTGATCAGCACGCAGCTGCATGGTAAAGCTGATTTTTTCCACGTCAGGCCCCAAATATTCCAGCACCGGTTTATCGCCGATGATGTCATGCTGAGCCCAACGGCCACCGGAGCCGCGGCTATAATCATCAAATGTGCGGATATACCTGCTCGATACAACAAACGGGATATCCGCCATAAAACCTACAAGCATTGTATCAGCCTCCTATAATCACGTTACCGCTGCCTGCTGCCACGCTGCCGCCACAGCTCACGGGGTCACCGATGCGCCCTGCAGCCTTGCCGTTGATGTATACGGAGCTGCTGCCGCTGGCGATGACGCCACTGTGCGTCGGGTGTGCCACGCAGCCATGAGGCGCATAGCTGTCACCCACACGGCCAGCGCCTTTGCCGTTGATGATAACATCAGCGCTTGCGCTCACCAGAGCTGTCGGAGCGCAGGCATCATGGCCGGTATCGTTATCGCCTAATCTTGTTGCTTTTGGCATGGTAATCACCTCTAATTAAGCTCAATCGTAGCGCCCTTGAGCACGAGCTTGCCTTTGGCGTTAATCTCGATATTACCATTGTCATACCGGATAAAGCTGCCATCAGCAAACGTGATGCTGCGTACGGCCGCATCACTCTCAACAGGTTTGTCAACGGAGCTGTAAAAAGCGCCGATGATAAATCCGCTGCCGATGCCGCATCCGCTGGCGTTTGGCTGGAAAATGCACAGGACCTGCGTCCCGACCTCTGGTATCCAGTAAGCGCGCGTCTGGCTGCTGCCAATCGTAATTATGGGCAGCTCAGCGCTGACAAGGTCGTCCTTATCGTCAAACACAACTCTCGCGCTGCAGGCAGCCCCGTTGACGGCCGATATAGTGCCGATACGGATAAGGTTTTTAATTTTGTTAATATCCATCCAAGCACCTCCGTACATCAATGCGTGTTGTATAGCCGCTGCCTATATCATGCTGCGCCTTTGTGATGATATATTTGCCGTCAAACACGCCGAAACCGCTCAACATGATGTTGACGGCCGCGGCCAGCTCGGGATAACCGACAAATGTAAACGTACCGGATATTTCGGCGCTGTTTTTCTCGCGCAGCTTCTTTTTGGCCAACCGTTCCGCGTCTGCAATGCTGGTAACCTGCTCGTTGACCTCAAAAGTCTTGCCAGTTGTTTTACCCGGAGCCGCAAAAGTAGCCTCAATTTTCTGCTTGTCTTTGCCCTCCTGGTATTTGACATGGCAGGCTTTGTATACATCACGGACCTTGCTGCTAAGGCTGTAGCTCATAAGCAGGTCAAGGGTTTTAAGGCTGGCATCTGCAGCAATCGTGCCCGGTTTAGGCAACTGAGCGACGGCATCTGCAGCCTCATAATCCGCCTCATCAAAAATGACAAGCTGATTGTTACATATCTTGAGCGCAAGGCCGTGGTCAGCGCAGAGCTGATACAAAAATGATAAATCGGACTGCTCCGACTGCTCTGCTCTGTCTATGACGGGGTTATAATCCTTGACGTCATACAGCAGCTCAAGTCCTGCGCCGCCAGCAATATCGTTGGCGATACGCTTAAGCTCTGCCTTTTCCCAGCTGCGTGTGCGCTCAACGCCACGCAGGTTATTGTTGTCAGGCACGCTTATTGCCTTGATCTGCACCTCGCTAGGCATTCCGCTTGATGTTATCTCGTCAATCTCAAACAGACCGAAACGCACGACCTGCTCAGCGCCTGCATTGATGTGCCTGATGCTCACGTCAAGCGTTGCACCCTTTTCTGGCATCCAGCTCGACTGCCACAGGCCCTGTCTATCCTCAAGAGTCATCTGCAGGTCGTCAGCCTCGCCCGACATGTTGTCGGTATAGCTGACTGATTTGAGATATTGCTGCAGGTCAGCGCTGATATCCTTGCCGTTGTAACTCACCGTTACAAGACAACGTCTTGCGTCCATCATCTCAGCGCCTCCATGGTGGCAGCATCGATGTTACCGGAGCGGTATATTCCGGCACAACCAGCTCAATACCTGCCGGGAAGACCACCATATCAGCATAGCGCTGATTAGCTCCCAGCAGCACATTCAGTGCCGCCTCGTCACCATAAATCCGTTTGGCCATCATGTCCCACATGTCGCCCTGGATGGTTGTATATGTCTTACGCATAACTTACCCTCCTTTGCTGGCTCTGCAGGTCACTCAGCATACGGCGGAATTTATCCATCTCGTTATCCAGGACCTCACGCAGCTTGTCCGCATCGCCGTTGCCCTTGATGGTGATGTTAGGGGCAAATGTTGCCGTAATGCTCCCGCCGCCTAAGGGGCTGCCCATGATGCGATTGGTTTCTGCCAACAGGCCTATATTTCTGGCGGTCGGAGTATGCGGAATGGCTGACTCGCCACTGCTTTCCGCAAAGGTAGTCAGAAATGCGCCTTTGCCGTAGATGCCGCCGCTTGCGTTATGGGCCACATCGCTGCCGTTGCCCTGAGCCGTGATGTTTACCTTGCCAAAAATAGGCTTGGCCAGAAAATCACTGATAGCTTTCCATTTGCTGGATATCCAGTCAAATGCTCCGGTAAATTTGTCCTTGATGCCGTCGATAAAGCTTGTCAGCGCCGCTTTGGGATTATCCCAGAGCGTAATGAAAAACTGTTTAACTGTATCCCAGTTGGTGTACAGATAATAGCCTGCAGCAACCAGCGCCGCGATACCTGCTATCACCCAGCCAATAGGGCAGGCATACATGGCCACGTTCATGGCCCACTGCGCGGCCGTGGCGAAAATTGTAGATGCCTGAAATGCTTTAGTTACAACATTATAGGCAATCGTCGCTGTTTTAAACGCATTGACAACCGCGCTTCCCATGCTGACGGCAGCGACAAATCCAGTCAAAGCTACCCCGGCAACGCCGATGCCGATAGCAAGATTGGCCAATGTCTCGTTACCTGCCAGCATACCGAAAAATTTAGCGCCGGTCTCAGCTGCGGATGCAACAGCAGGCAGAAAAGCCTGGCCAATAGAAATCTGCGTCGACTCGATAGCAGAGTTAAGACGGGTAACAGCACCTTTGGCGTTGTTTTGCATCTTTTTGGCCATCTCATCGGCTGCGCCACCTGATTTTTCCAGCTTGGTCACGAGCTCATCAAAGGTCTTGTCGCCACTGTTGAGCACGGCAAGCCAACCGGTAGCTGCTTCCTGGCCAAAAATCGCTTTCATGGATGCCAGCTTTTCTTCCTGCCCGAGGCCTTTGGTTTTTTCTCTGAGTTCTGTCAGGATAGCGGACATTTTTCGTGGTCCGTTAGTGTCGCTGAGCTTGATACCCAGGCTTTCCAACGCCATGGCGGACTCTTTCTGCTCTGCTGTGATATCGTTCATGGACATTCCCAACTGCTCCATTGCTTTGGCGGCCATTTTAGGTGGCCCTGCAAGCCTTAAAAAGCCCGCACGCAAGGCCGTGCCCGCCTGACTTGCCTTGATACCACTGTTGGCCATCAGACCTGCCAGCGCAGCCGTCTCCTCCATAGACGCGCCAAACGCATGAGCTACCGGCGCGGCATATTTCATGGTGTCGCCCAGCATCTCGACATTGGTGTTGGTGTTGGTGATAACGGTAGCGTACACGTCAGCCATATGGGTTGACTGGTCAGCAGCCAGCCCGAACGCTGTCAGGTTATCGGACACGATATCGGCCGTGCGTGCTAGGTCGGTGCCGCCTGCAGCAGCCAGGTTAAGCAGGCCCGGCATACCAGCGATAATCTTTTCCGTGTCCCAGCCGGCCATGCCGAGATAACTCATGGCCTCAGCTGCCTGCGTTGCAGTAAACTGAGTAGTCTCGCCCAGCTCGCGAGCTCTTTTTGTTAATGCTGCAAGGTCATTGTCATTGGCGCGGCAGATAGCGCCTACCTTAGACATGGACGCTTCAAACGTCGCTGCCGTCTTGGTGGCGGACACAAACGGCGCTGCAATGGTAGTCATGGCACCGAAGCTGCGATTAAAAACCTCCATGCTCGCTTTAGCCTTTCCTATACGGGCGCTGAAAACGCCCAAGGACTGCAGCGCGAGATTGCGTTGGAACGTCTGCGCCGATATTGAGCCATTTTTAAAGGCTGCAGCAAGGCCGTCCATGGTCTTTTTGTTTCTTTCCGTCGCCGCGTTGGTATTGGTTAGCGTATTAACGATGCTACTAAACGCGCTGCCAAAGCTCTCTTTGAGCTTAGCGCCGATAATAAACGACATTGTAAAGTCTTTATTTGCCATTATGCCCCTCCTTTCCTCAGATTTTTCTATTTAGGATTTCTTCTGCAGCTCTACGATTAGCGCTGCCCATTCCAAAAAATCCAAAAGCGACTCGTTAAGATAAAAATCAATGCCTGTGTAGGTATTGGACGCACAGCCGATAGCTGCACGCCTTATCTCATCGCCGCTGTTTATTCCTGCGCGAACAAAAAAGCGTTCACCTTGCCCAAAACCTGAACAAAATCCTTAATCGGCAGTGCCTCGATATCCTCAACCGGTACCTTCATGGCGTGGGCTAACAAGGTGATCTGGAATTGACTGGACAACGCAATGGACAAAGTCTGGTCGCCCTGCTGGCGTGCCTCGCGTTCAGCTGCCAGAAAATCTCTGCCAGTTACATTTTGTAACGCTTTATCAATATTGTTTAAATCCATAGTATTTTATCTCCTACGTTAAATTTTAAGCCCCCGGACTGTGCCGGAGGCTGTTAAATCACCGCTTACGCCAGGCCTAAAGCCTCGCGGATGTCGGCCATGTAATCAACGCCGCCGATGTTGCAGATGTAGTTAAATTTGTCAAGCTCCAAGACGGTTTCGCCGTCCACGGAAACCTTGATATAAGCCGTCTCAATGGTGTTGGCGGTGCCAGTAGTAGTGCCTACATCGAGCTTGCCCAGCTCGGTTTTTTTAGGCACACCACGGACAACGCATTTTACCGGACGGCTTATATATCTGCCAGTGGAGCTGTCGTATACCTGCTGAGCGCCGCGCAGGTCAAGGTTGACGCCGGTCTGCGCCGCCAGCATGACATTACGTTTTTCCAGCGTGCGCCAGTTGAGGACGGTTTCCATGCTGCCAAAATGGCCCAGAACAGGGCTGTCAAATTCGCCGGCAATGCCAGCGCCTTTGACGGTTTCAGTCATGGCGTCCAGGGACGGGAGCTGCACGTCAGCAACGCCAACGAGGTCGGTGCCATCCTGGTATACGCGGAAATTGATTAATTTCTCAGGTACCTGCATTCAGTCTTCCCTCCTCTTAGCCAAATAATGTTTCAAAATAAGCCGGGTCATATTCCAGTACATTCTCAATCTCGCGAGCCGGAGCGCACGGAGTGATATAGGTGTGGAATTTGATGATACCGTCCATGAGGTTGGTAACCGGGTTCTCGTCGTCGCGGAACTCTACGCGGCCGCCAAGGATGCAGCCTTGAGCAGCCAGGCCGTTAAGACGGATGTTCTCACTGTCCATGACAGTTTGGATCAGGCGCTTGTTAATTGGCTTATCAACCTTAGCCCAATAGGTCTGGATAAAGGTCTGAGCGTGCCAATAAAACATGCGGCGGATGCTAATAAACGCGTCTTTCGGGTCGGTGTTGGACGGATAGCAGGCGGTGCGATTGCCCCAGCATTTCCAGCCACCGATAAAATTAAGCGCGGTAACAACACCCTGGCCGTTGAGGTAACCAGCCTCATCGGGGCCCAGCACAACCTCGGTGCCGTCTTTCAGGCAGCAGCCATTGATCTGCATGCTCTTATTGGACGGAGACTCGTACGGGATGTCGCCGTTGGCGCTGTCAACGGTCGCGATAACACCCAGCACGTGGGTAGACATATGATAGATATCATCACCCATCTTAACCATCGGCCAGCACACAACCTGCGCGGTATCGTTGTAGCTGTTCTGGTTCATCCAGTTTTTGACGTCAGTGTATTTTTTTACACTGTCGGTCGGTACGTCATTTAAGGTAATTGCCTTAAAATGGCTGTTGATATTGCCTGCCTTAGCTTTCATCACGGCGGCCACTGTGGGCTCATGACTCCAGCCCGGTGCCAGCACGATGCCAGGCACAAAACCGGTCAACGGAAATACCTTGTTAAGGCATTCCAGGCCTTTAACAGATCCGTCGCTTACGCTGATGCCGCCAATGATATCATCCTGGTCGACTGCTGTCGGGTCCAACTCGTCATAAGCAAGAATCAGGCTGCTTGCTGCAGATGCGGTGCCGTCATCCAGCAGGGTGATTACTAGGGCACCGTCATCATCGTAGGCTGCCTCGTAGTCTTTGCCAGCCACCAGCTCGGAACCAACGGCGGAAGCCTTGATTTTAAGGGTGTCGAGCAACACCGGCGCATCTAATGTTGCGACTCTGTCAGCAATATCAACGCTTTTGTCGGCAACGCTCTTTTTGTGGGTTTTTGGGTCCAGAACGTTGACAAAAACGACCGGGCCGCGGTTGTACAGTGCAAATTGACTGTACATTACCTCACAAAGGGTATACTTAGTCCAATCCTTGCTAAAGCCAAGCTGCTGCACAGCCTCAGCATAGCTGTAGCACAGGACCGGTCTGTTAGCGGCAGCGCGGTCGGTGGCCAGATGTACCGGGGCGGTACCAAAGACCACAGGCAGGCCCGCGGTGGTATTTACCGCCGGGACGATGCTTGTCGGAACCTCGCTGACATACACGCCATGTTTATATGCCATTAATTACACCTCCATAGCTTGTTTGTAGTATTTGTTGAGCGGTGTACCTGCTTTTCTGGCAGCCTCAACAGCTTCGTTGAGTTGTTCGACTGGAATGAACAACTGCTTTAGCTGAGGGAACTCATCAAATTCCGCGTCCAGATACTCAGGCAAACCACCGATAAACACCTGATACTGCAGCAGTCTGCCGTGGCTCAGGTTGGGGCCAATATAAATCAGCCTTTTGGATTGCTTAGTCATAATTGATATCCTCCTCATAGGGTTGACCAATCGTATAAATCGCAGTGATTTTTCCCTGCCACTGCGGGGCAGGCTGCATTTCCGGCACCTCGAATTTAAGCGGCAGCATCAGGCGATGACGCCCTGCTACAAACCGATGTTTTAAGAGATATTGGCGCACATGCTCCATGATGTTATAGAGGCTGCGCCAGTCATCAGCGTCGCTGTTGTCATAAATACTGAAGCCTATCTCGACGGTAGCCGTGCTCATATCGCCGTCAGCAGTATCCTGCGCACCAGTAACCAGCGCACAGACAAAGGATGCCTGCTCATCGGCGCTCATCCGTGCGGGCGGATAGCCTGCATAGACTTTCACGGCCCGTTTGCCGGACGGTTGGCGGGTGCTGTAATCAGCTACGGCCGCCCGCAGGAAGATTGCAAGATTATCCATCAACTCGACTGTAGTCATTAGCTATACCTCATTTTAATTTACCGAAACGGTACTCAACCTCATGCAAAAAACGCTCATTAAGCGTAGCTTCCGCCGTAGGGGTAAGCTCGCCGATAACGTCACGGGAACCGAACATCTGTGGGACGCTCGGGCCATACGGGACGCGCAAGGGATAACGCGCGGGCTGTCTACGGTGCATCGCACCAGTATAGCCCCGCCGTGATGTACCCAGAAACATACCGGGTACCGATTTAGCACCAGTCTGTTCTTTTACCTGCACCTTAACCGGTCCGCGCTTATTGGCACGCACGCGGAACGCAGTCAAGAGCAGCGGACGGCCGCGCGAAGCAATGACGCCGTGCATTCTGGCGCTGGATGCACGCCTGATTTTAAGCGTACTCTTGATATCAGCAGCTTTGACAACATAGTTTTCACGGATAGTCTTCGAGGTCTGCGTCCTCATCTTTGTAACGGTACGGTTGATAGCGCTGACAGCAGCTAATCTTACCTGTTTGGGCGCATTGGCTAACATCTGCTGTGCATAGGTCAGATTCTTTGTATTAAGCTCAATCATCTGTCATTCGCCGTCAGCTGGATGGTCAATATGCCCATATCATCGCCAACGCTCTCAATCTCATACATCTTGTCATCCAGATAAAAACGCATACCGTAGACAGGCGTCTCAGGCAGGTCAGCCTTCAGGCAGTTAACCTGCAGCTGGCTGCCGTAGATGCCCGGAAAATAGTCATCTTTGCCCTGCTGTATCGTCAAGGCCTGCGCCACGGAAATGTCCTGCACAATCGCCTTGCACTCCGTACCGTTAAGGTTGTGGGTTTCGGCAAACTCCATATCATTAATAAAGACAGCCGCATTATCTGCAGCTATCTGCTCCTGAAACGGAGTCATTTTACCAGGTCGGCCGCATCAACATCAGGCAGGCCAGGCTCGCAGCCTGCGTTGATGGCTGCAATGATGTCAGCTTTTTTTGCAGACTTCGCAACGGCAATGCCGTTATCTGCAGCAAGCTGCTGCAGCTGGGCTACAGTCATTTCCTCAAGATTTTCGTCCGGTGCTTCGATTTCGGTCGGTACCACCGGCGCATCGTCCGGCAGTGGAATAGGCATAGCATATGCAAATTCCTTAGGCGCGGACTCTACCAGCGCCTCAGCCACATCGTCCGGCAGGTCAACGACGGAGCCAGCCTTATAGGTAACTCCGTCGCGTACAAGCTCAAATTTATTAACTAAAACTTGCATTTTTACACCTCTTATTTAACTTTAATGGTGCACCACAGGTCGTTCCAGTCCGGAGCGATTACGCAGCGGGAGGACAGAGCCAGGGAGCTGGTATCGTTTTCGGTGTCAACAGTGTATTTGGGCACAAACTGGCTTGCGTAGGTGTGCAGCGCTTTGTCATCCTCCATCTGGGATACAGCGCCATACAGGCGGCGGCCAATCTTAGGAGCGCCGATGATAACATAGTCAGCCGGGATATACGGCTTAAATTCGCCGGTCTCATCATCGGCGTAACCGCCAGCGTAGGAGTAGATTTCCAGGTTGAGGGACTGGATAAGGCCTACGCGCATCAGGTCAGGACGCTGCAGGCGCGGCTGGATGCTCATAATGGACAGGTTGTTTGCGTTAGGCACGTTGAGCCATTTGAGCAGCTGGGTGTTGTCCAGCAGGTACTTGACAACAGTGTCAGATACGATTGCAACAGTCGGGATAATGCCTGCATTCTGGCGGATTTTAGCGGATGCATCGCCAATGCAGTCATAGATTTTAGCAGATGCGTTATCCCAGGTATCGCCGCCGGAGAGAGTAGTTTTCTGAGTAAAACCAAAGGTCAGGGTATCGACAACCTGAGTGGTGCCGTCATCAGCATAGCCTTTGCACTCGTAGGAGCCGTTAATCAGCAGCTGAGCTGCCATGTACTCCTGACGGCGGTAGCAGGCGTTGCGCAGGTCAATCAGGTCCTTTGCACGCATATCAGCGGCACGCTCTGCAGGAGTCTTGGTGGAGTAAATGGTCTCGCCAAAGCCGCGACCCTCTACATCCTCTACGCTGATAACGCGTTTAGGTTTCATCAGCGGCGGGGTGTAGGTCTTGATTTCAGAGCCGCCGCGTGCCAGATTTACGCCTTTGGTGCCGGGCACAGCAAACGGAGCCATCTTGCGGTCACCTTTGCGCATTTCCATGTCTACCACCTTAGTGGTAAAAACACGCTCGTCGGGGAAGAAAGTGTCTACCAGGGTAGTGCTGGGTGCGTAAGTGCGTTCCAGCGCCGCCAGCATGGTACGGGTATCGTTTACGTTAAAAGCCATTGATTATACCTCCTTAGTGTACGTCGGTCAGATAGATGCCAACGCTACGCAGCTCAGCCTCATGTTTGGTGGCGTTATCTGCAGACTGTTTTACAATCAACTTAGAGCGGTTAAACAGCCCGCGGGTGTAGACGGTGGCCACAACATCGCTGGCTGTGCCTACCACTACATCACGCGCCAGGACAACACTTGCCACCTGCTCGCCTGTGCTTACAGTGCTGTCAACAATTGCGTATTTGCCGCTGGTGGTAACCACACCCAGCAGGGTGCCACGCTTCAGCTCGGTTGCAGCGGTCAGTTTTGCGATGGTTACGTTCGCGGTCATCGGGGTGATTGCAGTGCCGCCGATGAGCTCATCATAGGTTACACCGGTCATGGTGCTTGCTAATTCTGCCATTATTTTTTACCTCCATAGTTATCCATAGCTTTGACGAAGGAGTCCATCATCTTAGCATCGTTTGCTGCGGCTTCTTCTTCGTCCGCTTTTGGATTGGAGCCGATGCCGTTGACGCCGGAGTCTTTGTTGTCCTCAATCATGTCTTTTACCAGATTTTTAGCCGGAGCATTGTCGCTGTTCTTCTCTACGGTGTCGATGTAGGGTTTGATATCGTCAATGGTCTGGCCGTTCTGTTTGGCCTGCGCGATCATAGCGGCTACGATTGCATTGTCTTTAGCATCATACGCATCCAGGTCATTGATGCGCTTACGCTCTGCAGCTACGGCTGCAGCAGTATTGTCTTCAGCAGGAGCCTGCTGTGCAGGAGCTGCAGCATTTTTGTTAAAGCTGTCAAAAAATCTGATAGCTTTATCAACTAAAGTATTCATGTTTTCTGGCATTCTATCTGCCTCCTTTGTAGTATTTTTTAGTCCGGCAAAATTTTTAAATTTGCTTACGTCCACGTTAAGCCCATTGATAATCAGGCTGTTGCCGTTACGCACGGCCTTTACCTCGCCGTCGATGGCGTCGATAAAACCTTTGTCGAGGCACTCCTGAGCGCCCATCCACGTCTCTGCGTCCATCATCGCGCTGATTTCCGCCTCAGACACATTGCAGCGTTTGCGATAAGCAGCAATGATGCTGTCCTTGACTCCCTTAAGTGCGTTGAGCACCTTGCTCAGGTCCTCGGCGCCATAATAATCGTCCAGACCGATTGCCGGATTATGGATCATAAACAGTGCGTTGGCCGGCATGATGATTTTTTTGCCTGCCACGGCCACGATTGTTGCGGCGCTGGCACAAAGACCGTCGATAACAACAGTGACGTTACCCTTGTAGGCAAGCAGCTGGTTATGGATTGTGTGTGCAGCAAACACATCGCCGCCAGGCGAATTTATGCGGACAGTCACATCCTTGCCTGCCAGCGCCTCCAGGTCCGACGCAAAATCATTGGCGGTTACCGTGTCGCCGCCGTCAAACCAGCTGTGCCCGCTTGTAATAGGGCCATAAAGCTTGATTTCTGCGCCTGTGCTGGCGTAGTTGTTGATTTCCCAAAACTTTTTACCCATTTTTCTCACCTCCTTTGTCGCCGCCGGTATTGTCTACCTGAGGCACATCCATGCCATGTGACTGCCATGTGACGGCCTCAGACGCCAGCTGGGCGATATTATCATCATAATCCGTGCCGGATATCTCAGCTGCCTCGCGTTCGCCGGTGCTAAAACCGTACTTGCGTTTCATTGCAGCGGCTGTGATCTCTTTTACCGGGTCGAGCAGACCCATTGTCGGGCCAAACCATTCGGCGCGGCTCCATGCCTTGGTAATCTTCGGGTCGCTGCCATAGCCCGGTGCCTTGATGCGTCCGATTGCGATGGCCTCAGCCAGCCACGCCTCATATACAGGCTGGCAGAAGTCACGGACAAACCATGTGCGACGGGTTTTAAATGTAGCAGCGGCCTGCATGAGAGCTGCACGGCTCGCGGAATATGATGCCTGGAAGCGATTTAAGATGACGTCTGCAGATACATTACATGCAGCACCGATCTGAGTAAACAAGGTGCTGGTAAACGGCTCAAACGTCGACATTGTACGGCTGCCGTCAACAGCTTTGACGTCCACACCGTCCGGCAGCAGGTTGACGCTGCCCATGTCCAGGTTGATGCCGTTGAGTATCTCGCGTTTCTCGTCATACGTCATACCAGAGGTAGCATCGCCAAAAGCATCCAACGCATCGCGGATATCGTTTGTGCTGCTGTCATTTGACGTCAAAAAGATAGCAAAGTATGCTTTGATGACGGCTGCCATCAGTTCAGCGTTGGCGTATCTGCAGACCTGCTTGATTACCTCAATCACTGGAGCCATATACGGCACGCCGCGGTATTGTTCCGGGCGCTCCTCGTGACTCACCTGCAGCACGTTCGGCATACCGGTGCGACGCCCGAAGGCCTCGACGCGCTTCCAGGTCAGCTGCTTACCACTGTTGACCAGGTCATACGGCATGCGGTTGGCTATCCAGTAAGCGACGACAGCGCCGTCTTTGTCAACCTCTACGCCGTTGATGATGGTATTGCCGTTGGTCTCGTTGGTCATCAGTACCGACTCATAGGATAAGATGCTGAGATTGCTGCAGGACTCCGGGTTACAAATCCTGCTGGCCTCAAAAAGCTGCAGACGCAGGCAATAAGGATTGCCGGCGGTAGGCTTGCGATATTTAAATGCCGCCCATGAGTCACCGTCAATCAGATAATTGAGATACACAATGTCCTGCAGGTCATAAAAATTATGCTTGCGGTACAAATCGCAGTCGACGCCGTCAGCCCATAGCGCAAATTCACGGCGGGTGTTACGCTGCCACTCCTTTGCTTCCTCCTGCGTCAGTCCCAGCGCCTCATAATCAATCTTAGGCGATACCTTGAGGCCTGCACCGATGACTGCATTTCGGGGCGTGTTTAGCACGGCCGCACCAATCGGCGTATTGCAATAGAGATCGGAGCTTCTTGCTCTCAGCGTAGCAAGGTTGACATCAACGTCAGCCTGTGGAGATGATTTTATAGGATTATACGCAGCTAACGTGCTTTTGCTTTTAGAGGCGCCACCCTCTGAGTAACCGCTGTTCATTATTTGTTTATTATTTCGGCCTTTGGTAGGGTGGCGCGCTTTTGTCTTGTAATTTCTGGCTCGTCTAACCATGTCTGTTCCTCCTAATCGTTCGGGATAATGCGCATCCGGCGGCGGCCAGCTGTCGGAGTATCGTCAACAGTCGCCCCAGCGTTCACCAGCGCCTTGATTTCGTCACGGATTTCGCTTAAATTTGCTCTCGTCAGCCTGCGATTACCGATAACATAGCTCTGGCCGGATACCAATATTGCTTTTTCGGCGGCGATATACTGCCGCAGACGCTCATTTAAAAATGCATTTGCCACTATAAACCTCCAAATCCGCCCCGCTTGATGCAGCCGTAAACCGGCTTTTTGGGGCTGTTTTCAGCAGGTTTTTTGGCTTTATTTGCTGTTTTTAGGTCAACAACACCATTATTTTCGGTGTTTTTGGCCAAAATAACCTCTTTAAGTCGCTCAAAATCAGGATTAAGGCTCTTAAGGCAGGCCAGATTGTAGCCCCTGAGGTCAAGCGGCTCATTACGTTTATCCTTGGCGATGACTTCCCATTGCCATATAATACGGCCGTTCTTTTTGTGCGGCACACGCTGCTCAGATATAAGGCCTTTAAAATATATCTCGTCATATCCGTGCTTAAAATCATCCGTATCAAGCGGGAAATGGAAATACTTTGGCCCTTTATCCTCAATACTCAGGCGATCCATGACATATTGCTTAGCGCTGTCAACGCCCAGCATTACTAGCGGTATTGTGTACCGGTTGGCCACGGTGACTTTAGAGTATTTATGTATGAGCGGTACGCCTGGCGTACTGGCGCCTTTGATTGCAAAGCGCTGCCGCCTCAAGCGTCTCAGACAGTAATTGTACACAGCATTGCTGTAATGGCCGCCCGAGTCGATAAACGTCCGGGCCACTACCAGACGCACACCGTCAGGCCTTACATAAGGACGGTCCAGCTGCTCATCCAGCATATCCCATACGGCCTGCGTATCAGGCACGCCCAAGATGATATCTTTCTTGACGCCGTAGCATTCCTCGCCAACGCCCCAGCCGCATATCTCGTATTCGAGGCGATTGTCCTGGACGTCGACGGCCGCTGTCAATAGCAGCACATCATTTGTAAGCTCAGCTCCGTAGTCTTCACGGCGCTCCAAGAAAATTTCCGGACCATCGAAATTGCCTTTACGTTCATAGCTTTCGCCGAAGCGTGTGTTATAGACAACCTTTTCGCGTTCCGGGTCGCCTTTGGCTTCCAGGTACTCCTGCATAACATCCGCCCATTTTAGCCACGGACTGGACCAGCAGTTGACAAAAAAGCTCCGTACGCCATTGGCCCATGCTGAGCCGTTCTGCGCAACATATTTCTGTTCGGCGTGATGCATCTCTATCTCGCCAAAATCATAGCCGCAGTCAGGACAGCGCCAGCTTACGCTGTTTACCTTGACATGCTTCTGCCCCTTTTTATCCTCATAGCTCTCGTAATCGGCCGTGAGGTTACGATGCGTAATAAGATGGTACTCACCGCAGTTCGGGCAGCAATGCTGCCACTCCTCCTGCGTGCCCTCCATGTACTCATCGTCAATGCGGCTCTCACCCATGTTGGTGGGAGTCGAAAAAAGGCCCATGACTCGGTCCCAGAACGTAGTCATACGCTTGCTGGCCAAATCAATCGGATCACCCTCGCTGCCGGCGGAAAGCGGAAAGCGGTCGACCTCATCGCAAAGCAGTATCTTTATCGGTCTCGAAGCTAGCCCTGCAGGGCTGTTAGCTCCGCCCATGATAAGACGGCCGCCGGGGAACAGTTTTGACAAAATCGTGTTACCGCTGTCACGGCTCTTTACGTCCCTAAAGATATCACCGAGCGCCTTGCTGTCGCGTATCATCGGAGCGATACGGCTTTTGGAGTAGTCCTGCGCCATATCGATCGTTGGCTGCACCATCATTATTGGCGCCGGTGCCAGCATGGCGAAGCGGCCGATGACATTATTCATAATGTCACTTTTGCCAATCTGCGAGCAGGATTTTACAACAACTTTCCAGATGCCGTATTGCGTAAACGCATCCATAATCTCACGCTGATACGGAGCACGGTCAGTACGCCAGCGGCCAGGCTCAGACGAGCCCTCGCTGGATAAAAACCGATACTGGTCCGCCCATTCCGAAACAGTCAGCTTCGGTATAGGGCAAAGGTTCCGGCGGGCGATATCCTTAAACAGCTCAACTGTTTTCTTGTCCATCGTCATCACCTTCCAGTGCTTCGTCGCTGAACAGATTCGGGCTATAGTCGCACAGCTCCGTCAGTCGGTCATCAATCTCGCAGATAAGCTCATCGGCGATATAGTCAGCGCTGCGATTGGCAAGCCTCGGGGCCATCTTTGCCGGAATGCCCAGCAGCTGGCTACGCAGATTGCTCAGCATATCGCTCATGACTATCCGCACGTTTTCAGCTTCATGGACCTCGTTGCGCCGCTTCTGCAGCTCCAGCTCAGCCATCTCGCGTTTGGCTTTTTCATGCTTAGCCTTTTCGGCCATATAGTCGACTTCTTCGTCGGCTTTATATTTGTACGTGTAATATTCTTCAATAGCATCGGGCAAAACATAATCGCCCTCCGCCTGCCGGGTGAGCACGCCCTGATCGGCCAGCTGACGTACACGGCGGTCAGTCAGCCCGAGAAGACGCGCCAGCTCAGCACCTGAGCCTCTTGGTATAATCTTTTTCGCCATGCAAATCACCGCCTTTCAGGGTTTCCGCTTTTTAGCGGGAGAATTTAAATATTATAACTTGCGCGTTATATGTTGGATTTCTCTGTATGTATCTGGGGCAAACATGCTGCCCGAAGGAAGTCAGTCTTTTTTTCTTGGAATCTAGATTTTTCTCGGGGCTCGCTTGCGCCGCAAAAACGAACGTCCCCTCTGACAGTACCTTTTTGGCTGATAAATTGGCGACGTACGCAAAGGAGAAATGTGCTCTGCGCCGCCGCCCTGATTGTCAGATGTAAAAGGAGAAAGGAAAAGCCACCGGGCTGTTGGTGGCCCGATGGCTGAGGTGTGTGGTTTTCCTTTTCTTGCTAGCATATATTATAGCACAGGTATATACTCGCATTCTATCACATCTTTTATTGTTTTCGCTTTTCGGCTTTAGCTTTCGCTTCCAGCAGTTTGGCCATCAGCACCCCAGTCTTTGACAGCTCAGCATCGCTGTACAATAAATGATTTTGATTAAGCCTTGCCAGCTGTGAGCCGGATACCTTCGCAAGGTTTTCGGCGGTAATATTCTGCCTGTTGCCGTCCAAAAAGATTATCCGGTCGCCCTTCTGGAGCTTCTCGCCAGTAGCTTGCTCCCACAGATAGCGGTGCTTAAGCATCCACTTCGATGGCTGGGCCACCTTGACCTTGGTATATCCATCCTGGTCGATGCTTTCGCTGCCGACTGGTTGGGTGTTATGTGGCACGAGGCCTTTATGGAACATTGTCGGCTTACATCTGGCATACGCCGCTGCCGACATTTTCTTGCCTTTATTGGCAGGTGTACCACCCGGCTTGAAATAGCCGTACACACCTAAGCGGATATGCTTACGGCTAAGATAGCCCTTTACCTGCTCCAGTGTCATGGATACGCCCAACGTCACCAGATATTCCTGCACTTCTTTAAAACTGCCTTTGCCGCGGTCATGGTAACGCTGGCGTACAAGCTCGTCCTGCTCAGGAGTTGTCAGGAGGTGTACCTTCTCGCGCCAGCGTGTATGCTTTACCCCCGACGCTATGCGGTGATTGTTCATCAGCGACCGCACTGTGCACGGCTTGAGGGACAGGCCGAAGGCCGCATTAAAGCTGTCTGTTATTTCTTCCAGCCAGTGCCCCTGCGCGTATTCCCGCAAAAAGGCTATCTGGGCGTCACTGTACTTTCGGACCATGGTTGACCTGCAGCATCTTAGGCAGCGCATCCGGATATGATCCCAGCTTCTCGTCCTGTGCCACGGCCGCACGCAGGACAAGGTTGCCATTGTCAACAATGGTCTTTCCGATGCCGATGACGGCAGATGTGCGGGCCAGCTCATCTTTAAGCGCCTCGCCGCTCAGCTCCGGATTGCTGATGCGGTCCAGCTGCGCAAACAGCCGGTCATTAAGGTCAAGCAATGTCTTGTTCTCCATGTCTCATTCCTCCTGTCTGTTAACAATGTTAAGGATATAGTTCAGCGCGCGGCCGTGCAGGCGGTGTACGTGCTGCCAGCTGTAGCCAAGCTCGGCGGCTATCTGTACCCAGCTGCGGTAATTGAGATATCGCATGTACATCACGTTTTTCTCAGGGCAGTCGGTCGGCAGCAGTGCGATCAGCGCGCGTACCTCATCCAGCGCCGCGGACAGCTGGCGGACGCTGCCGACAATCTTTTTTTCCTGGTCGATTATCTCGGCAACAGCGGACGCTGTCTTCTGGCCGTCGCCGCTGCCTCCGGGCTGAGGGCCGTAGTTAGGGGTTATCTTAAGCGCAAGGCTGCGCAGCTCCTGCAGATGGTCGCTGAGAGTCGCAATCTGTTCATGCGCAAAATGCGCTGACCTCAATTTGTGTTTCAGTTCTTCTTTGTTCATTTCTTTCGTGCCTCCAACCTTACGCGCTCTATCCTTGCCTTCAGGCTGGCAAGCACATATTCCTGCGCTTTGTCTTTTTGTTTAAGTGCCTCCAGGAGGTCCGCGTCGCGGGTGCCCTCGCATATGAGGTGATGGATGATTACTTTTTCTTTCTGGCCCTGACGGTGCAGGCGCTTGTTGGCCTGCTGGTAAAGCTCAAGGGACCAGTTCAGGCCGAACCAGACGACGTGGTTGCCGCCTTCCTGCAGGTTAAGGCCGTATGCTGCGCTTGCCGGATGTGCCAGCAGTATATCAATCTTGCCTGCGTTCCAGTCCTTTTCGTCCTCTGGTCCGGCCAGTCTGCGTACACGCAGCTTTGTTTTGGCCAGCGCCGCTTCCAGCCGCTCCAGATCGTGGCGGAAATTGTAGAATACCAGCGCCGATTTGCCGTTAAGCTGCTCGATGAGCTCCATAAAGGCCTCTATCTTACAGTCATGGACCGGCACCCAGCGGCGGTCCTCGTCATAGATGGCTCCGTTGGCCAGCTGCTGCAGCTTATTGGACAGGCCCGCGGCTGTAGTCACGTCGATGACTTTTTCCTGGTCAAGCTGCAGCACCATCTTGCGTTCCAGCTCGGTGTAGGCCTTCTGTGCTCTGGCGTCCAGGATAACGGGGACGTCATCATATGTGATATCCGGCAGCTGCAGGTAATCATCGCTTTTCATGCTGATACAGATATCAGATATCTTGGCCATTATGGCCTCGCCGGCCCCGTCCTTGGCATCATAGCTGTAGATGACATCACGGCTGCGGCGGCCGGGGTCGAAATAGCGGCTGCGGAAGTGGGTGAAGTATTTCCCTAGCCGTTCGCCGGCATCCAGCAGATACACCTGCGCCCACAAGTCCTCTAGGCCGTTCGGCGATGGGGTACCGGTCAGCCCGACTATCCGGCGGATGTGCGGCCTGATGGCTGCCAGCGATTTGAAGCGTTTGGCGCTGTGGTTTTTGAAGCTGCTGAATTCGTCGACTACCACCATATCAAACGGCCATGCGTTTTTATAGTAATCGACAAGCCATGTGACATTCTCACGGTTGATGATGTAGATATCTGCAGGAGTGTTCAGCGCCTTGACTCGTTTCGTCGCGCTCCCTAGCACGGTGGATATCCGTAAAAATCTGACATTATCCCATTTAGCTGCTTCCCGCTGCCATGTAGCTTCTGCCACCTTCTTGGGGGCGATGACCAGCACCTTGTTTACACAAAACATGCCGTATTTAAGCTGCGCGATAGCGCTCAGGGTGATAATCGTCTTGCCTAAGCCTAGCCCATGTCCAGGAATAATCCTAAAGCAGGCTTCTGTTTAAGCTGCTCCATGCAATAAGCCTGATAAGGATGTGGTCTGAACATCATAACGCATCACCTCTTTTCAGCCCATGTAATTTTGCGTGGCTAGCCTGATTTGGTAAAACCATAAGATTTTCAGGCGAATTATTATGTATATTGCCATCAATATGATGCACGATTTCTCCCGGCATTAAAGCCCTGCCTATTTTCATCTCAGCGACTACCCGATGTAAATGCCTCCCATAAAATTTTACGTACGAGACACCCAATCCTGTACCCAGTCTAGCAGTGCGTAATTTCCGTCTTATTTCAGGTGTCATTTTATTTGGGTTTGTTGCTTGGTTATAAAAGCTTAAATGCGGATGTTTAGTGTAGCCTTCAGGATTACTTTTCTTGGAAATACTTAAACTTCTGCATTGTTTGCTGCAATAATTATGCTTATTCACTTTAAGCTGGCTAGGATATCTTTCAATAATTTGGCCACACCAACTACATTTTACCTTTAATTTACCCATTTTCGACCATCTCCCTTGCCGCTTCCAGGAAATCCTCTACACCGGCCATACCGTATACTACTCTGACCTGGCCTCCGGCTCTGGCAATCCGGGCGATCTGGCGCTGCTGCAGGGTGCTCAGCCTCCCGGAAGCCGTCTTCAGTTCGGTGAATACCACCTTGCCTCCCGGGAGCACCACGATCCGGTCCGGTACACCCGCGTTGCCGGGTGATACGAATTTAAACGCTATGCCGCCCAGCTTTTTAACTCCGCTGACCAGCTTTGCCTCGACTTCTTTTTCCAGCATCCGCTCACTTCCTTTTCTGTATAAATTAAGCATCTGATTTTTTAGGCGTCAACAATGTCAACAAACTTTTATATATATATACTTAAATATGGGCGTTAGAGAATTTACTAATTGTCAGATAATAGCGTATTTCTCTAATTTATACTACTCTTATATATAATGTTGACATGTTGACACTACTATACTAATAGCCTATAAAGCTAGGTGTAATAAGGGGTTCAGGGTTTTTAGCTAGTGTCAACATTCTTGCTAGGTGTCAACATTGAATGTTGACACCTAAGCGCTTTTTACCGGCAGCTCAACTGAAAAATTTAATCGAACGATTAAATAGCATACGCTATTTCAGATAGAATGTTGACACTTAGGGATTTTAAAATTTAGAATGTTGACACCGGTATTGTATTTTTATGCATTTATTTTCGTGTTTTTATTAGCACGTTCAAAGCCTCTCTGCCGGCCGCAATAGCCAAAGCGCCTCATGCTGCTGTTGCGTTCCCAGCCGTCCAGATTTGCCAGTATCTGGTTAATCTCCATCGCATCTGCCCGGCGCATGTTCTTTACATCGCCACCGAAGCACTCACACCACACCTCCAGCGCACACACCTTGTTGCGCGGGACCATCGGGCTGTCCGACTGCATGCCGCCGCTCCAGAACGTGCGGCGTGAGCTCAGCGGCAGCTCATAGTAGTTATCCGGTATATCCTTCTCGATAAATTCCCGGATAACGCCTTCTTTCACGTTGGCCTCGCGGTGGCGGTCCTGTTCCGCTCTTGCCAGCTGCTCCATCTCCGGTCTGTCGAAGTAAAGCGGCTCTTTGGCCATCCAGCGTACAACAGCCTCAGCCCACAGCTGGTCGACTTCTCCCGGCAGGTCGCTCCAGACGGATTTTACTGGCGTGAGCTTGCCGACGTCGACCGGCCAGAAGCGACGGTTACCGGTCAGATCATTTAAAAACTCATAGGTATTGCAGGTGCCGAAGAACACGCATTTGCGCGGGAATTTGGCGGTCCTGCGGCCGTAGGCCTGCCGGTAGATGTCAGCGCCCTTTGATAAAAACTGTTTTACAGTGTTGGCCTCGCTCTTGCGGTAGCTTGTCATCTCGCCCAGCTCATTAATCCACACGCCCTGTATCATCTCAGCGGCCTCTTTGCCTTCGAAAGACTGCAGGCTGTCAGAATACCAGTCCTTGCCGATAGTAGCCAGAAAAGTGCTTTTGCCGATGCCCTGAGGACCAACGAAAACGGGCACATAGTCGTACTTGCAGCCGGGAGTCATTACCCTGGCGACGGCCGCGCAGAAGCTCTTGCGGGCAACGGCGCGGGTGTACTCGTTGTCATCGGCACCGAGATAATCGTGCAGCACCGTATCAAGCCTCGGGCGCATATCCCATTTGAGTTCCGACAGATACTTCTTGACCTCGTTATAGCGGTTGGCCTCAGATACGAGCAGCAGCGCTGCGTCAATCTTGTCCTTGCCGACGATGCCGTAATTGCGTTCCAGCTCCCACGCAAGCCCTGCATCGTCTGTATCGGACCAGATGCGGCGTGAGTCATCCGCGTTCCACGGCAGCGCACCCAGCGCCATGCCGCGTACGGCGAAATCGTCTGTCGCTATCTTGCCTTTGTACGCAGGGTTATATGTCAGGATACGGATAATGTTGTCGCGTGTCTTACGCAGGTTGCCGTTGCCGTCATAGCTCAGCCCTGCCTGCAGCATCCACGATACGTCCGGTTTTTCGGCATCTTCCTGCGGCTGCTGGGGTTCCGGAGCAGGTTCGGGAGCTGTCGCGGCCGTATTGCCGTCAATCTTGTCAAACACATTAGCTGCAGCATTTTCTTCAGCGCGGGCCATATTAAGCTCCGTCATAACGGCCGCGTCCTTGAGCGCTGCGTCCTTCATGGCAAGGAAGCTGGGCATCCGGTTGGTCGGTGTCCCCGGCTTGACCTCACTGTCCTGGTCGCCGAAAAGGTGCAGGCGCACAAGGTCAAACGCGTTTACCAGCTGACCGCTGCAGGGGTCCGTCGCATGGTGGCTGTATAAAAACAGGCCGTCCTTATATACGACCGCACCAGCTACGGTGCTGCCGCCGGTGTACGTCAGGCGGTCGTCCTTGTCGGTCGAGGTATACGCCAGAGGGATAAATTTTTCGATGGCCGTATATATGTTGTAGGTGCGGCAGAATGCTCCGATGAGCCCGTCCTTTGTCGTCGGGTCCTGCTGCTTTGCCAGCAGGGTTTTAGCTTTATTGGACTCGTCGGGAACCTGCGGCCATGTCGTAATATCGTGCCAGTCAGCATACAGCGCCAGCATACCGTCAGCTGAGATAAAGGGCTTGTCAGCATAAGCGAAGATGTAGCGGCTGTCAGAGCTGCAGCCGGGCCAGTACATCAGGCGGCTGGCCTCGAATGTGGTCGGGTCGCACAGCTCGATGCCGATGGTGCTCGCAATCTTGCGGGCTATAGGTTCGTACTGGTCAGCAGTAACAGTCTTGTCCAGCGGCAGGATGACGCGCAGACGCGGCTTCCAGTCAGCGTGGCTGCGTGTCGAGTAGACAGCATAGCCGACTCCCAGCGCATCAATCTTCCGGAGCACGTTGCCGGTCTCGCCCGCAGCTATGTTGTCAAGGTCAAGCGTGATGAGGTCACGCCCTGTTACGCTGTCAGCCTTGCGGTGCGGACCGCTGAGCGTGCCGCCCACGAAGCCGCCGATATCCTTCAGGTAGCCCTGCTGAGCTGCCGGCATGTTGAGGTATTCTTCCAGCTTCTCCGGCGTCCGCTGAGGGATACGCAGCTTTTCGATAAATTCCGACCAGAGGATTTCTGTTTTCTGCCAGCTTACCGATTTTCTGCTGTTGCCGACGCTTATCGCCAGCTGTCTGTCGTTAATCATCTACATCACCCCAAAATACCCCTTGTCTTAAAAAACTCCATAAGTTCTTCCCAGCGTTCGTCGCGTGCATCAAAATCATCAAACACCTCAACCATAACCTCATCTTTGTCGCTGCCGATGATGCGGCGGGTCC
>ULSF01079607.1_pt1 | contig 24410 bp, 23 predicted proteins | sample 1956121 | NCBI WGS metagenome assembly ULSF01 (sample SAMEA4835701, study PRJEB28245) | human gut metagenome | biome: gut microbiome; material: fecal sample | place: Denmark | collected 2008
TTCTTTCCCCAATCTGTAACACATCATTGACAAACCTACATCTTAAAACTTACATTCATAGGAGTACGGGAGAGGTCAATATTCATATTTTCATAGCTGTCATTTTTACGCTCAATGTGTCGCTCAAACTTGCCAACCGTCGCTCTTGTACGGGTTTCGATACGGGCGACACTGAAGTTTTGTTTCGCCATTTTCTCACTCCTTTCCGCAGATGTATTTTCGGGAAGCCGCAGTTACACAACTTTTTCAAAGTGTGTAACCCATTATGACACTTTCAGCACTTCGGCTGTAAAGGTGTCGTGGGCTCTCCGAGGGGGTTATGGGGCGTTGCCCCGTTGTCTGCGGACAACTCCCCGGTAAGAGAATTAAGTGTGGGCACTCAAATTCAATGCTTGTTAAGACTTGCAAACACAAAATGGTGCAATCGTCACTGGACGGTTACCTTTTCTTATGAATGGTTATTATTTTTAGATGCAACTAAAAGTTGCAAAATGCTCTGCTATCTATATAAAGCGGTTCTTGATCGATTATAGAACACGCTGTATAATGTAAGCAAAATAAGCGCTTATCAAATTTTAAATTTCGAGGTGTGATTATGGAAATTTGTATGAAAGAAATACTGAAAAAATTACGACATCAAAAAAATATCACACAAGAGCAACTGGCAAATCACTTGGGGATCTCCTATCAATCTGTTGGAAAGTGGGAGCGTGGCGAGGGATTGCCGGACATTTCCTTGATACCTGAGATCGCGCTGTATTTCGGAATAACGTCCGATGAGTTGCTTGGGATTGATAGGGGACGAATCGACCAAAAGATCGCGGACTATGAAAACCGCAGTTCCGAGCTGTGCCGGAACGAAATGAAAACCGAAAATCTGGCGCTTTGGCAGGAAGCATATCACACATTTCCGGAAGATCACAGGGTACAAAAAGGGTACATTGATGCGTTGTATCGTGTATGTTCTATGAAACACATTATTGTCATAGACGGCAAAATGCAACCTTGGGAGCTCGATCCTGAATTAAAGAAAGACTGCGAGGAAATTCTGTCTGTCGGAGAACATCTCCTCCTGACCTGTACTGACCGTAAGATCACCGACACTGTCGTTGATATTCTATGTCATACAGCTCATCACATAGGAAACCTGCCACTTGCCAAAGAGTATGCCGAAAGGTTAGGCTCTTACACGTGTACAAGGGAATCCCAACTTCAATGGCTTTTGGACAGGGATGCCTCAATCCGTCAGGCACAGGAAAATATGATGGCATATCTACGTCTTATGACATTTTCCATGCAGGCTATAATAATTCAAAAAAATATTGATTCCCATGAACGAATAGCTTGTGATCAACTGATCATTGATATCTGGAATTTAATTTTGGGTGAGAACGATCGCAGTTTCTATCAGCAGGTGTTGGGAGAGAGATATTTTTCTTTGGCAGTACAAACGGCCGTTTGTAAGAACACAAATGAATGTCTGTCTGCATTAGAGCAAATGGCAGACAGAGCCATTAGATGTGATTTGCTGCAGCATGATAATTTTACTGTACCGTGGCTTGATGGGCTAACATACTCAAAATCATCACTACCCGATGGGTATTACCTCGGTCAGTGCCGCAGATCAATAAAATGGCTGACTGAAAACGAGATTTTTGATTTTATACGAAATGAACCCCGGTTCATACATGTCATGGAACGTCTTCGGGAAATAGCAGAAGAAGTTTAGTAATCAGGACTATATGGAAAAACACATTATTATATTCAACAGCTTTTGGGTGGCATCGGTTTAGCAAGCACTGAATTTGAGTGTCCATACTAAATTCTCTTGTTGGTGCCATGTCTTGCCTGCCGTTTCGGTCGGTGCTTCTGAGCCAATGGCTCAGAAGTGTCCACCGGACACCCGCATCCTTTGAAAAGATGTTCTCTGCACTATCCACCAAACTTTATCCGTGACGCTGAATTTCATCAAAACTATTGGAAAAATCTTAGTTTTCGGTTATACAGTTATCAGTGGATTTTTTAATTGACTGCTCCGTATCTGCGTCAACAGATACATAAGGAACGGTCATTTCTTTTTTATCATTCATTTGCATTCTCTCCTTTCAGTCCGTGCATTGTAAAGGCGATAAGGTCAATGGTGTCGAGCAGTTCCGTTTGGACATTCTCACCTGCCGCAATACGCTGTAATTCCTCAAGGATAAATGCCATCTGCGTTTTCAGCGCCTTATAAACTCTCGGGTTCGGCTGAACCACTACCTCACGCCCCATACACTTGCGGTAACAGTACTCCTGTTTCGGTAGTCCCGAAAGAGCAATGGCTCTGTTGAGTTCTTCCTGTTCTTCGGGTGATACTCGAAAGCCTACAGTAATACTGCGGAAACGATTGTGGCGGTCTACATTTTTTGCTGACATATCATCACACTCCTTTATTCATAAAATCAAGTTTAACTGCCATTTCCTTTTGTTTTGACGGGAACAGATGAGCATAGCGGTAAGTGATTTCTATGCTTTCATGCCCCACTCGGTCAGCAATGGCAACGGCGGAAAATCCCATATCAATTAGAAGTGATATATGGCTGTGTCTCAAGTCGTGGATACGGATACGCTTTACCCCGGCTTCTTTTGCACCCCTGTCCATCTCGTGGTGCAGATAGCTTTTTGTAACGGTAAAAACACGGTCTTTCTTTTTCAGCACGTACTGCATACTGAAAAATTCCTGCATTTCGGTACAGAGAAAATCAGGCATTTGCACAGTACGGTTGCTTTTCTTTGTTTTCGGTGAGGTGATTACATCCTGACCTTTAAAACGCTGATAAGTCTTGCTGATTTTTACCGTTCCTTTTTCAAAGTCAAAATCGGCAGGGGTAAGAGCAAGCAATTCACCCTCACGGATACCTGTCCAATAAAGCATTTGAAATGCGTAGTAGGAAAGCGGTTTATCCATCATCACCTCGGAAAACTTTTGATATTCTTCTTTCGTCCAAAACAGCATTTCCTTTCGTTCCTCACTGCCCATATTTCCTGCTTTTGAGGCGGGATTGCTGCGTAAATCATAAAATCTGACTGCATAGTTAAAGATGGCTGAAAGCTGATTGTGCAAAGTCTTAAGATAAGATGATGAGTAGGGCTTGTTTTCCTCGTTGCGGTAAGCCAGCATTTCATTCTGCCACGCTCTCACATCTTTGGTGGTAATCTCGTTGATTTTGCGGTCTTTAAAGTACGGCAAAATTTTCTGCTGAATAATGTTCTCTTTGGTCTGCCAAGTGCTTTCCTTTAATCGTGGCTGCTGTTCTCTGCAATAAATTTCAACAAAGGCAGAAAAGGGCATATCCAAATCTCCTGAACTTTGCTGCTGAAATTTCTGTTCCGAATCCTGTGCTTCTCGTTTTGTGGCAAAGCCACGCTTGCACTTTGGTTTGCGTTCACCTTTCCAGTCGGTATACTGCGTCATCACATACCAAGTGCCGTTGTCTTTATTCTTGTAAACGGGCATTAATCATCTCTCCTTTCTACTCCGTAAATTCTTTCACTAAAATACTGTCGGCTGACACGCCCTGAAACCGTAATAAATCCCTTTGCACTCAGTTCATCGTTGAGCTGTCGGATAATCTTGTAGGCGTAAGCCTTTGATACATCAAGTTCCTCTGCAACTTCATCTGCTCGCATAAAAGTTTTATCTGTCATAAAATCACCCCCTTTAAAAATAGTCATCCTTATTTCGTGTCGGAATACTTTCTGACCGCCTTCCGATTTGCCCGGGCGGGTACGCCATTACCGTGGCGTACGACGGTTATTCGATTCACCACGTACTTAACGCTATTAGTTTAAGTGTGTATCATTATTATACTAAGCAAATTCCGTAAAGTCAAGTGGTTTTCGAGAAAATATTAAATTTATTTGCTTGAGTTATATTGACATACACTAAACGTATATGTATAATATATATTATCAACAGATTATTAGGGGGAAGTACAATGGCAATCGGTGAAAGAATCCGTTTCTTTAGAAATTTGAGAGGTATGACTCAAAAATGGCTTGGTCAGGCTGTGGGCTTTCCGCAAAAAACTGCCGACATTCGTATGGCACAGTATGAGTCGGGATCAAGAACACCGAAAGAAGATTTAGTAAAGGCTCTTGCAGGCGTACTTGAAGTTTCGCCTTTGGCACTCAGAATTCCCGATATTGACAGTGAGCTTGGCTTTATACATACTCTTTTTGCCGTTGAGGATTTGCACGGCGTTAGAGTGGAAAAGAACGAAAACGAAGTACATATCGTCTTTGACGGTAATAAGCCGAATGTTGACCGTTCTGTTTTCCAAATGCTCACCGCTTGGGCAGAACAGGCTGAAAAATACAGAAGCGGCGAGATTTCCAAAGAGCAATACGATGAGTGGCGCTATACTTATCCCGAAAAAGATACCACACAGCATTGGGAGAAAGTTCCTTCACAGGAACTCAGCGATGCCCTTGTAGAAGCCTTTAAGGATAAACTTAAATAACCCCGAAAATGACAAAAACCCCGTACTGACTTTATTCCGTCAGTACGGGGTTTCATGTTAATATGGTGTTTTTTGTGAGCCACAAGATTTTACTCTTTACCCACAAACCACTTGATACATCCGATAAAGGGGTTCAAGTGTAATCTTATCAAAATCTTATCAACAAGGGTTTTGAAATCCTGCAAACCCGCATGAATACTGGGTTTTCGGTTTCAGATTCATCATTCCCACTCAATTGTCCCCACAGGTTTTGGCGTAAGGTCATATAATACACGGTTTACTCCTTTTACTTCCCGTGTTATTCTGTCCGTAATATGATGCATGAGCGACCAGTTTAATTCCTCTACCGTAGCCGTCATTGCGTCGATTGTGTTTACCGCACGTATAATACACGGCCACTCAAACGCGCGCGCGTTATCACGAACGCCTACCGATTTCATATCCGGAATGATCGTGAAATACTGCCATACCTTCCCCTGAAGGCCTGCCTTTGCAAATTCTTCGCGTAAAATAGCATCAGCTTCTCTTAAGGCCTCCAATCTGTCACGGGTTATGGCGCCAAGACAGCGAACGCCCAGTCCGGGGCCGGGGAACGGCTGACGATATACCATACTTTCAGGAAGACCCAACGCGACGCCGCACGCTCGGACTTCGTCTTTAAACAGCATTTTTAACGGCTCGACTAATTCAAATCTCATATCTTCCGGAAGACCGCCGACATTATGATGTGATTTCACGATTTTAGCGGTTTTTGTGCCGGATTCCACAATGTCGGGATAGATGGTTCCCTGTCCAAGGAAGTGAATACCATCCAATTTCCGTGCCTCTTCCTCAAAAACCCGAATAAATTCCGCGCCGATGATTTTTCTTTTTTGTTCCGGATCGGCTACGCCGGCAAGTTTATCAAGGAATCTGTCAACCGCGTCCACATATACTAAGTTGGCGCCGAGCTCTTCCCTGAATACTTGTATTACCTGCTCAGGCTCACCCTTACGAAGCAGGCCGTGGTTTACATGTACACAGGTAAGCTGATTTCCGATGGCTTTTATCAAAAGAGCGGCAACAACAGACGAATCTACACCGCCCGAAAGCGCAAGAAGCACTTTTTTATTTCCGACTTGTTCGCGTATCAGCTCAATTTGATCCGCGATAAAGTTATCCATATTCCAATTGGCTTTTGCTCCGCATTTCCCGAATATAAAATCTTTCAAAATTGATTTTCTGTTTTCTTCCTCTTCGGGCCATGCCGATATATCTTGTTTTACCCTATCGGTATAATCCACGGCAAGGATTGGCAGCCCACAGGAACAGATGGCGTCAGAAGCCTGGATATTGATTCCGTCAACTATTCTGTTTTTTCCGCCGTTAAGTATCAATCCTTTAACATTGGGTAATTTTTCAAGCTGTTCTTTTGTTAAATCATGCGGATGTATCTCCGAATATACGCCTAAAGCACGAATATCTCGGGCAATCAGCGTGTTTTTTTCGCTGCCCAAATCAATTACGGCAATCATATCTTGGTTCATAAATCCATCTTCCTTTCCGTCTCTTTTCATCGTTCATTATCATATTACGATTTCTTTTTCATGTCAATCAATTATCAAAGAAGAAGGATTGTTTCATCAATCAGAAGGAATAAGATTTCTTATTTTTATATATCTTATATGCCGATAAGCGTTATTTCCGTAGGATAGATCGGAGAACTGTTAAAGCGCAGATAAAACTTGTAATCTTTAGAAATTTCATAGATCATTTTTGGGATTTTCCACAGATCCTCGTTATTATGATATACCGAAATCAGTAATTTAGGATGATCGTTCAGAATATGTTTTTCCGCGCCTTTGATCGCCTTCTGTTCAAAACCTTCTATGTCTATTTTTATCATTGTAACAGGCTCTGCAATGTCTTCATCAAGCGTCGTTACCACTACCTCCCCGCGGTTATCCTTCTCCAAGGTGTTTGCCGAGGAACTTTCCGCGTTTTTTGTAATAGACATTTTATCCGCTTTATCTGCTATTCCTTTTAACCTGCATTCTATATTCTTATATTGTTTTAGGTTCTGCTGCAAGAGTTGAAAGGTTTCCGGGGTTATTTCATAACAATATATTTTTTTATACTCCTCTCCATAATTTTTGATATAGGAAAGGACGGTATCGCCAACATACGCGCCGATATCCACAATCACTTCTTCTTTGCCGCATTTTACAAGATCAAGATCAAAATAATCATCAAACATATATTCTCTGGATCTGGTTGTTGACGAGAAATCATATCTGTACCAATTGTTCAGAATGGCATATAACGTTCTTTTTGATCTATAGTCACATAATTTGCCGTACAGCCAGGCAAAATCATCAATATGGTTAAAAAGCGCTATTTGTTTTAATTCTATTTCCTCATAATTTCCTTTCTCCAGGTCAAGGTGACCCCAGAAATCAAATTTATTGAAGAAATCCATACAGCTTTTCTTTGTTTCGTATGGAATCTTATCAAAACTGCTTCTTATTCTGTAGTATAACTCTTTCTCGTTCAATTCTTTGATTTCTTTTACCAATTCCGAAAAGTTTCTGTCAATAATATTCATCCAATCACTCCTTTGATACAATATATTGTGCATTGGTTTATTCTATTCATTTCATCGCCAAAACAAAAAAACTAACAGATAAAAATCCGTTAGTTTCCAGAGTTTAATCGTCAAATATTTCCCTTTGTGACTGCTGTCTTTCTCACGAAAGCAAGCACGTTTCCTATAGATTCGGGGGCGTGCTTCGCGAAGCCGACACGCTGCATGCCGGCACATAATGAAGCAAATTCTCCGGCTTACAGAAGTTTTTTTCTCAGCTCTTCCGGCGCTTCCATATGCAGATATGTCGGGGCGATATCCAATACCGTTCTGCAGCCGCACTGCCCCTCTTTATACAAGCGAAAAGCCGCGCGGGCATAAGCCACCAGTACGCCGGCGGTAAATTCCGGGTTGGAATCCAGCTGCAGACGGTATTCAATCAAGTGTTTATTTTTTTTGGTAATCCCCGTTGTCCCAGTTCGCAGCACAACACCTCCGTGCGGAATTCCGGAATGATGGGCGTCCAGTTCTTCCTGGCTGATAAAGTGCACGGTAGTATCATAGTCGGCAAAATAATTGGGCATGGTTTTGATCGCGGTTTCAATTGCCTGAAGATCCGCGCCTTTTTCTGCAACAACAAAGCATTCACGGGTATGCTTTTCCCGTGTGGAAAGCAGGGGCTGTTCACCGCTGCGCACCCTGCGCAGCGCGTCTTCTACAGGAACGGTATATTGGCGCGCGTCTAAAACGCCCGGGATCCTTCGAATGGCATCGGAATGTCCTTGGCTGACACCCTTGCCCCAAAATGTGTAATCGCTTCCGTTAGGTAAAATGGCTTGCGCGTATAAGCGATTTAAAGAAAACATACCGGGATCCCAGCCTACGGAAATAATGCTGAGCTTTTTATTTTCCCGGCTGACGCGGTCTACAGCGTCAAAATGTTCAGGGATTTTCGCATGGGTATCAAAGCTGTCTATCACATTAAAATATTGCGCGAGTTCTACCGTTTGCCGGGGCAGATCATTGGCGCTGCCGCCGCAGAGAATCATAACATCAATCTCATTTTGCATTTGACCGGCTTTTGTAAGAGAAAATACCGGCAGACCGGTCTGCGTTTTTAACGCGGAAGGATCACGGCGCGTAAAAACTCCGATGGCTTCCATATCCGGCGCGTTCTGCAAAGCGCATTCTACTCCGCGGCCTAAGTTGCCGTAACCCGCGATACCGATTCGTATTTTTTCCAAAATAAATCCTCCTCTATTTCTAAGTTTTTCGTAGATATTGACAGTTTTGTGTTTTTCAAAAAAAATTTTATTTTGTATAGTTATCAAAATACCCTTGAATATAAATAATGGGCGTTCCTTTATCTCCGCTGCCGGAAGTTAAGTCAGCCAAAGAACCGATAAGATCGGTCAGCCGCCGAGGGGTGGTTCCCTGAGAGGCCATTTTCCCTACTAAATTATCGTCTTTGTTTCGAATATATTCCGAAATGGCCTCCTTTAGAGCATCCCCGCTGAGGGAAGCAAAATCATTATCGGCTAAATATTTTAATTTTACCTCGTTGGGTGTGCCTTCCAGCCCTTCGGTATAGGCCGGAGAAACCACCGGATCGGCCAGTTCCCAGATTTTCCCCACCGGATCTTTAAACGCGCCGTCGCCGTAAATCATCACTTCCACGTTCTTTCCGGTGGCTTTCTTGATTTTATCCTGTACTTCGGAAACAAATTCTCCGCAATGAATGGGAAACAGCTTTACGGTTTCTTCGGTAGCCTTGTTCGAACCAAGCAGGCCGTATTTATCATTGTAGCCGCTGCCGTTCACGGGCTTGGATAAAATATCCTCAAGAGTATAAACTTTTTCGGCACCGTTTGCCTTTAAAATACGTTTTGTCCGGGCACGGGTATGAATATCGCAGCAGAGCACATTCTTGGTATAATTCAGGATGGTTCTGCAATCATTGGCAAGAATAACCTCAACATCCGCACCGCAGCCGGAAATCAGCTCCTTATAATATTCGATATAATCTACACCGGTGAACGTGTGCTTCCGAACACCGAACAGTTCACGGAATTTTGTTTCTGTCAGCACATCGCTCCAGGGATTGATTCCCTTTTCGTCTAAAGAATCCAAATCAATCAGGTGATTTCCTACCTCATCAGACGGATAGCTGAGCATCAGTATGATTTTTTTGGCACCCGAAGCAATGCCTTTTAAGCAAATGGCAAATCGATTTCGGCTGAGGATAGGAAAAATCACGCCCACGGTATCGTTCCCGAACTTTTGCTGTATATCCGCGGCGATATCCCGAATATGAGCGTAATTGCCCTGCGCCCGAGCGAGCACCGCTTCCGTAACGGCGATAATATCTCTGTCCTGAATGGAAAATCCCTCATTTTTTGCGGCGCGAAGCACGCAATCTACCGTAATTTGCGGCAAATCATCTCCTTGGCGAATAATTGGCGCCCGCAGTCCGCGGGAAACCGTACCTACAAATCGTTCCATATTTTTTTATCCTTTCTCTGCGTTTTGCATCAAAACACGGTTCTTTTTTTATCTATTATAGAATAAACAATTCGTAAAATCAATCTTTTTAATTTTTATGTTAAACGCAATACTTGCAGCAGCCGTTGGGCGATCTGCTCCATTCCGCGGTCACCGGGATGAGAGATCCAGTTTTCTTTTACCGGGGCAAGCGTGCCGTCAGGAAGCCGATATTGCTGTCCTGAAAAGCCTTCGTTTTCTTGGGTATGAAGATCCCGGATAGGAACGGTTTCAAAGCCGCGCTCGGCGGCGCAGCGTTCCAACGCCGGCCCGCACAGAGCCTCATTGTACCATCCGAACATTAAAATAATGCGAGCATGCGGGCACTGTGAGACAATGCGGCCGAATAAATCGGAAAGGCCGGCATCCCAAACCGCCTTTCGCTCAGGGGTAGTTACATTATCGCCGATCTGCAGAAGAATTAAATTTAAATCCGGCAGAAAATGGGATCGGTTTTCTTCAAACCACTGCTGCATATCCTGCGGAGAATCCGCTTGCTCCGCTTTTCCAATATGAATTCGGTCAAACACGGCCGCGGGTTCTTTTTCCAAAATAGCCTCGGCAATGTAAGAAAACCAATCTTTTTTCGCATCCGAGGCGCACATTCCGTAATTGCCCATGCCCAGAAGCAGACTGTTGCCGATATAAAGCGATTTTTTAGGAACCGTACAAACGGCCTCCGGTATTCCCTGGGGATTAATTTGCAGTTTATATTGACGCCCGTCCATACCGGTTAAAAAAAGAGGCTGAACGGCGGCTGCTTGCGCCGGTTGGGAAGCGAGATCTTGTTTCATTTTTTGATTCCTTTCCGCATGGATTTTTACACGGTATTTAAAAAAATCGATGGCTGTATTTTAAAAACCGAGTATCCCCAAATGCTCTAATAGAATTTTTGTACCTAATAAAATTAAAATCGCGCCCCCGGCAAATTCGGCTTTTGCTTTAAATTTACCGCCGAATTTTTGGCCGATATACACACCGGCAAAAGAAAGCGTAAAGGTTGTTATCCCGATAAAGGCCGCGGCGGTAAGCATTTGAGAAAGCTCCAAAAAAGAAATGGCAATACCGGAGGCTAAGGCATCGATGCTGGTAGCAACCGCCATCATCAGCATTACTTTAAACCCAAAAGAATCACTTAAAACTTCTTCTTCCTTTGAAAAGGCCTCCCGAATCATGTTGGCGCCGATAATGAGCAAAAGCACAAAAGCGACCCAGTGATCAAAATCCTCGATAACGCTTCGGAAACTCGTGCCCAAAATATATCCTAAAAGAGGCATGAACGCCTGAAAGCCACCGAAATAAAGCCCGGTAATTATCCCGTGACGCGGCTTTATTTCCCGTACGGAAAGCCCCTTGCACAGGGAAACCGCAAAAGCGTCCATCGAAAGACCCAGGGCAAGAATAAATAATTCTACGATACTCATCGTTTTCCTCCGTTAATGTGACCAATATTTTCTGTCAAGATTTCTGTAGCCAACAGCCTGGGCGATATGCGCCGGAGCGATTCCCGGGCTGTTTTCTAAATCAGCAATGGTGCGGGCTACCTTTAAAATACGGTGATATCCCCGAGCACTCATATTTAAAGAAGCAAAAGCCTGCTTCAGCAACTTTTCAGACGCTTGATCCAGCACGCAGTATTGTTTGATCATTTCGGCATTCATTTGCGCGTTACAGTAAAAAGGCGTATACCGGAAGCGCCGGTTTTGAATTTCCCGCGCGTGCTGCACGCGTTTTTTTATTTCGGCACTGCTTTCACCGCGGGATATGTCCGTCATATCGTCATAAGTAACGGAATCCACCTCAATCTGCAAATCGATTCGATCCAGCAGCGGTCCGGATATTTTAGAAAGATATTTTTGTATCATCGCGGGCGTACAGGTGCATTTTTTTGTTTTAGAACCGTAATTGCCGCAGGGACAGGGATTCATGCTCGCAACGAGCATAAAGTTTGCCGGATAAGCCATGGAGCCAAATACCCGGGAAACGGTAATGACCCCGTCTTCTAAGGGCTGACGCAGAGCCTCCAGCGCGTTGCGGTTATATTCAGGCAGTTCATCTAAAAAAAGCACGCCGTTATGCGCAAGGGAAACCTCCCCCGGTTTTGCTTTGGTTCCGCCGCCGGTAAGCGCCGCTATACTGGCGGTATGATGCGGACACCGAAACGGGCGTTCGGTAAGAATACCGCTTTCCAAAGTACCGCTGATCGAGTGGATTTTTGTTGCCTCCAGCGCCTCTTCAAAGGTCATATCCGGCAAAATTGAGGGGATGGCGCGGGCAAGCATCGTCTTGCCGGAGCCGGGCGGGCCGATCAACAGCAGATTATGCCCGCCGGCAGCCGCGATTTCCGCGGCGCGTTTAGCCGCCATTTGTCCTTTGATGTATTGAAAATCCGCCTGCGGCTTTTGCCGGCAGCGGAGTTCCTGCCAGCTGGTATGAATGATCGGCTGCAGCGGAAACTCTCCCTTAAAAAAGCGCACCAATTGCTGCAAATTTTGAGGCGTATAAACCGTAATCCCTTCCAGAAAAGCGGCTTCGGCACTGTTTTCGGGGGAAATAAAAAATACGGTTTTTCCCGCGGCACGGGCGGAAATCAGCATGGGAGTAACGCCTCGCACGCCTTTAATATCCCCGCTTAAAGAAAGCTCGCCGATCAGTACAGCTTCCTGCCAAAGAGACCCCCGCAGCTGATTAGTGGATGCCAGCAGACCTGCCGCGATAGGCAGGTCATATACAGGCCCTTCTTTTTTTATATCCGCCGGGGCAAGATTTACCGTGATTCGGGCAAGCGGAAACTCAAAGCCGCTGTTTTTTATAGCTGAGCGCACACGTTCCCGCGCTTCCTTTACAGCGGCATCCGGTAACCCTACGATTTCAAAGGCAGGTAATCCGCCGGAAACATCGCATTCTGCCGTTACCAAAAGACCGTCAATCCCGTTTAGGCCTAAGCTTTGTATTTTTGATAACATCGTTTTGCCTTTCACAAAATTATTTCTTTCTTACCAGAAACGCATTGGGCAAATATCTTCCGGTATCTTTCATCGGTGTGGAAGGAATATTAATTACTTCACCGTTATATGCCAGTACGCTGGAAGAGCCGCCGTCGCACGCGGCGGCGTTTACTGCGCCGTAATCCATGAGGATATCGGCACAATCGCCCAAGGTAGCACCGATAGAATAGCCTACCTGGCGGCCGTCAACAATCATAAAAAATACCACGCCGTCGGCTCTTTGCGCAACAATGGTACGCGGCTGCATTCCATAGCCGGAGGATTTGGTAATCAGCTGCTGTCCGTCACAAATCAGTACGGGGCCGAATTGTACGCCGTCACGCACATGATAGGCATCCCAGTCATCGATTTTTCCTACAATCAGCCGATCATTTTTATCAAACACAATGGAAGGCCATCCGTTATTGGTTCCCCAAGGTTCGCCCATGGAGTAGCACAAACCGTTGATTACACCGCCCTTGCCATGACCGTCAATATCTTCAAATCCGCTTCCGTTAATGCCGATTACGGCATTATGTTCTTCCATCAGTTCGCCCACGCACTGCCCCCAAACGCCCTTGCGGTTGGTAGTGGCTACAAAGATACGGGAAGGATCGTCAATCATCACTAACTGACCGACAAAAGTAGTTCCTTTGACTTGAGAAATCACAATTCCCTGCTCGATATCATTGACCAAAACCTTGTTTCCGCAGGAATCCTTTCCGCCTACGGTAAGATTTTTTTGGCCTAAAATATCCTCTTGCGGCGCGAACGCCGGAGTATCCTCGGAAGGTTTTTCCGGCAGCGTCAGTCCGCCGAGCACATCGTCGGTACGTACCTGACGGCTCATCACGTCCTCAATCAGCCATTCAGGGAAAATCCCGGTAGCCAGCCATTGATGATCATTGGTGGTCATCGCGGTTTCAATCCAGAGATCCCGCAGGGTAGAAAGATACGGCACATTCAGCCACACCACCGAAGCATAGAGGGAAAATAACAGTAACAGAATCAGTGAACAGGCGGTAAGCGCTTTGGCCGACCGTTTTAATCGTTTATAACTTTTATATCGCATTTTTACATCCTAACTTCCGAAAACCCAGGAGGGGAACCACCGCAGAAAGGTGTTTACATAGTCCTTTGTTACTTCCGCACCGGACCAAACCGGCAAAAACATTACAAACAGCACTGCGGATAATATCAAGAATGCAACGGTCAGAAGAACCCCAACCTTTTTATTGTACCGGCAAATATTGCGGAAAATATATACGGTAAAGATCATGATAAACGGCACGGAGGCAAAGTAGTGGTAAATGAAAATACAGCGGCTGATGCCTACCCAAGGCAGTAAATTGCATGCTAGCCCCAGCAGGCAGAACAGCAGCAGACGCCGGTCATGTTCGTCTCGGTCCGGAAACGCTTCATCTCCTGCGGCAAACAACTTTAAAAATTTAGAATCACCGTCAAGGGTATTGACAAGAGGCGTTTTGCACAGCATTTTCTTTACAAACAGTCCGATACTGATCAGCGTACAGACAAGCCCCATATACCAAATAGCCGGATTTCCGAAAGACGAAATGCATTCCATCATACCTTCCGGCAGTTCCCGTCCCATATAGAAAAACATCGGGCGGTAAATAACCGGCCAGGTATACCAATCGGATTGGTAAGGATGGGTGGCCTCCAGCTTGGAATGATAGTTGAACATTGCGCTTTGATTGTCTAAAATAATCTGATACCACGGACGTGTTTCGCCCGAGGCGTTCCAGTAAGGATAATAGGAGGCACAATAAATAATGACCGGAATAATAATAAACACTAAGATACAGAACAAAAGCGTATAGCAGGTATTGAGCGTAAAAGAATCGACAATATGCTGCAGATATTCCTTCTCCGGCGGATTTTTTTGCTTGATTAAAATATTTCTTGCGGTTCGGTATTCCGCATAGCGCCGCCCAAGGGTAATAAAGAACAGTACGGCAAGCCCCGCGCCGGCATAAAGGCAAATCCACTTGCTGGCCGCGCCCAGGCCGAAGCTTAAACCGCATAAGCCCAAGGGGATAAAGGTTTTCCACAGCGGCTTATCATAAAAACTGATGCTGTAATACCAATACATAAACAAAAACATCCAAATGATAAACAGCACGCCGAAGGAATCAATCGTGGCAATTCGCGTTTGCACAAAATGCATACCGTCTAAGGCCATCAGGGAACACAGGATAGTCGCCCAACTGCGTTTTTTGAACATCAAAAGACCTAAAAAATACATTCCCGGCAGCATCAGCACGCCGGCAAGTGTTCCGGCAAAGCGCCAGGCAAAAGGCGTCATTCCCATCAGGGATACGCACCAGGACATGATATCCTTGCCCAGCGGCGGATGTGTCCATTCATAAATGGACAAACCGTGCAGGCTTTCATAAGCGGTGCGGGCATGATAGATCTCATCAAAATACATGCTGTTCATGTACGAGGGGCGTGTAGGAACGAAGCTCTGCTCATCAAACAGCCTGCAGCCGCAGTTTTCCCCCTCCTTGCCGCAGCGCACGTCGGCAACGGGAATTACCGCAGCGGAATCCGCGGTCTCAAAAAAGCCCATTTCCAAAAAGCGCAGATACTGGGTTTCAGCCACTACGGTAACGTATCTTGCTTTGAGGGAATAATAGGTGCTGGTGTCGGCCGGAAGACCGTGCCAATAATATAATTGACCCGGCTCTATTTTGTGCTGTTCGGGTTCGGACCACGTTAAGCCGTCATAGGAGTAATATACCGAAAAATAACCGGAGCAAACGCTGGTATAGAAATATCCCCGATGAATGGAATAGGTTTGGCCGAAATCGGCCATTACATAATCATTGCATGTGGAAATTTTCCAGGCTTTGGTGTAGCATTCAGGTTCATCAAAACAATGGTAAATATCGTCAGTTTCAGGAACAATATTCTCCGCTTCGTCGGTAATGCTTTCAACGGGAATCATTTGGCCGTCCTGATCCAGCAGCGCCAGCTCGGACAACCCCAGCATGCCGTCACAGGTAACACGTACCCGGGTAGTGGGAATTTGCCGGTCATAGATCTCCATATTCGCCGCGGTCCAAACATAGGAATCAAAGGGATAACCAAAGGAAGCACATCGCACCCACCCAAGAGAACCCTCAAGAACAGAAGGATCGTCATTATACACTTCAAACGTGAGAGAAGCGTCTTGCTCTCCGTCGGTAATAAATCCGTAAATTTCACTCAAAACCACCGGATTTTTAAAATGGAGAATGTAACTGCCGCCGGAAGTCCATTCTGTTTTCGGCATGCCCAGAGAAAGCCCTTTCAAAAAACCTTCGGGGCAGTCAAACAGGTTTTCAGGGTTTGCCGTCAACGCGTCGATGGGCGCAAACTCTCCTGAGGTTTGCTGAACCGACAAAAGTTCGCCGTCATTTAAAATAGCCAGCTCATTCAATGCCGTACCGGAGGCGGACGTTTCGATTTTAATATATCGAGCCAAAAACTCCTCCTCTGCCGCGGGCACCCAGGTATCCACGAATTCGGATTTCAGACGCACCGTGTCCAGGACGGTGTAGTTTTGGCCATCGGAAGAATAGGAAAGCGTAAAGGAACCCGAGCTGCTTCCGGCGTTAAAGAAAATTTGATCCACCGGCTGTTCTTCTCCTAAATCCGCTACAGCATAATAAATATTATTGGTAGGATACCAATAGGTTTGCGGCGCATAGGTATCGCCTAAATTAGTAAAGGCGGCCGCCGCGTAAAGCGCTGTAATCACGCCGCAGAGCAAAAAGTCCCGTGGTTTTATCTTCGGCAGTCGAGAGCCCCTGCGTGCCAACAGATTTTTCAGGCCGCTTTCGGTTTTGGGCACACTTGATGAGGTCTTCTCCATAGTTATTTTCCATTCCTTTGCCCCATTTTTCGTCAAATCGGCCGCAGATACAGCTAAGAAAAGGAACAGCAATACCGTAAAGAACGAACCGCCGATCATCAAAATACTGTCATCAGACATATAAATGCCCAAAGTTTCATAAATATACAGCACGCAGGCGGTATTTACAAAATTCAAAAGGGCAAAGCCTCCGCCGATGGCAAGAAGGCGGAAGTCTTTAAAATGTACAAAAGCGATAAGCAAAAAAGCGATTACGGGGAACATATACCGTTCATGGGTACGAGTGCTGAAGGTAACCGCACCCGCGACAATCAGCGCCGCCCAAAGCCAGAAATAACCCGCCGGTATATTCCCCCGATCTTCACGCAAACGGTATAGGAACAGTCCCAGCGCATACAGCAGCACCGCGGCAAGCAGCAGGGTGCCCAGCAGGGAATAAGAGATCCCCAGCGCGCTGATCGTTTCCGCTGATTTCCACTGTCCGCCTATCAACCCCATGAATCCGAATGAATTGAGCGTGGCGTAGTTATAGGATCCGAGCGTTTCCATATATTTCGCCCAAAGCCAGCCGGGATCCTGATCATTTTGCATCCAAAGAGAAAGCAGCAGGAATACCAATGCGCAGCATACAACCGAACCCAAGCCCCAGGCCAGCCGCCGGAAGCCCTCCTGCCGATTCTGCGCCCGAAACGCCTGTGCCATCACATATAGTTCTTTGACCGCGGCAAAGAGCATAACCGGCCCGAACAATATTGCCTGCGGCTTCGCCAAGAGACCCGCAAAAAATACCAGCACGCTCCAGCCGAAGCGATCCTGCTCTATCAAATAAAAGGCAAGCAGCATCAAAAGCACCAAAATAGCGTCTACCTGCCCCCAAACGGCACTGTTTAAAACAGCGGCGGGGTTTAGCGCGTAAAACAGAGCCAAGGCTATGGATGTGCTTCGGCCGCAATATTTTTTTGCAATCTTATAGATCAGCACAGCCGCTGCAATATCGCACAGTATAGCCGGCAGTTTTAGCAAAAGTAATCCCGCTCCCTGATTAAGGGAAAGATGGAAAGCAGAACCAAGGGCGGATAAAACGCCTAAAACAAACATATAAAGCGGCGGATAATCACAGAAATAGTTTTCCGCATAAAAGCTTGCCGGACCGGCGGAAGCCATTTTTGAGCCCCAGGCGGCGAAACAATTAATATCTACCGTAAAGCCGTGATAGCTGACGGCAAAAATCAGCCGCACAACCAACGCCGCGCCCAAAAGCGCGGCAAATGCCCATCGGGGAAGCTTTTGCGCCCATTGCTTTTTGATTAAAAGCAGTACCATGACCGCAAGCAAAATAAAATAGATCAGCGCGCGCAGAACGACAGACTCTGAGATGCTTCCGGAGGTTTCCCCGTCGTCGTCACCGGTTCCAGAATCAAAGGTAAACGTGTCCATGGAAAGAACTGCCGCGCCTTCGGGAATTTGCTCTTTTTCAATCCGACAGAAAGAAACGTCGTCAAAGTAAGCGGTTCCTCGGCAATCGGCGCTGTAAAAGCCCAGCCGCAGACATACGTTTACTTCCTTGGTATCGGCATCGGTTTTGCCGTAAACGGTAATTTTGGTCCAATCGGTGTCACTGCCTATGAAATCGCTGCAAAAATAAGATTGCAGCAAAGAGATATTCGCGCCGGAATTCTCGCCGCGCGGGGAAATTTCCTCAGTTTTTACCATAGCCGAAAAGCAATAATAAGAAGAGGGCATTACCGGCACGTTTTGTATAAAGCGCACATCATTATACGTGGTACTGTTAATCATCAGCGCGTTTTCGCCCTGATGTGTATCCGGCGCGGCGATCACGCGGTAATTCTCCGCAGGTTCCGTAGAATCATAACGATCCAGCTGCCAGCCGGTGATATCAGTACCGGTTTCGCTTTCAAAGCCGGGATTCTGCAAAAGATTTTGATTCGGCTCCTGCGTAATCTCCTCCTTGGCGCAGCCGCAGAAGAGCAGCAGTACCATAAGAAGCGCAAAAAAACGTTTTTTCATGATATCCGTCCTTTAAAATGCATTTTTAATATGTTCTATTTCAGCTTTTTCTCCGAAAAAGGAAATTTCCACAACATCAAAACGGCAGTCATCATCCCGCAGCTTTTCTTGGGTAAGATAATAGAGCGCCGCTGTACGTATGGCATTTTGTTTTTGCTTGGTAACCGCCTCTCTTCCCGCCCCATAAGCGATACCGGTACGTAACTTTACCTCCGTAAAAACAAGCGTGTTTTTTTCCCTGGCGATAATATCGATCTCGGCCATGCGGGAAGCATGATAATTGGTCGTCAGAATTTTATAGCCTTGTTTTTTTAAATAGGCGCAGGCAATCTGTTCGCCCAATGCGCCTTTTTGTTTATTGTTCATAGTATTTTTTTTAAAAAACTCTGCCGATGATACGGGCAGGGACCGTATTTTAAAAGATTTTCGATATGTTCCTTCGTTCCGTAACCTTTATGTTTGGCAAAGCCGTACATGGGATATTCCTCATCAATGCGCAGCATGAGTCTGTCACGCGTTACTTTGGCGATAATGGAAGCCGCGGCAACGGAAGCGCTTTTTGCATCGCCCCCGATCACGGCCTGCTCATTTTCGCAGCACCCGATCACAAAATTTCCGTCGATCAAAATATAATCCGGCTTTTGCGCCATTTTTTCCACGGCGCGGCGCATAGCCAGTTTGGTGGCCTCCAGAATATTGACGGCGTCAATCATTTTTTCATCTACAAGAGCGCAGGAAACAACGGCCGAATCCATGATCTGCTCAAAGAGCTTTTCCCGTTTTTGGGGAGAAAGCTTTTTGGAATCGTTAATTCCCTCGGGAATCCGCTCTTTATGTAAAATCACGCACGCGGCGGCTACCGGTCCCGCTAAGGGTCCGCGCCCAGCCTCGTCAATACCGGCAATATGAGTAAATCCCCGCGCTGAAAGCGCGGATTCAAACGTCCAAAGATCAGGCATTGGGTTCCTCCAAAGTAATACGGCCTAATTTTCCGCCGCGGAATTCATCTAATATTACGCGTGCGCCGCGCTCATAATCAACCTCGCCGTTTTTCAGCAAAAATCCCCGCCGGCGGCAAATGGCTTCAAAATCGTCGATTGCTTCCTTTCCGGGCGTAATACCGTAGCGTGCGCACAGCGCTTGGGGATAGCTTCGGCGCAGGGCTTGTATCAGGCATAGCGCCAATTCGCCTAAATCGGTCACTTCATCATTCAGCGCGCCGGTAAAGGCCAAATACCGCGCGCTCTGCTGATCTTCAAGCTTTGGCCAGAGCAGGCCGGGAGTATCCAGCAGCTCAATATTGCGGGCTTTTATCCACTGTTTTCCGCGGGTTACACCGGGCTTGTCTCCGGTTTTTGTTCTCGCCGCGCCGCAGAGAGAATTGATCAGGGTGGATTTTCCCGCGTTGGGAATGCCCGCAACCAAAATACGCGGACTTCTTTTTATGCCTTTTGCCTGAAAATACGCCATCTTTTCAGCGCAGAGGCGGTCAATGACCGTAAAAATCTCGCTCTGCTTCTGCCGGGCGGTCACGGCAAGCGCCGGCTGTCCCTGTTCTTTAAAATAAGCAAGCCATTGCTTTGTCTTTTCGGCATCGGCCATATCGGCCTTATTCAGAAGAATCAATCTTGGCTTGGAAAATCCCTGAATATCCGGGTTCGCGCTGGCGCGGGGAATCCGGGCGTCCCGCAGTTCCAGAACCAAATCCACCAGTTTAAGGTTTTCTTCCATCATTCGTTTGGCAGCGGCCATATGCCCCGGGTACCAGTTGATATGCATAAAACTCTCCCAAATAGAAATTCAATATCATTATATCAAAAATATCGTAAAAATAAAAGGACTTTCTTTTGTCCGTTCGCGTCCGGCGCGATTTTAATTGGAAAAAGGAGCGCAAAACATTTATTTTTGCCGCAATATCCGTTATAATAAAATAAAATTTTTTACTTTTGCTGAAACATTTTTGCCTCCTTTTGCGTTTTATCAATGAAAGGGAAAGGAAAACGGATATGAAACATTATACGGATGAGGAATTCACATATATTATGAATACATTCGGCGATATGGTGCTGCGCATCTGTTTTGTCCGGCTGCGTAATTTTGCCGACGCCCAGGATGTTTTTCAGGAAGTTTTTCTAAAACTATACCGCGCGAAAAATCCGCCGGCAGAGGATTATCTGAAACCTTGGCTGATTAAAACAGCCTGTAATCAGTGTATATCGCATCTGCGCGGCCGCCGTATCGAACTTCCCCTTTCAGAGGATCTGTCCGCGGCCGAAGAATTTCACGATCAAACAGTGATCAACGCCGTTCTTTCCCTTACCAAAACAGACCGTACAATCGTCTATTTATTTTATTATGAAAATTTAAAAACCTCGGAAATTGCCCGAATCATCGGTATGAAAGACGCTACCGTGCGCACCCGTCTGCATCGGGCAAGACTTACTTTAAAGGAGCTTTTACAGGAGGATCTGTATGAGGAATCATTTTAGCGCGATTCAAGCCGATCATGAATTAAAACAGCGGACGCTGGAAAGAGCAAAAAAGAAAAACGGAAAAAAAGTTTTTATTTCCTCTTTTTCGGCCGCCGCTGCTGTTTTAGCGGCGGTAATCGCAGGTATTGCCGTTTTTACTCCTTCTCTTACCCCAAACACAGCCGACAGCGGAAATGTGCCGCCTGAAGATTTATCTTATGAATCCGGAATTTCAAAAGAAGAAATTTACGGCGCGCCCAACGCGGACAGTATTCTTTCAGACGATTCCGCGTTTCCGGAAACGGAGGCGGAACAACCGATAGGAACCTCCAAACCCAATAGCCAAGAGCCGACAAAAATGACCGCGGGCATGCTGGATGACAATTTCTATTTTCAGCAATGGCTGGAGAGAAAAAACTCTCACGAGTTTGACGCGTATGGTTTAAAAGCCGATCGCCGCTTTGCGGTAAAAGTAACGGGAAAAGACGGTACGCCGCTGGCTTTTATATCCGTTACCCTTACCGACGAGCAAGGCAGCCTGCTGTATTCCGCTGTTACCGATATTCACGGAAACGCCTATTTGTTTTATGAATACAATCAAACCATTCAGGGCACGCCTGCTAGGATTCACGTTCAAGGCTTCGGTCAAAAAGCAGAGACAGCCGTTGCCGCGGATCAAAACGAATATACCATTTCTTTAAATGCCGTGCCAAGCATACCGGAACAGCTGGATATTCTCTTTATGATCGATACCACCGGTTCTATGGGAGACGAACTGCACTATTTAAAAGAAGAAGCCGCCCAAATGCTTACGGAACTTACACTCCGCTACAAAACAAAGATAAGTATCAATTTTTATCGTGATGAAGGCGATGAATATGTAGTAAAATCCAATCCTTTTACTTCTCATACGGAAGAGGCGGTACAGCAGCTGCGTCAGGAAACCGTTTCCGGCGGCGGGGATTATCCCGAAGCGGTGGAAAAAGCACTGGAAAATACGATTTTTGAGCATCAGTGGCGCGAGGATTCGGTAAAGATCGCTTTTTTCGTATTAGACGCGCCGGCTCATGAAAGCGCGGCTGTCTCGGAGAGTTTACTGAAAAGTATTCAAGCAGCCTCGGAAAAGGGAATTCGTCTGATTCCGGTAATGGCCAGCGGCGCCGATGAAAAGACAGAGATACTCTGCCGCCAGCTTGCACTTTTTACCGGCGGACAATTTGTATTTATTACCGATCACAGCGGTATCGGAAACGCGCACCGCGAACCGATTACTACGGTAGCGTATGAGGTAAAACCGCTGATTACAATTTTAAAGGAGGTTATTTATGCGTATACGAAAGTGGATTAAGCCAATAACGGTGCTTGTGCTTACCGCCGGGATAACGGTTTCGGCCGCGGCGCTCCTTCATGCCTCGGGGCAAAAAGCGACGGAGGAAACTGATAATAAAGAAACAAAGATCCCGGTATATACCGCCGAAATAAGAGACGAAGAAAAAGAAAAAAAAGAGCAGACGCCGGCAAGCGCGGAGATCGATTCGCCGTGGAGTCCGGAATCCGGGGAAAACAAAACGCCCCCTCCCTGCGGTGTTTCCGATGACGCGGATAAACTCTTTCTGTTTGTTCGCTTTCAGGTGCTGGAAAGCTCGGCTGAAGGGTGCCGTATTGAAATTGAAAATCACAGCGGCCGTCATACCCTTACCACGAGCCTTGCGTTCCGTTTAGAGGGGAAAAGAAACGGTGAATATGTTCCGATAAGCTATCATACCGCCCCTTGCTGGCCGGATATCGCCTATATAGCAGAACCGGGCGATACTGTGAAATTGGATTTTGATTGGAGCGCGTCCTACGGCAGCCTCCCGCCGGGAGAATACCGCATTGAACTGCAATACTTTTCCCAAAATTCAGCTTTTACCGAAAAAGTACTGTTTACCGTAAAATAAACAACAGCGATTGTTTTGGGTAAAAAGTTTCTTCCCGGTATAGAATCAACTTCTTTCGGCTGTTAAAAATACCGCCGAGTCTGTTCAAAAAGACTCGGCGGCTTGTTTTTATCGGGCTTCCTTTTTAGGTAAAAATCCTTCCGATTTCACCTTTTCCAATCGCTCCGTCAGCTTTTCCAAAATCTTTTGGGCTTTCTCCTGCGGCATCACACCGTATTCTGCTGCTTTTTCAATGAATTTTCGTTCGGCTTGCGTCTTTTCCTCAAAAATAGTTAAAAGTTCATTCTTCTGGTCTTGGGTCAAATTTTGCCATCCCTGTTCGGCGGGTGCTTCCGCGGGCACATAGGCGGGCGTGGCAGAGGAGGTAATCATCAGGCCGATACAGGCAAAAGCCAAAAGTGCGCAGGTAAGCGCGATATATAAACGGTTGTTTACCATAAAAAACATCCTTTCATTTTATTTTCCTTTTTTATTTTTCCCTTAAAGAATAAAAGTATAAAATGAAAATTTTGTATTTTTACAACATGATATTTCCTGTGCCTGTCAAAAAAGTCGATACACTTTCTATCGGGAATGTCATCGGCTCGAAAAGCAAAGGAATGGGGACTGTATTCTATCCGGCCGATACCGCTCAACGCTTTTTCCAAGCACTGAATAAAACCTTGCCTATGAGATATTTCCCAATAAAAAAATTGCGGCGTAAGAGGACAAAAGCAACAGTTTTTTATTTGCGAATTTCCTCTTTATGAAAACGCGGCTTTTTTATATCGCGGCGGATAGAATTGTAGATAATTGCTCTCCTATATTTCCCATTATGGTGAATTCAGCAAAACCGCTCTCGGCTCCAGACATTTTTCATATTTTCTAACATCGGATTGGATACAAACAATAAACGGGATCAACGGAAAACGCATAGTTTTTCTCAAACTGTGGATAAACCTAAAATTTGTTTTTTTGCGGCGTTTTTCTACATTTTTCCGGTGACAGGCGCTTCGGAAGAACTCCATAAGTAAAAAACTCTTAATAAGCGATTTTTCAAGGGTCCAGGAGATGTTTTAGCAAGGATAAATGCAGCCCGAAAATCAACGATTTTTAAGCCGGCGGCCGCCGTTTGACTTTGTCGACACTCTCCGTAAAACGCATGGTTTTCCTTTTCATTCGGAAATATGGGGTGAAAATTTGGTTTTTTTATTTTTGCTCACATAGAAAAACTGAAAATATTTTTTCTAATAACCTTTGCTTTTTTAACGGTATCCCATTATTGCGGTCTTTCAAAAACCTGCTCGCCAATAACAATAAGGATAAAAACAAAATTTTTCATGTTCCTCCCGCGCTCTTTGCGATAAAATTCCGCCTCTTCGGAGGGCGAATCCGTCAGCGACTTTTTCGGCGGGCTGACCTCTCGGATTCCCCGCTCCTTTTTATTTTTATCCTTTCATTAAAAAACAAAGGACACCTTTGTAGGTTTGTCAATGATGTGTTACAGATTGGGGAAAGA
>ULSF01079023.1_pt1 | contig 24091 bp, 25 predicted proteins | sample 1956121 | NCBI WGS metagenome assembly ULSF01 (sample SAMEA4835701, study PRJEB28245) | human gut metagenome | biome: gut microbiome; material: fecal sample | place: Denmark | collected 2008
TCTTTTTTTGCCTTTTGTCACTCATCATTGTAACACATACATATCCCAAAGAAACATCGTCAAACAAATAAAAAAAGCAATTTACATCAAAAAAATTGTGTAAACATTTATGCAGTTTACACAATAATTCAGTTAGAAAATCCTAACTAAATGACTGATTTTCCAAAACTGAAATCCGGATATAAAAATCCTGAAAAAACCTATTGACAAACGGACAGCAGACAGATATAATAATATTTGGTTAGCGAGGGCTAACCTATATCTAAAGCGTAAGGTTAGCAAATGCTAATTGTAAATACAGTCTCATTGGGAACAAAGAAGGGATATAATATGATGCCGCTTACACTGGCAGTTGTCGGAGAAGAAAATATAATCAAAAAAATCGGAGGAAAGCAGGAAGTCAAGGCTCACCTCGAAAATCTTGGATTTGTAGTGGGAGGAGCTGTTACGGTGATTAACACCATCGGCGGGAATGTTATTGTAAATGTTAAAGAATCCCGCATTGCAATCAGTAAGGAAATGGCACAGAAAATTATGATCTGATTTTCTGTGGCAGTTGTACTTAAAATACTTTTTAAGGAGGAGAACAAGCATGAAAACACTGAGAGATGCCAAAGTCGGCGATACGGTCAGGGTTGTCAAGCTCCACGGCGAAGGAGCGGTCAAGCGCCGTATTATGGACATGGGGCTTACCAAGGGTGTAGAGGTACATATCCGCAAGGTAGCGCCTCTAGGCGATCCGGTTGAGGTTACGGTTCGCGGTTATGAGCTTTCAATTCGTAAAGCAGACGCGGAAATGATTGAAATAGAATAGGCTTAAACGGATTAAGGGGAAAATGCTCCCCATATTTTTTGAAGCATTGGTTAGCGATTGCTAATCAAGAAAGTGAGGAATGACATATGGATTTGCGAATTGCCCTTGCGGGTAACCCGAACAGTGGTAAAACAACCCTGTTCAACGCACTGACCGGTTCCAACCAGTTTGTAGGAAACTGGCCGGGCGTTACGGTCGAAAAAAAGGAAGGAAAACTGAAAAAGCACAATGATGTTGTGATCACCGACCTTCCGGGTATTTATTCTCTATCTCCCTACACACTGGAGGAAGTGGTGGCAAGAAATTATCTTATCACCGAGCGTCCTGATGCAATTTTAAACATCATCGATGGCACAAACCTTGAAAGGAATCTGTACCTTACCACACAGTTAACTGAGCTTGGTATACCTGTTGTTGTTGCCATCAACATGATGGATGTTGTGAAGAAGAACGGAGATAAGATCAATACGGAGGAGCTTTCCCGTGAGCTTGGCTGCAAGGTGGTTGAAATTTCCGCTTTGAAAGGCACCGGCATTATGGATGCTGCGGAAGCTGCTATCGATGCGGCACAAAACGGCAAGACTGTTCCGATGCATACCTTCTCAGGTACTGTAGAGCATGCACTGGCTCATATCGAGGAGGCGGCGGTACATAATCTTCCCGAGGAACAGCAGCGTTGGTATGCTATCAAGATTTTTGAACGCGACGATAAGGTGCTCGAACAGATAAAGCTTGATAAGTCGGTTCTGGAGCACATTGAAACAGATATAAAGGCGGTGGAAGATGAACTGGACGACGATGCGGAATCCATCATCACGAATGAACGCTATGTTTATATCGGTCAGATTATTAAAGGCTGTTACAAGAAAAAGTCTGCCGGTAAGCTTTCGACCTCCGATAAGATCGATAAGGTTGTTACCAACCGTTTTGCAGCTCTCCCGATTTTTGCGGTTGTCATGTTCCTTGTTTATTATATCGCAGTTTCTACCGTCGGTACCTTTGCGACCGACTGGGCAAATGACGGTGTGTTCGGTGACGGATGGCATCTGTTCGGCATCGGTACCTCTGCTTATGACGATGCTATGACCGATTATGCGGTCAATAATGTCTGGACCGATGAAATGATCTCACTTGTAAATGCTGCGGCAGATAAGGGCGTAATCGGCGCCGAAGATATTCAGGGTGCGATTGCAGACGAGGATTTTGGCGCTTTTGATGAAGCCTACGGTTCCTATGCCGATTCTTTGGCTGAGGAGGGCTTTGATATTTCCGCAATTTATGATACGGCGCTCGGAGAAGAGGCAGAGGGCGTGCCCGATCCGTCTGAATACGGCGTATGGGTACCCGGTATTCCCGTGCTTGTCGAAAATGGACTTGAAGCCATCAATACCCCCGAATGGCTGAACGGTCTGCTCCTTGACGGTATTATCGGCGGTGTCGGTGCGGTTCTTGGCTTTGTACCGCAGATGCTTGTACTGTTTATCCTCCTTGCTTTCCTTGAATCTTGCGGATATATGGCTCGCATCGCCTTCGTTCTTGACCGTATCTTCCGAAAATTCGGTCTTTCGGGTAAATCCTTTATTCCGATGCTCATTGGCACCGGCTGCGGTGTTCCCGGAATTATGGCGTCCCGTACAATCGAAAACGAGCGCGACCGCCGCATGACGATTATGACCACAACCTTTATCCCTTGCGGAGCAAAGCTTCCGATTATTGCTCTTATCGCCTCTGCACTGTTCGGAGGTGCATGGTGGGTAGCACCGAGCGCATATTTTATCGGTATTGCTGCCATCATTATTTCAGGTATCATGCTTAAAAAGACAAAGATGTTTGCCGGCGATCCCGCTCCCTTTGTTATGGAGTTGCCCGCATACCACTGGCCGACCGTCGGTAATGTGCTTCGTTCCATGTGGGAACGTGCATGGTCGTTTATTAAAAAGGCAGGAACTATTATCCTACTTTCCTCTATCATCATTTGGGCAGGTTCCTGCTTCGGTATGATGGACGGCTCGTTTGCCTTCAGCACAGAGATGGAGCTTGAAGACAGTGTTCTAGGTATGATAGGCAATGCACTTTGCTGGATCTTTGCCCCGCTCGGCTTCGGTAATATCAAGGCGACGGTTGCAACCATTATGGGACTTGTTGCTAAGGAAGAGGTTGTCGGAGTATTCGGTGTCCTTGATTTCGAGGGAATGACTCAACTTGCCGCTTATTCTTTCCTCGTATTCAATCTGCTGTGTGCTCCGTGCTTTGCAGCAATCGGCGCTATCAAGCGTGAAATGAACAGCGCCAAGTGGACTTGGTTTGCCATCGGTTATCAGTGCGTGTTTGCCTATGCAATCTCTCTAATGATTTATCAGTTCGGCTCGGTATTCACCGGAGGTCTGAATGTAATCGGCTTGATCGCAGCGATTGCGGTACTTGCAGTTATGGTCTATATGCTGTTCATCAAGAAATATTCAGAAGCTACAAAGCTTACCAAAAGCGTTAAGGTGACAAAATAAATTATTATGAACAGGAGGTAAGAATGTGCTTGCTTGGCTAACGGAAAACATAGCAACAATTATTATCTGTGCTGTTTTACTTGCTGTCGTTTCGGCAATTATCGTCAGCATGATAAAAAACAAGAAAAAAGGAAAATCCTCCTGTGGATGCGGATGCGCAAACTGCCCGATGAGCGGTTCTTGCAATCCTAAAAAATAAAGTTTCAGGGAGACGCAGGATAAAGACCGGCGTCTCCCTAATTTTTTCACGGAGGTTAGCGATGGCTAATACGAATGCAAACAAACTATCCGCCTCCCATATACGGTATTTGCTCGTTTTGAAAAAACTTGCCGCCTCGGATTTAGGAGTACGAAGCGTCGAATTGGCTGCCGAACTCGGCGTAAGCAAGCCGAGTGTTTGTAATATGCTTTGCGTATTGGCTGAAATGAAGCTCGTAGATAAACAACCTCGCAGTATCGTTTATTTAACACAATCTGGGAATCAAATGGCTGAAAAATACTCAGAATACTACGACGCAGTATTTGCAATATTGACGAAATATATTTCCCAGAACTGTATTGCCCCGGAAGCGGTTTGCTCCTTGATTGCCGGAATGACGGAGGATAGTCTTGAAGAACTATGCTTTAGTATAACGAATAAAACAAATGAAACTAAAATATTTTAGGAGGAAAACATAAATGCCGATTGTTGAATTTAAAAATGTCAGCCGTGTATATAAAAGCGGTGATCATGAATTAAAAGCCCTTGACGGCGTGAACTTTTCACTTGAAGAAGGAAAATTCGTTGTAATATTAGGTCCTTCCGGTGCCGGAAAAAGCACACTTCTTAACCTGCTCGGAGGACTTGACAGTCCTACAAGCGGGAAGATTTATGTAGAAGGAAAGGATATTTCTGCTCTTTCAAATGACCGGCTTGCCGAATACAGAGCCGCTACGGTCGGTTTTGTATTTCAGTTCTATAACCTTGTTCCGACGTTAACGGTAAAGGAAAATGTGGCTCTTGTCAAAGAAATCGCATCGGATGCACTGTCTTCGGAAGAAATGATTGCCGAGGTCGGACTTTCCAACCATCTGAACAATTTCCCATCCGAGCTTTCGGGAGGTGAACAGCAGCGCGTTTCGATTGCCCGTGCCCTTGCTAAAAATCCTAAAATTCTTCTCTGCGATGAGCCTACCGGTGCCCTTGATTCCGAAACAGGAGTTATGGTATTAAAGCTCCTACTGTCTATGGCAAGAAGCTACGGAAAAACTATTGTAATTGTTACCCACAATCAAAATATTGCAAAAATGGCGGATGTTGTAATTCGGGTTAAAAACGGGAAAATACGCTCTTTAGAGGAGCAACCGAACCCAATGAGTGCCGATGAAGTGGAGTGGTAATATGCTGTTTCGCAAATTATTAAGAACAATGGGGTTATATAAGGCACAGTTTATCTCAATGATTATTATGATAGCCCTTGGAATCGGAATTTTTGTCGGCTTCAATATGGAATGGGTAAGTATTGATAAAAATGCAAACGGCTTTTTAGAGGAAACCGGATTTGCAGATTTCCGTGTCATTTCCGAAAAGGGATTATCTAAGGAAGATGCCGATAGCATTGCTTCCCTTGACGGAGTAGATAAAGCTTCCCGTTATCTGTCTGTTCAGGCTGATGTGAAAGAAAAAGACGGAGATACGGTATCTCTCACCGTAACTGAAAATGCAGAAATATCAGGCTTTGCTTTAATGGACGGAGAAAGCTACGATGCAACAAGTAATGACGGAATATGGCTTTCCGATAAATATGCTAATGCTAACGGAATTAAACTTGGTGACAGTATAACCTTTGAGTATAAAAACATTGAATTTAAAGGAATTGTTAAAGGACTTATTAAATCAGGCGAGCATATGGTATGCGTTCGTGATGAAACACAGATAATGCCCGATTATAATACCCACGGCTTTGCGTATATTTCTCCTGCTATGTATAAGGAAACGGCAGGATTTGATTATTATCCTCAAATCAATGCAATCTCAAACCTTTCCAAAAAAGAGTTTGCAGATAAGGCAGATGAAGCTTTAGACACAACCCTTATGATACTGACAAAGGATGAAACCGTTTCCTATGCCGGACCTCAAGGTGAGATTGACGAGGGAAAGACTATGGGAAGCATACTTCCGGTTCTGTTTTTGCTGATTGCCGTGCTGACTATGGTTACTACGATGCACAGAGTCGCCGCAAAAGAAAAGACACAAATAGGCACACTTAAAGCTCTCGGCTTTAAGGACAAAAGGATTTTGCGCCATTACACCTCCTATGCCTTTATGATTGGAATTATAGGAACGGTTTTGGGAATTGCGTTAGGCTATTTTGTTGCTTGGCTTGTCCTTAATCCAAACGGTATGATGGCAACCTACATTGATATTCCCGAATGGAAACTCTACCTACCTTGGTTTTGTGTTGTTATCCTTGTGCTGATTCTGGCACTTTTAGCCCTTATCGGTTTTCTGTCTGTACGGCAGATGCTGAAAGGCACTGCGGCGGATGCCCTTCGCCCTTACGCCCCGAAAAAGATGAAACGGTTACTGCTTGAAAAAACCGCACTTTGGAAAAAACTCGGCTTTGGGGCGCAGTGGAATCTGCGTGACAGTATGCGGCATAAATCAAGGACAATGATGACCCTTATCGGTGTTGTAGGTTGCGCTCTTATTGTTGTGGCGGCACTTGGCATGGGCGACACTATGGATGCGTTTTTGGATATGTACTACGGGGACGCTTTGCATTACAGCTCCCGAATCAACCTGTCGGAGCAGGCGTCCTATGAAAAGACCGATGAACTGATAGAAAAATATGAGGGCGATTACAGTGCGTCGGTGGCGGTTAAAATCGAGGAAAAAGCAGTATCCCTTGACATTTATCACACACCGAGCGACCTTGTCAGGTTCCCTGACGAGGATAACAACTTTGTGGAAATAAAGAATGACGGTGTGTATCTGTGTATGCGCTTGGCGGAGGAATTTAATCTGTCAAAGGGGGATACCTTTGAAGTAAGCCCCTACGGCTCGGATAAAACCTATACCTTAAAAGTTGCAGGTGTCATTCGTTCCGTATCGGAAAATATGGTGATTTCTCCCGAATATGCAGAAAGTATAGAATTGCCGTATACCGTAAACGCCATATACACCGAAACCGATAAAACAGATATTTCCTCCGACAGTGCTATCGCTTCGGTTCAATCCAAAAAGGCAATTATCGATTCTTTTGACAGTATGATGGAACTGATGAACCTGATGATTCTCATTTTCATCGTTGCCGCCATTGTGCTCGGAGTGGTCGTGCTTTATAATCTCGGAGTGATGAGTTATACCGAGCGTTACCGTGAAATGGCGACGCTGAAGGTGGTGGGCTTTAAGGACAGAAAAATCGGGGCATTGCTTATAGGGCAGAACCTTTGGATTTCGCTTATTGGTGTTATAATCGGTATTCCTCTCGGTGCGGCTGTTCTTGATTACCTTATGTATGCACTTGCATCGGAATATGAAATGAAAACGGTAATTAACATTTCTACCTATCTTGTAAGCATTCTTCTCACTGTGGGAATGTCGTTTTTAGTTAGCCTAATAGTTTCAAGAAAGAACAGAAAAATTGATATGGTTGAGGCACTGAAAGGTGCGGAGTAAAGCGAAAAATGAAAGAATGTCAGAAAAGTATTTGTCAAAACAAAAATAAAAGAAATGTTGTTTTCGAGATGAGCGAAGGTCGTATTAGGCGGACTTCCTATCACGTTTTCCCGGGAATAGAGCTGGTTTACAACAGTATACATGTTCAAAGTGTTGAAGATACCGTAACTTTCGGCGGCAATGTCATTGAAATCTGCCATTGCCGCGAAGGGCGTATGGAGTTTAACCTGCAGGACGAGTTCTGCTACATAACTCCCGGCGATATTATCATTGTAAGGGCTAGAGATATAAAGGGAGCGTCCTATTTCCCCATTGGGCATTATCACGGCATATCCGTTTTTATTGATGTTGACCGAGCACCAAAGTGTCTATCCTGTTTTTTGGATGATGTTAATGTTGAGCCGAAATCACTTGCGGAGAAGTTCTGCAAAGCAAAACAATGTTTTATTGCCCGTTCTAACCCTTCTTTTGAGCATATATTTTCTGAAATCTACTCCGTTGACGAAAAAATAAGGACGGGCTATTTGAAAATTAAAACCTTGGAGTTGCTTTTGTTTTTGAGTGCTATGGATATTAAGCAGGACGAATACGATACAAGAGCTGTTTCTGACGCGCAGGTAACTCTTGCAAAAGAAATAAGCGAATATCTGACCGAGCATATGGATGACCGTTTTACCCTTGAACAGCTATCTGAGTATTTCCATGTTTCGGGGACGCAGATAAAAACCGCATTCAAGGCAGTTTACGGTGTTTCATTTTATTCCTATATCCGAACGCAGAAAATGGAGTCAGCAGCATATATGCTTGAATACACCGACAAATCCATACTTGAAATCTCAGGTGAACACGGCTATGATAACGCCAGTAAATTCGCAAATGCCTTCAAGACCGTAAAAGGAATCACACCTACCGAATACCGAAGCCGTAATAAAAAATAAGCGTTTTTGTCTGAATGGAGCCTTATTTTGTCTTTTAGGAGCAGATAAGGCTCCGGTATTTATGTATAATAATACACATAAACCACCATAAGTGGCGCTTATTTTTTCACTCAATGTTAGCATTTGCTAACATTATGAAAGGAGATTCTGAATGAGTGTTGTAATTGTAGGCGGGAATGAATGTATGATCCGTCAATATAAAAACCTATGTAGCGATTACAAATGCAAAGCAAAGGTATACCCTAAAATGTCGGGAGGCCTCAAAGACATCGGAAGTCCCGATTTGCTTGTACTTTTTACCAATACCGTTTCACACAAAATGATACGTTGTGCATTAAACGAAACCAAGGGACAAAATGTGCGGATTGCCCGTTCTCATTCAAGTTCCATAAGTGCTCTCAAAAACATTTTGGAAGAGCATACAGTAAGCTGTTAATTGCAGGAGTAAGAAAATGTCAGAAGAAATGTTAGTGAGGCACTGTTCGCCCACACTTGCCGGCTTGAAAACAGGAAATATGTTTACCTGTGCCTTTGAAAATGCCGATAATATGAGAGAAGATTTGAGACGGCTCAACTGTACTTTTCGTAAGAAAGGGCTTCGGGTTCTTCCTCTGCGTTATAGGAATAACCGAGCGTTAATATATGTATATCGCCCTGTCAAACTATCAGAAGATTTAAGGCACAAAACTGCTTGTCGATTACTTGAAGAACGGGGGTATCAACATACCGCACCTGACCGTTGCATTGTAAGGTTAATTCAAAGACTGAGTGAAAGCGAGGAATTTCCCCACGAAATCGGGCTTTTTCTCGGATATCCTCCGGAGGATGTATGCGGGTTTATCGAAAACAAAGCCGACACTTGCAAGTGTGTCGGTTGTTGGAAGGTTTACGGGGATGAAGATTCAGCGAAGAAGCTTTTCGCAAAGTACAAAAAATGTACGGATGTTTATTGCACGCTGTTTGCAAATGGAAGGTCTATTGAACGGCTTACTGTTGCCGTTTGATATATAAATTTTAAGAAAGGTTGGTACACAACATGAGTAAAATAGCAGTAGTATATTGGAGCGGAACCGGAAACACCGAAGCGATGGCAACAGCCGTCCTTGAAGGCATAAAAGAAAAAGGAGCCGAGGGTGTAATGCTGACAGCAACAGAATTTGATGAATCAATGATAGATTCGTTTGACGCAATCGCTTTCGGATGCCCATCCATGGGCTCTGAGCAACTTGAAGACAGCGAATTTGAACCGATGTTTATATCTTGTGAAGCAAAGCTGAAGGGCAAAAAAATCGCGCTGTTCGGCTCTTACGGTTGGGGCGACGGTGAATGGATGCGTAACTGGGAGGAAACCTGCATTTCAGACGGCGCAGTCCTTGCCTGCGACAGCGTTATTTGCAACGATGCTCCGGATGATGAAGCAACTGCCTCCTGTAAAGCCCTCGGAGCAGCACTTGTGTAAACAAAAAGATAGCATCTTGTTAAGATTCTTTATCACAGCGGTTGCTCATTACCTTATGGTATTGGGCAACTATTTGCTTTGAGGAAAAATTTATGATTTGTAAATCAATCGTCCAATCGGGACATAATGTTCCGCACGGGACGGAAATTTATGACATGAATGCTATAATTATATAGAGATCATTAAAATAACAGGAGGAGATTAGTTTTGAAAAAACACTCAAGTCTAACAAAACTGATGGACTATGCCGGAAATTTTCGGTATTTGACTTTTATCTCATTGGTACTCAGTGCTTTGAGCGCACTGGTTGCCTTACTGCCGTTTGTGTATATTTGGAAGGTTATCAAGGAGGTTCTCGATGTTGCACCAAATTACACAGCGGCAGAAACTACTGCGCACAATGGCTGGATGGCAGTGCTGTTTTCGGTTGTTGCTATGCTTATTTATGTTTCGGCGTTGCTTTGTTCTCATTTGGCGGCATTTCGAGTACAGAGAAATATTCGGTCACAAGCTATGCATCACATAGTGAAACTGCCTACCGGATTTATAGACGGAATGGGAAGCGGTAAAGTGCGTAAAATCATTTATGAATCTTCTGCAGCAACCGAAACCTATCTTGCACATCAGCTTCCCGATAAGGCAAATGCGCTGGCCACGCCTGTCGGACTTTTAATATTATTGCTTATGTTTGATTGGCGGCTGGGACTATTAAGCCTTGTACCCGTTGTGTTTGCTTTTTTGATTATGAGTGCCATGACCGGAAAGCGTATGAAGAAAAAAATGGAGGAATACAATAACGCTCTGGGTCAGATGTCTAATGAAGCGGTTGAGTATGTTCGCGGAATTGCAGTTGTTAAAACCTTCGGTCAATCTGTGTTCTCTTTCAAAAAATTCAAGGAATCCATTGACAATTATGAAAAATGGGTAATCGCTTACACAAAAGAATTGCGGTTGCCGATGGTGTTCTACACAACCCTTGTCAATGCGATTTTTGCCGTTTTGATTGCGGCTGCTATGGTGATAACATCAAATGGCGTCACGAACGAGTTTTTGCTGAATCTGCTCTATTACATAATCATTACTCCGATTATTACGCTGACACTTACAAGAATTATGTATGCCAGCGAAAACGAAATGATTGTTGATGATGCCATGAAGCGTATCGACAGTATTATGGATATGAGGCCCCTGCCTGAGCCTGTAAATCCTCAGCTTCCGAAGGACAATTCCATTGAACTCTCTGATGTATTCTTCAAATATCATGATGCAAAGAAGAACGCACTTGATGGCATATCTATTTCAGTAAAACCCGGAGAGCACATAGCCTTGGTCGGTCCCTCGGGCGGCGGTAAGACAACTCTTGCAAGCATTGCGGCGCGTTTTTGGGATGCAGACAGCGGAATCGTGAAAATAGGCGGCGTTGATGTTAAAGACATTTCCAAAGAAGAACTGATGAACACGGTTTCATTTGTTTTTCAGGATTCAAAACTCTTCAAAACCTCAATTCTCGAAAATGTTCGTATGGCTAAACCTAATGCGACCCGTGAAGAGGCTTTAAAGGCGTTGCACGACGCACAGTGCGATGATATTTTGGAAAAGCTGCCGAATGGTATTGATACAGTTGTCGGTACAAAGGGCGTATATCTTTCGGGCGGCGAACAGCAACGCATATCCATTGCCCGTGTAATGCTTAAAAACACACCAATTTTAATTTTGGATGAAGCGACAGCCTACGCCGACCCTGACAACGAGGCTAAGGTGCAGGCGGCATTCAATGTTCTGTCTAGGTGCAAGACGGTGCTTATGATTGCACACAGACTGTCAACGGTTACGGGAGCCCATAGAATTTATGTTATCAAAGACGGAAAAGTTGATGATGTGGGTTCACATTCCGAGTTAATTGACAGAAAAGGACTTTATGCCGATATGTGGAATCAGTACCAAAGCGCCGCACAATGGAAGGTAGGTGCTATAAATGATTAAATATTTAAAACGCACTTTGGCACTCTCTGACAGAGGTGCGAAGGACATGATTAAGGCATTTTTTGCTTGTACATTGGCAAATTTTGCACTGATGGTTCCCGTAATACTGCTATATAACTTTATAAAAGATATGTTGGACGGTGTTATCCCTGACGGAAAGCATGTGTATTATATTGTGGGAATCATCATAGCGTTGGCTTTAATTGCAATAACCACCTATATTCAGTATAATGCCACCTTTTTGGCGACTTACAAAGAAAGCGGTGTGCGCCGTCTCTCGCTTGCGGAAAAGCTCCGCAGACTTCCCCTTTCGTTTTTCGGCAAAAAGGATCTTTCTGATCTGACTACTGTCATTATGTCGGACTGTGCATTTGTGGAAAGCGGCAGCTCGCATTGGATACCCGAGCTTGTGGGTTCGATTATTTCGACCATTGTCATTTCAGTAGGTATTTGCATCTTTAACTGGCGTATGGCGCTGGCGGCTCTTTGGGTGTTGCCGGTATCGTTTATCATAATGCTCGCGTCGGCTGGTATTATGCGTAAAAAACAGGAAAAAACATTCAAAGCCTCTATTGAATGCTCTGACGGAATACAGGAGTGCCTCGAATCCGTAAAGGAACTGAGGGCAAACAATGCTGAAGAAGAGTATGTAAAAGGACTTGACGAAAAAATCAAAGCGGTTGAAAAGCATACAAGGATTGGCGAATATACAAACGCGGTATTTAATGTATCTGCTAAAATGGTGCTGAAAATCGGCATTGCAACCACCGTGTTAGTAGGAGGAAAACTATTAAGGGTTGGCGAAATCGACTTACTTACATTTTTCGCATTTATGATTCTCGTGTCACGTGTTTATGACCCGTTGATGGCGGCACTGGATAATTTAAGTGCTGTTATTCTGCTTAAAAATATTCAGTGTAAGCGCTTAAACGAAGTGTTAAGTCACCCCGAGCAGAACGGTACACCGAAGCTCTCAAATGACGGCTGCGACATTGTTTTTGACCATGTCGGTTTCTCTTATAATAACGGCGAAAAGGTATTAGAGGATGTTTCCTTTGTTGCAAAACAGGGAGAAGTTACGGCACTTGTAGGACCTTCAGGTGGCGGCAAAACAACCGTATCACGACTTTCAGCTCGTTTTTGGGACATCAAGAAGGGCAAAATTACGGTTGGTGGAATGGATGTATCGGGGATAGACCCCGAAACACTTATGTCCCTATATTCTATCGTATTTCAGGATGTCACTTTGTTTAACAATACGGTTATGGAAAATATCCGTCTCGGCAGAAAAGACGCGACGGATGAAGAAGTGCTTGCGGCAGCAAAACTCGCAAATGTAGATGAATTTGCCGAAAAGCTTCCGGAAAAATGGAATACCAATATAGGTGAAAACGGCTGCGAGCTTTCGGGCGGAGAGCGTCAGCGTATCTCTATTGCCCGTGCTTTCTTAAAGGATGCACCTATCATTTTGCTTGATGAAGCAACGGCATCCCTTGATGTAGAAAACGAAACGCAGATTCAGTCGGCACTTTCAAAACTTATTAAAGATAAGACCGTTTTGATTATTGCACACCGTATGCGTACAGTCGCCGGTGCAGATAAAATAGTCGTTTTGTCAGACGGTAAGGTTGCCGAAACAGGTAAGCCGGATGAACTGTATAAACAGGGCGGCATCTATACCCGAATGGTTGATTTGCAAAACAGCGCTCAGAGCTGGACTATAGGACGTAAGACGAATTGAATCATGTAATCAAGCAGAGGTGCCGTCAAGACACCTCTGTTTTTCAAAATTTAAACTGCTTTGTCTTTTTGGAGCATTATTCTGTCTATTTGGAGCGGAAATAAAAGAAAAATGATTGTATAATTATATATTAAAATTGTTTTTGAGGAAATCATGTATAATTATGAATAACGGAAATAAGGCTTTTTGGAATAAATGGGCATCAAGATATGACAGGACAATGTCCGGGAGCCGAAATACATATGATTTTATAATAAGAGAAATAAAGAAAACCTTAAACCGAGATATGACTGTGTTAGAGCTTGCCTGCGGCACAGGACTTGTTTCTGAAAGGATTGCCGGCAGTGTAAAAATGCTTGAAGCAACCGATTTTTCAGAAGATATGATTCGAAAGGCAAAAGAGAAAGCTCACTCATGCCGTTTGCATTTCTCTGTTCAGGACGCCACTAATCTTCCCTACGCTCCTGAAACATTTGATGCGGTTATAATTAGCAATGCTCTTCATGTTATGCCGTCACCGGACAAAGCACTTTCCGAGATTGCGCGTGTATTAAAATCGAATGGTATACTGATAGCTCCGACCTTTACTATGGCAGACACTTTTCTCGGAAAAATGCAAATGCGCATTATGGAGTTGTCAGGCTTTAAGGTATTTCATAAATGGTCCTCAGACGCATATTTGAAATATCTGAATGCAAGCGGTTTTAAAGTAATAAAAAGCTGCACCGTTGGCGGCACTGCAAAGCTGACCTATGCAGAGGCAAATAAAATCAATAAATTAAAGAGGTGGATTCAGAATGGTAAAAATGATTTTAAAGATTGACGGAATGGCTTGCGGAATGTGCGAGTCACATATAAATGACACGATACGAAGAAACTTCAAAGTGAAAAAAGTTACTTCTTCTCACAGTAAAGGTGAAACAGAAATTATTGCAGAAAGGCCGCTTGACGAAGAGACGCTCAAAAAAGCAATCGGCAATACAGGCTATACGGTACTGTCAGTGTATACCGAATCATATGAGAAAAAAAGATTCTTTCGGCGCTGAATCCGTAAAGTTTAAACTTGAAATTTTAAGATATTCGGTATATAAACAAGTTATAATACAGCTATTTGCTGTTATATAAAAATTCAGGAGGACAAAGTTATGAACGAGAAAGTTTCAGCTCTGCTGAACGAACAGGTTAATAAGGAGTTTTATTCTGCATATCTGTACTTGGATATGGCAAACTTCTATACTCAAAAGGGATTAGACGGATTTGCTAACTGGTATGAGATACAAGCAAAGGAAGAACAGGATCATGCTATGCTTATGTATCAGTACTTGCAGAACAACGGCGAAAAGGTTACATTGGAAGCGATTGCAAAGCCAGATAAAAATTTTGAGACACTGATGGATCCGTTGACAGCCGGTTTGGAGCATGAAAGATATGTTACTTCATTGATCAACAATATCTATGCCGCTGCCATAGAAGTAAATGACTACCGCACAACGCAGTTCCTTGACTGGTTTATTAAAGAACAGGGTGAGGAAGAGAAAAACTCTATGGATTTGATTACCAAAATGGAGCTTTTCGGAGATGATGCGCGTAGCCTTTATATGCTTAACAGCGAGCTGGCTGCAAGAGTATATTCCGCACCCTCTCTGACACTTTAATCCTTTTTGAATAGCCGGGAAAGTGTCTGAACTGTAAAAAAGCTTTGTGTTGTCACCTGCAAGTGTCTTCACAGAGCTTTTTGAACTATTGGCAGATTATTTAATTAAATCTGTAATACTCGCTCAATTCGATTTGCTTATGCTGAACTTCAAGCTCACCGACTCGTCGGTGTAGCGCTTCGGCGGTACGGATATACGTATTTTGGCTGTGAAGCTCGATTTGCATTTCAACCGGCAATGAAAGAAAATATCTGCGTGTACTGCTGCTTTCGCGGATTAACTGTTGTAAATCTCCATATTTCAAAGTATCACCTCACGGTTAGCATTTGAGACATAGTTTCAAAATATATTTGGTAAAGTAAGGTAATACAAAAAGTATAAATTATGTAACATTGTCTTAATGGAGCCTTTTTCCGTCTGTTTGGAGAGGAAAAGGCTCCTGCTTTTTTATAAAATATAATTAATTCGCGAGCCTCAAAGGCTCATTATTTAAGAAACTATGTTAGCAGTTGCTAGCATAAACAGTGAAAGGTGAGAATATGCGGACAAAGAGTATGAAACAGTTGCTTTGTGTAATTTCAGCATTGTTGATATTATGTTTAAGCTCGGTTAACGCATTGGCATACAGCTATAACGATTTACCTAACTGCTAATGAAAGCGGTAAACTTGTAAGCGGATCTGATGAACTTGCTTTCACCAATTCTCTTGAAGACGGAAAACTCGTCAAGGACGGAGATAGCCTTGCAGGTACTGTAGAAGTAACTGAGAATGCTACTAACCCCGGCAAATATACCGGAACAATTGATTTTACAATCAGCTATTTTTCCGGAAAATAAATAAGTATACAAATAAATAGTTACTTATCGATTCGGGAGGTGTCTTTTTGATACCTCCTGCTTTTCGCTTTCCCACCAAAATATTAAATCTATTTGGAGCATAACTCTGCCTTTTTGGAGCAGAAACAAGAAGAAATAAATTATACAATTATATGATGAGTCTTTATGTTTTACCGGTCGCTTCTTTAAGAAAAATATCGAAGACGGGAAAGGATACGAAAAATGAGTAACTCTATGGAATCCTTGTTATACGGTTTAATAGCTATCGGAGTAGTTGTTGCTTTTGTTGCTATCTGCTGTGTCATAAAGCACCTATGCAAACAATATTTGAAACGGAGTAAAAGACATGATGATAAATAAACGGCTGATCGGCACGGTCAGCGAGAGCAAAAAATATGTGGCGGGAAATGTGATTTTACAGTGGTGCTCCCTTGCAGCAAATATCGCTATGATGACAAGCATTACCTACCTTCTGCAAGATCTGTTCCGAAAAACTGCGAACACGAAAAGTATAGTAATAACCGCAGTTGTCACAGTCATTGCGGTAATTATTCGGTTTATCTGTACGACGGGAGCTTCACGAATGGGATATCTGGCCTCTAAGGCAGTCAAGAAAAATCTTCGTGAAAAGATATATCTCAAACTTCTAAAGCTTGGAACTTCCTACAATGAAAAGGTTAATACCTCGGAAGTTGTACAGGTTGCGGTAGAAGGTGTAGATCAGCTGGAAACCTATTTCGGCGCATATCTTCCGCAATTCTTCTATGCAATGCTGGCGCCGCTGACGCTGTTTGTTTATCTGTGCTTTGTGAATGTGCCGTCGGCAATCGTACTGCTTGTCTGTGTACCGCTGATTCCTGTGGCAATAGCGGCGGTGCAGACATGGGCGAAAAAGCTCCTCTCAAAATATTGGGGACAATATACGGCACTCGGCGATACCTTCCTTGAAAATCTGCAAGGTCTTACAACACTTAAAATCTATCAGGCAGATGATTTCAAACAACAGGAAATGAACGAGGAATCCGAGAAGTTCCGCAAAATTACCATGAAAGTACTGACAATGTAGCTTAATTCCATTACCATTATGGATTTAATTGCCTATGGTGGGGCAGCGCTCGGCGTGATTATGGCGGCGACGCAGTATGGGAGCGGTCATGTTTCTCTTGCAGGATGTTTGCTGATTATTCTGTTGGCGGCGGATTTTTTTATTCCTATGCGTCAGCTCGGCTCTTTCTTCCATATTGCGATGAACGGCATGGCGGCAAGCGATAAAATCTTCCGCTTGTTAGACCTGCCCGAAGCAGATGAGAAAAGTGAGAGTGTCCCTGAGGATTGCGCGATTTGTTGTAAAGATTTGCATTTTTCTTATGAGAAAAACCGTGAAATTCTGCACGGAGTAAATATGAATCTCCCTATGGGTAGTTTCACCTCAATTGTGGGAGAATCAGGTTGCGGTAAATCTACCGTTTCCGCAATTCTTATGGGAAGAAATAAGGGTTATACCGGCTCGGTTACAATAGGCGGCAAAGAACTGAACAAAATCAGCGAAACCTCGCTTATGCAAAATCTCACCTATGTAAGCCACCAAAGCTACCTTTTTAAAGGAACTGTCAGAGATAATCTGCTGATGGGATGTCCTAAGGCAACCGACACACAACTTTGGAGCGTACTTGACAGAGTAAATCTTTCTTCCTTTTTGAAAAGTGAAAAAGGCCTTGATACACTTCTTTCCGAAAAAGCCTCTAACCTTTCGGGCGGTCAATGTCAGCGGATTGCTCTTGCAAGGGCACTTCTTCACGACAGTCCCATATACATTTTTGACGAGGCCACCTCTAATATTGATGTGGAAAGCGAGAACGACATTATGCGTGAAATACACGCTCTTGCAAAAACAAAGACAGTTATCCTGATTTCACACCGTCTTGCGAATGTGGCATCCTCAGATAACATTTATGTGATGGAGAGCGGTACGGTAAAAGAAAGCGGAACGCATGGGGAATTACTACAACAAAGCGGAACATATGCTAAGCTTTGGAATGCACAGCAAAGCCTTGAAAATTACGCAGGAGGTGTAAAAAATGAATAAACGAAGAAACGGATTTACCGTTATGGCTCGGCTTATCGGTCTTGTGAAACCCCTTGCCGGATATATGGTGTTGGCTGCGACTATGGGACTTATCGGTCATTTATGTGCATCTTTTATTACCATCTTCGGCGGCTATGCGGCAGCAAAGGTGCTTGGAATAGACGTCTCTTTTTCTTTAGCGTTTTTGTTTGTTTCTGTTATGCTGTTTGCACTTATCAGAGGAATTCTGCGTTATGCGGAACAGGCTTGCAATCATTTTATTGCTTTTAAACTGTTGGCACTTATCCGTGAAAAGGTCTTTTTAGCACTTCGCAGACTCTGTCCCGCAAAGCTTGAGGGTAAGGACAAGGGAAACCTTATATCTGTAATTACATCGGATATTGAACTGCTTGAGGTGTTTTATGCACACACCATTTCGCCGATTTTAATTGCTTTGTTCTTTTCGGTTATTCTTTGCCTGTTCATCGGCAGTTTTAATATATGGCTCGGCATTATTGCACTTGCGGCATATATCACAGTAGGCATAATCATTCCGTTAATAACTTCAAAATTCAGCGGAGAGGACGGGATTAAATTCCGAACAAAGTCGGGTAATCTTTCAGGGTTTGTGCTGGATAGCCTTCGCGGTCTTTCCGAGATTATACAATACGGTCAAGGTAATAAGCGTATTGACGACATGAACGCACAAACCGATGCTCTCTCGACAGATGAAAAAAAGAATGAAACGCACAGCAGGACGAAATCAAGCGGTAACGAATACTGTTATTTTGATTTTTGACCTTATAATGCTTTTCACCTCTGCCATGCTTTACCAAAACGGCAAAATTGAGTTTATCGGTGTGCTGATTCCTACACTTGCACTTATGAGTTCTTTCGGTCCCACCGTAGCACTTGCAAACTTGGGCAGTACCCTTCAAAATACCTTTGCGGCAGGAAACCGTGTGCTTGATATCCTTGAAGAAACTCCCACTGTTGAGGAAATAAGCGGTAAAAATGAAGTGACCTTTACCGGAGCTTCTGCCGAAAATGTCACCTTTGCTTACGGTGAAGAAACCATATTAGATGATGTTTCGGTAAATATTCCGAAATCTTCCGTTGTGGGTATTGTCGGCAGAAGCGGAAGCGGAAAATCCACTTTGCTTAAACTCTTGATGCGCTTTTGGAAGGTGCAAAAAGGCTGTATTAAAATATCTGATACCGATATAGAAAACATCAATAAGAAAATCAAACATACTCCCGACCAGTGGAAAGTCTTTGAAGGCACCCATGAGGCGATCATCGACAAGGAAACTTTTGAAATCGTCCAGAAAATCCGGGCAGGCAAACGGCGTCCTACTAGGATGGGGGAAATGCCAATGTTCTCCGGATTGCTCTATTGTGCAGACTGTGGACGTAAGTTGTCCTTCCACCGCAAGGCAGATGACCTGCCGGAAAAACACAATTATCTCTGCGAGAATTATCGGAGCAACACTTCCAAATGCACTATGCACTATATCCGCAATGTAGTTGTGGAGCGGATCGTCCTTGAAAATCTGAAAGAGGTGATCCAGTATGTTTCCAACTATGAAGATGAATTTGTGCGGATGATAATGGATTCCGATATGCGGCAACGAAACCGTGAGTTGTCACAAAAGAAAAAGCGTCTGGCAGAGATACAGAAGCGGATTGGAGAACTGGATACCATTTTCCAGCGTATCTATGAGGATAATATCATTGGCAAACTTTCTGACGAGCGGTTTATGAAAATGTCGAAGGGCTACGAGGACGAACAGCATACCTTGCAGACTGAGGCGGATGAAATTCAGAGCGAGCTCCAACAGGAAGAAAAGAAAAGCGTGGATGTGAAACGCTTTCTTGCCATCGTAAAGAAATATACGGACCTGACCGAACTGACACCTGAAATACTCCGGGAGTTTATTGACAAGATTATCGTCCACGCTCCAGATAAGAGCAGCGGCAGACGGTTACAGGAAATTGAGATCATCTATAACCATATCGGAGAATTTGACCGTTCAAAGGTCACTCTTTGGAAAGGAAATGCGGTATAGCACCTACAATGCCATACCGCATAATCCAAAATCTAAAAAACATCCTTATGAAAGCCTTGAGAAATCAAGGGTTTTCGGCATCCCAAATCCGAGTTGACAACAAATTGACAACAATTTTTCGTATCAATTTGAAGAATTGTAACGCAGTATGAATAGTTGACAGGATAAAACACAATATAGCACTTGCTATGTAGAGAACACTTTTTTGAAAGAAATTTCAAGAGGTGTTCTCTTTTTTTCGTTGGGTTTGCTTTTGTCATGACAGCCAATATTATCTGAAAGGGACTGAATACCATGATTAGTGATGCCGGATTATATCCCGGCACTGTAAAAGTAGGACAGGACGGTGTGCTCCGTATGGAAATCGGCGGCAGCAAATCGTACATCTTAACCTGTATGAATTCTGCTGTCGAGGTTCCGGAGCCGACGCAAGCTCCTGCCACAACAGAGAATGACCCGGAAGAATCCAATTCCGAAACTGACTCAGCAGAAGATGGCAGCGCAACTGTTGCCGGCATTCCGGTACTCCATATCGTACTCTTCGCAGGCGGTATGGTAGTGGCAATCGGTGCCTTAATTGCTATGCACGTAGTAAAAAGACGCCGCGAGTCCGAACCTGCGTATGACGATGATGACGAATAACGCTCCAGACTGAGTTTGGGGCGTAATCGCACCTAATAAGCACCATTTTGTTGTGAATAATCTGTAAATGTTACGAAAAGGCTTGACAAATCGCACCTAATCGGCTATACTATAGTCGTGGCAGGGCTGGGCTTTATGTCCCGCCGGAATTTAATACAAAAAAAGACCGCGCGGAGCGGTCTTTTTAATTTATTCACTTTTACGGCGTCGGATAAATACTACGGTCAGAATTCCTGCGCATACAAGCAGTGCGATGCCTGAGATAACAAAGAAATTCAGCCCGTCGCCGGTGTTTGACGGAAGATTCCCGCCGTTGTCAGTTGAACCGGGATTATCGCTGCCTGTGTTCTCGCCGTTGCTGCCGCCGGAAACAACATTGCTTTTAATAATCTCATACAACTTTTCGGCAAAGATATCGTGACTTTCTTTGTCGGGGTGAACGCCGTCGGTTCCGTTATATGTTGCGCCCCATTCATCTGAATTGACAAGAACTATACGACGGTCTTTGTTGTATGTTTCAACGATTTCGCAAATCTGCTGTTTCGCACTTTTGTTAAAGGGAATCATCACAAAAACAGTGGCATCTTTGTTTACGGAAAACAGCACATCAAGCAGGCGCGTGTAATCAGTCTTGAATCTTTCGGGCTCGTTTTGAGCAACTTTGCGGTCATTTGTGCCTAAATTCAGCACAAAATAATCAATTTTACGGCTTGAAATATCGTAATCCCTGTCAGCAGGGTCGCAGCCGAGTTCAGCCCATTTAAGATAGCGGTTTACCATACCGAGTTCGTCCACGCCGATACCCGCCGTAGCGGTGATTCCGCCGTAGGCAACGGTGTTGAATTCCCAGCCAAGTTTCATACCCGTTTTATAGGCGTATGAATCAATATAATTGTTGGACGAGGGATTTATATAGCCCTCGGTAATTGAATCGCCCACGAATTCTATAACGGTTTTCGGTTCCTGCTTTAAGGTTGAAGCGTTTTTATCGAGAATAAAGCCGTAAATTTCCGGCATGCATTTTTGCGCAGAGGCTATGATTCTTACCGTATGAGTGCCGGAAGAGAGATTTTCGGCAAGCTTTGTTACGCCGCCGATACGGAGAAGCACGGGTGCGCCGCCGTCAACGGAAACATACACGTTTTTGCCGGCAGTAGACACCAGATAAAGGCGGGTGCCTGTAAACTTTATTTCGGCATAGCCTTCCCAAGCGCCGCACATCGTATCGTTCTCATACAGCCAACGTCCCGAATAAACTATGTTTTCGTCATTGGCGGGAACAAGTCCGGAAACGTATTTTGTGCCGTCTTCGGTGACTTCACCCGCGGCGGGATTAAAAGAGCGGGTAAGCGCAAGGCATTTTCTTGTAATTGACCAGCCTTCGGCAAAACCGAATTCGTCGCTGTCAAAAGACGGGTTTTCAACGATGTTTTTGTAGGGGAACGGCGAGATTATGCAAAGCGAATCAAGTTCAATGTCACAGGTTGAGGGCTTTTTGTTGCCGTCAAGAGTATAAATGAAGAAGTACGCGCTTTTTACGTTGGCGGGAATCGTAACGGTGCCTGAAATCTGCGTCCATGAAGTTGAAAGTTTTATGTTTTCGGTTTGCGGCCACGATTTTGTGCCGTCCTGCGCAATGACCTCTACGCCGATACGGCAGGTTGCGTCAAGATTCTCTTTCAGGCGTGCCTGTGCCGATACGGTAAATGTTCCGCCGCCCAAAGCATTTACTTTGTCGGTGATAAACTGCATAGGTCCGGCGGCGCTTTCACTGCGCCTGGTAACGGTTAAAAAATTACCATCAGGGTTGGTGTTAATGCCTTTGTATCGGGTACTTTTTACCGTGGCTTTATTGCCCGGAGCAGGCGTAACGTATTCGGTTCTGTCGGGAATAAGGCTTGCGGCGCCTACGTTAAGCGCAGTAATTCCCGTTGTTGCCGCAAGGGAACAGTTAACGGAAACGGAAGAAATCTCACTTGCATTCTGTAAAAAAAGCACGGCAAAATTGCCCTCGCCGACGGTGTCGCCGATAACGGAAAGTGTTTCGCCGGGCGCGATTTCGGTTTCGCGGGAATAGATAACCGCCCAGTCCGATTTTCGCAATTCAACTTTAACCTGCATTACGGATTTATTATTGTTCTTTACAATAAATTCCGACTTGCCGTCCTTGATGTATTCGGAAGTGTTTTTCATAAAATACATAAAGTGTGACTTGCCCTCAACGGGCGCGGATATGGCATACTCACAGCCGTTTGCGGCACTTTCGGCTTTTATGCACGGGAAAGCGGTTGCTGTTCCTGCAAGAATAAGCACAGATAAAATTGCAGATAAAAAACGGTTCATTTCTTTTACCCCTTATATTTTGTGCTTTTATTGTATATGTTCAAAGAGGCAAAGTCAAGACACTATTTTATTTATTTCCGATACTATTTTAACATTTTTGAAAAATGTAATTAAAAAAGCGGACGCCGGTCTGATATGCACCCCAAAAGTTAGACACTTTTGGAGGTGTATATTTTTATGGGTAAAAGAAAAAACAAAGTTTATAGTGCAGAATTTAAAATCGGTGTTATAATGGATATGCGAGAACACCGATTGGGGTATCGAGAAACAGCACGAAAGTACGATTTAGTAAGGCAATCTGAAACAGCAGCAGCTTCAATGTTACATCGGTGGGAACGCATATACCTAGAAGAAGGAGCCGAAGGTCTAATGAAAGAAAGACGAGGCAGAGCTTGTTCCGCTAGCGGAACAAGAAAAGGCAGACCACCTAAGTTAGATAAAAAGGTTGAGGAAGATTTAATTGCCGAAAACCAACGACTTCGTATGGAGATAGAATACTTAAAAAAACTGAGTGCCTTAGTTCTTGCGGAAGAGCGAGAGAACGGCAAAAAGCAAAAATAATCTCTGAACTAAGGCAAAAGTATCCGCTGAAAGATTTGCTTAAGCTATCAGGTCTTGCTCGCAGCACATACTATTACTATTTAAAACAACCGAATAAAGATAAATACGAATGCGAAAAGCAAGAAATACAAGAAATCTAAAATACAAATAAAGGTAGATACGGATAAAAGAAAACAATATTATATGAAGTGAGAACTATGGATATTAAAGAGGTAAAAGAAGGTAAAAAACAATATCTTAATTTGCTGTTATTGGCAGATGAACAGGAAAATATGATAGACCGATATCTTGCAAATGGAACGATGTATGTTTTAGAGGATGATGGAGTCAAAGCAGAATGTGTTGTGTTAGATGTCGGTGGCGGAGTGCTTGAAATAAAAAACATTGCCACAGATCCACAGTTTCACGGTAAGGGCTACGGTAAAGCATTGATTGAGTTTATTGTCAAAAAATATAAGAGTGATTATTCGATATTGCAGGTCGGAACGGGTGACAGCCCATCAACAATCCCATTTTATGAAAAGTGCGGTTTTATCCGTTCTCATATTATAAAGAACTTCTTTGCTGATAATTATGACCACCCGATTTATGATAGTGGTGTGAAGCTGATAGATATGATTTACTTGCGAAAAAATATATAAAAACAAGAACATATCCAATGTTCATATGCGTTGCTTGTAGCAACGGTTTGTTTTGAATACAATAATGGTAACGACTGAAAGAAAGGTGGTTATCCATAATGCTGAATGAAAATATTAAATCATTAAGAAAGTCAAAAGGACTTTCGCAGGAAGAACTTGCTGTAAAACTAAATGTAGT
>ULSF01049128.1_pt1 | contig 23618 bp, 26 predicted proteins | sample 1956121 | NCBI WGS metagenome assembly ULSF01 (sample SAMEA4835701, study PRJEB28245) | human gut metagenome | biome: gut microbiome; material: fecal sample | place: Denmark | collected 2008
ACCAAAGAGGCCACCGAGACTGAAGCGGGTTCCAGAGAGCGTGACTGCACGGTCTGTGAATATGTGCAGGTTGAAATCATCCCGGAGATCGGGCATGAGCACGGCATCCATGATGAAACGTGGAAATATGACAAAACCCAGCACTGGCAGGAATGCTCCTGCGGTGAAAAGCTGAATGTGGCAAACCATACCTACGGCGATTGGAAAGTAACCAAAGAGGCCACCGAGACTGAAGCGGGTTCCAGAGAGCGCGGCTGTGCGGTCTGTGAATATGTGCAGACTGAAGCCATCCCTGCAACGGAAACCGGAGAGCCAACCGATTCGACTGATCCGACCGATTCATCCGATTCGCAGGGTCAGCAGGATCCTTCCGGCGACACCGGCAGCCCCCAGACCGGGGACAGCAGCAACATGATGCTGTGGATCAGCCTGATGCTGGCCTCCTGCGGCGGCGTGCTGGGAATGCTGCTTTACAGGCGGAAAAAGGCGGCGGCCGGGAAATAGCCCGTCTGCCTGAAACCAAACGGAAAAGCCGGCGGGAAGCGGCGGACGGAAACGGGACTATGTGTCCTGGCCGCCCTTCCCCGGCTGGACCGGAAAGAAACGGAGGCGACTTATGAAAAAACTGTTTGCGGCGCTGCTGACGCTCTGTATGGTGTTTGGGATGGCCGTCCCGGCCTTTGCGGCCGGAGATCCCCTTACCATCCGCTTTTACTACGGCGGCGCGGACTACGGCAGATATAAGGAAGGCTGGATTGACGTCGGCAATATTGATACCGGCGCCGGCCGGTTCTATGCGGCAATAAACTTCGGGGATGAGGAAATTGGAGGGGACATCAATCCTGCGGACAAAAGCATCACCGGCAGCCATGACCTCATCGGTTCAGCGTGGCTGTATTATGATGTGGAGGTTGCGGACAGCTCCAGCTTCTCCGTTGCGCTCCCCAAGGGTCCGAGCTACCACTACCCCGGCAGCGAATACAGCCCGCCCGAGACCACCGAGTTTGCCGCATGGGTGGTGAGCGACGGAAACGGCGGGTATAAGGAGCTGGATGGTTCCGTCACGGCGGAGGATGTTCAGAACGCAATCGTGACGGACGAGGAAGGAAAAAGAGTCGCCGTGATCAAGGCGGCTTTTCCGGCGGTTGTCATAGACAAAAACGCGCTGACCTATGAAGAGACCGGACATCCGAAATATGCCGTCATCCTGCGAGCCAATGGCGGAACCTTTGCGGAGGATGGCAGCGACCATTTGTATGTGTGCCCGCAGTCGCTGGAATATTCCGCTCTGAACGACTTTTTCGTGGAGGCATCCTGTCCTAAGCCGTCAAACGGCGATATGGTGTTCGCCGGCTGGTACAAGGACGAGGCCTGCACCGACGGGCCGGTCACCTATCTGAACATTAACGATGATTTGAAGGAAGAACCCGCCTATGTCGCGCCCTATGTGCCGATGGATTTGTACGCAAGGTGGGAGCCGGCCGGCTTTGTGCCGGGCAATACCTCCACGCCGGCGGATGAGCCGGGCGGGCCTTCGGAAAACAATACCCCCGCCCCTTCGGACAACAGTGCCCCCGTCCCTTCGGACGAGGGAAACAGCAACCTCCCGTTTGCCATCGGCGCGATTGCCGCCATTCTGCTTTTGGGCCTGCTGACTCTGCTGTTCCTGCTGTGGAAGGGACCCGTTACCCTGAGCTTTTACTACGGCGGCGCGGACTACGGCAGTTACAGGGACGGCCTGGTGAATTTGGGCCGTGTGGATACAAAGGCCGGCAAGCTCCAGGCGGTTTACCGCTACCTTGACCCCGAGACAAAAATGTGGAAAACACTGGTCGGGACGATCAATCCGGAGGATAAGAGCATTGACAACGATGACCCGCGGCTCCTGAAGGGCAAGCTCTATTACAACAGGAAGCCGTTTCTCAGGCTTAAGTTTTCTGTCCCCCTGCCGGATGGTGTGGACTATCACTTCCCTGGCGGCGAGGGCGCCGAGCCGGTCACCGTAAGCTTTGCCGCATGGATGTTAAAGGACGGAAACGGCGGCTACAAGGCCCTGGAAGATCCCGTCACATCCAAAGCGGTAAAGCCTGCCGTGGAGACGGAGAAAGTCAAGCGGCGTAAGGTTCTCATCACGGCGGCGTTCCGTTCGGAAATGGCAGATGAGTATGCCCTGAATGACGAGAACGGGAATCCCCGGTACGCCGTCAGGCTGCATGCCAACGGCGGGGCTTTTGAAGCGGACGGGACCGATCTGCTGTATATGAAGCCGCGGTCGCTGGAATTTGCAGACCAGGAGCTTTTCTATGTGGAGGCTACCTGCCTGAAACCGACGAGCAGCGGCAAGGTATTCACCGGCTGGGACAGGGATAAAGCCTGCACCGCCGGCCCGGTAACAGGGCTTAAAATCCTTGAAGAGCTGAAAGAGCGTCCCGTCAGGGAAGCGCCCTATGCGCCGATGGATCTCTACGCCAAATGGGAGACGCAGGAAAGCTGAAAACGCAGAAGGGATATCCCTTCTTTATGCTTTGGTATTCACCAAAGCATAAAGAACTTTAACTGCGGCAAAGAAGGTTATTCGTTCCGCCCTGGCTGCCTGAACCGACGCACCGGGGAACGGATGGCATAGAAATATAGAGAAAAAGGCGGTGATACCCTAAAGAGAATCATCAAACCGTTTATTCACATGAATTTTATCTTGAAAGGAGAAAAATCAGTTATGAAATTGAAGCGAAAACTGCTTGCAGGACTGCTGACGCTTTGTATGGCTGTTGGAATGGCTGTGCCGGCATTTGCGGCGGGAGACCCCCTTACCATCAGCTTCTACTACGGCGGCGCGGAATATGGCTACTATCAAATGGGCTGGGTCGATGTCGGTGATATCGATACCGATGCCGGACGGTTCTATGCTACAATAACCATCGGACATGTGGAAAACCCAGGCGATGAGCCGGTGTATACCACCATTGAAGGCGATATCAATCCGGCGGACAAAAGCATCTCCAGCATTGAACCAGACATCACTACGGCGCATCTGTACTATGATGTGGAGGTCGCAGACGCATCTTCCTTTACTGTTCCGCTTCCTGACGGACCAGAATATCGTCCGGAAGGAGCCGGCTTCTATTATACGTTTGCCGCATGGATGGTAAAGGACGGAAAGGGCGGATATAAGGCGCTGAAAGGCTCCGTCACGGCGGAGGACGTCCGGAACGCGATCGAGACGGACGAGAGCGGCAATAAAAGCGTGGTTATCACTGCAGCATTTCATTCAGAGATTGTAGACAAAGATGACCTGACCAATAAAACACCTTCCGGAGAGTATCCGAAATACGCCGTCATCCTGCGGGCCAACGGCGGAACCTTTGCGGAGGACGGCAGCGACCATTTGTATATAAAGCCGCAGTCAATGGAATTCTCCGGCCAGGATGACTTTTTTGTGGAAGCGACCTGTCCCAAGCCGGAAAACGGCGATATGGTGTTTGCAGGCTGGTACAGGGACGAAGCCTGTACCGACGGGCCGATCACCTATCTGAGCATTTACAATGATTTGAAGGATGAGCCCTACGGCGCCGCGCCCTATGCGCCGATTGACCTCTATGCCAAGTGGGAGTCTAAAGGCGCTGAGAGCGGTACCACCGTTAAGGATTTGACTGCTTCCGACACCAGCGTTTCCATCTCCCTGACCAACGGCGTGCCGGAGGGTGCGACCCTTTCCGCCGACACCATCGCGCAGGAAAGCGTGTTGTCAAGCCGTCCGGAACTGAAGGAACAACTGCCGGGCCTGTTGTCTATTTACGACATCAGTGTTAGAAAAGACGGTAAAGCTCTGGAAATCAGGGATAACCCCATGACGGTCAAAATCCCGATGAACGACCACCTGAAGGGCTACAAATACTATCAGGCGGTATATCTGGGCGAAGAGCTGGAACGCTTTGACGCGGTGGCGGAAGGCGACTTCCTGGTGTTTGAGACTACCCATCTGAGCCAGTATGCTATCCTTGGCTCCAACACACCGTTTTCAACCAGTACGGTTCAGGACGGAGAGCAGACCGGCGCGGGCGATCAGTCTTCCGATACAACTATTCCGCAGACCGGGGACGGCAGCAACATGATGCTGTGGATTGGTCTTCTGGCTGCATCCGGAGCCGGCGTCTATGGCATGACGCTTTACAGCAGAAAGAAAAAGGAACAGAATATATAACATTTTACGGCCGCCATCAGACAGATGGCGGCTGTTTTAGAAGGAAGGTGGGACTATCAAACGAATTGTGATTTTGGAACTATCAGACCAGGATAATGTTGCTTTAGAGGAAATTTCAAAGATTTTGGAGCGTCATCCTGATTTGAAGCTGATTGAAATGGTAGTTGAACCGACATTGATTTTTAACCACCTCATAATTGACACAGGAAAAAGAAAGGTATACTATAATCAGCAGGAGGTATTACTGACAACAAAAGAGTATGAACTACTTTACCGACTGGCCTTGTATGAAGGGCGGGTGTTGTCATACAGGCAGCTTTATGAGGCTGTATGGGGAGAAGATCCAATGGGAAATGAAGCCAATGCGGTAAGCTGTCATGTATACGGCCTGCGCAGAAAATTTCGTGAGATAGCACTCAGCTTACCTTCTGCTATCCGTTGTGTTCGAGAAGTTGGCTTTTGTTTTGAGGATATTACGGAATAAATAGGGGAAACGACCTGATAGCAGGTCGTTTCCCCTATTTATTTGAGCCATAAAGTCTTTTCTTACGGTGCAGTATTCAAAGGGCGGTAAAATTTGACATTATACAGCATTTTGTTGTTTGTTCTTGTCTAAACTTGCGACCGACTACGAAAATTCTACGGAAAATCTCGGAAAAATCTACAAAATTAGACGGTATAATCCCTATATCAACAATTATGAACGGGGATAAACATACCGGGCGGTTGTCCTATCCCCGCAGGGGGATAAAATGCCGGGGATAAAAAAGCAAACGGAAGCGTGATCTCAATTGGAGCGAATCTGAAATGAGGGCAACGAGCGAAAAGTATCGCCTTAATTCCTATGACGGCGAAGAACTGCCGTTTGAGAACTATATGAAACTTGACAATACAAATCCGGCTCCAGATGAAGTTGCAAAAATGATTAAAGCACTCTTTTCAATCGAGGAGTAATTTACCGAAAGGAGTATCGAAATGATATTTGAAGAAAAAACAATCATATTGAAAGATGGCAGGACCGCCATCTTAAAAAGTCCATGTGTTGAGGATGCGGAAAAATTACTGAACTACATAAAGAAATCTTGTAGTGAAACTGATTTTCTTGCACGCTATCCCGAAGAATGGACAACAACTATCGGGCAAGAGGAAGCATGGGTAAACCGCTTGCGCTCTGCCCCTGATACATTGGGTATCACCTGTTACGTTGACGGTGAGGATGCCGGCAACTGTGAGATCAGCTTCAGAGGAGACATGAAAGTATCGCATCGTGCAACCATTGCCAATGCTATTCTCAAAGACTATTGGAACCTCGGTATCGGCTCTGCAATGTTCGAGGAGCTTGTATCGGCGGCACAGAACCGAGGAACCGAGATTATGGAGCTGGAGTTCATAGAGGGCAATGACCGTGCAAGACACTTGTACGAAAAATTCGGATTCCGTGTTGTTTGCGAAAGACCGAATATGTTTAAGCTCAAGGACGGCACTTACCGAAGTGAGTTCTATATGCAGAAATACTTATGATAAAAGGCAGGATTGTCAATTACGACAACCCTGCCTTGAATATTATTTATTGCTGAAAGCCAACCATTTGACTCCGTAGGTATCGAGCGAGAAGCGATTTCCGAAATTATTCTCTACCCAGTGTTCGTAAACCCGATAGGTTCCTCGAAGTTGTTCTCTGAGTTCCGTATCGTGAGAGATTGGTTCAAGCCAGATTTCCCCATAATTTTGAAGATCCGGTTTGCTTAACGGTTTTGAATCTGGAAGTGATGCTTCATAGAACGGAGGCTGTGCCACATAAACAGAACCGGCGTTATCAAACGGTACCAAAGAACCATCAACACAAACCAGTACATTCTTTATTGAGTTTACCAATACCCATCCGAAATCGGACGACCAGACTGATTTACCATGATATATCTTTAGCAATTCACCTGGGAGGGGAAGAGAAGTTGCTGGGGGCGTTTCCTCTCTGCCAAGAAGATAATCAGTAGAAACCTGATACAGATCTGCCATCGCTTCTAAGCTTTCAATCGAAGGTGCCTTGCGTTCAGACTCCCATGCGCTGAGAGTAGATGGTGAAATATCGAGCTTGGAAGCTGCATCTTTTACAATCAGCTTTTTGCTTTTACGTGCATTCTTATATTGTCTTGCCAATCTATCACCACCTTTTTTCGCTGCAAATATTGTGTCAGAAGCGAATGTTTTAAGTTGCTCATTACAGAGCATTAATCTCATTTTCGAGGGTTTGAATATAGTCCATCAAGTCATCAAACGAAGGATATTGTCCAAACATCATTTCAGCCATATCCTCATAATCGGTATTTAATTTGTACTTTTTCTTGACATAGGACCATGGGAGGGCTTTCAAATGAAAAAGGTTAAATCTCTTGTTGCTTTATCTTTGGCACTTTGTATGGTGCTTTGCTTTGCAGGCTGTAGCTCTAACAATGATGAAGGAAATCTGAAAGACAATCTGGTGAACGGATTTAATAATTGGCTGGAGTCTTTCAGTAAACACGCCGTTACAAAAGATAAAAATCTTCAAGGCGAAAGAGAAAACGACATCGACCAATATACAGGCAGGTACACCGCCTCGTATGATGGTTTTAACGGCGAGGAATTTATTTTCGGCGGTACAGCTTTAGAACGGGAAAACGGAAGCAATCTGGAAGCAACTTATTCGCTGACAGTTAAATCTGGAAAAGCCACCCTCTATTGGCTGAGTTCTGGTGAGGAACATATCATTTGTGAAGAAAGCGCAGACGATACTTATAAATTTACGCTCGGCTCAGGAGATAACTACATTGTACTGAGGGGCGATGATTTTAGCGGAAATCTCGAATTAACGGTTAAAGATGTGCAGGAATAAAAAATACAAAATCGTTTTTCGGTATGCGGTGTTGGGTATCAGCTTGACTTTTATAGGGTTACTGCTGATACCCATAGGCATACTTGTGGTAATAATCCATTTTATTTGGACTTTTGCTGACCACATTATTTGCTGGTGTGAAAAAGGAGAAAAAGATGATTTATAGTGAATGGGCTTTTCACGATATAGAGCCTATCTATTTACAGCTTATAAAGAAAATAGAGTGTGCAATTTTAAGTACACAGCTTTCTGCGGGAGAGGAACTGCCCTCTATTCGTGTAATGGCAAAAATGTTAAAAATCAGTCCCAATACTGTAATGAAGGCATATATGCGCCTTTGTCAAAGCGGTTTGATTGTTTCTTCCAGAAACGGACATTATTCTGTAATTGATAACGAACAGTATGTCTTGCAAGCGAGAGATGAAAAGGTACGGGAGCTTTGTATTTCCTATTTGAGCAATATGATGAGTCTTGGGTTTTCCAAAGAGGAAGCAACTAACTTTTTAACGGAATATTCAAGCAAATTGAAAGAGCCGAATAAATGCAATCATTGAATGTAATGCGAAAGGAGCTGTCAAATGAAAAGGAAACCAAAAAGTCTTATAAAGAAATTTGTGCTTCGTTTGTTTGCAGCCCTGTTTTGCATTATCGCTGTTGTATTTCTTGTATTTGGCATCAAAGGGTACTCAATGTATCGAGATGCCGTAACAGCGTGTCCCATTCCCCAAATGGTGTCCTCTATTCAAAGCAGAGAAAATTTTGTCGAATATGAAGAATTGCCGACAATTTATATAGATGCTGTAATTTCGGTTGAAGATAAAAGATTTGAAAGCCATTGCGGAGTAGATTTTATCGCCATTGGCCGTGCAGTTTGGAATGATATTAAAGCTATGTCTTTTGTAGAAGGCGGAAGCACAATTACACAGCAAATAGCTAAAAATCAATACTATACGCAGGAAAAGAAGCTCGAAAGAAAATTTGCGGAGATATTCACAGCTATAGAGTTGGAAAAGTATTGCTCTAAACAAGAAATATTCGAGTTGTATGTAAACACAATCTATTTTGGCGACGGATATTACGGAATTTATGACGCCGCAAAAGGATATTTCGGAAAACAGCCATCTGAATTAAGTGATTACGAAGCCATAATGTTAGCAGGTTTGCCTAATGCGCCTTCGGCCTATTCTCCAAGCACCAATCCCGAATTGGCATATAGCCGTATGAAAATTGTTCTATCAAAAATGGTTGAATGTAATGCAATCACCCAAGAAGAAGCAGAGGTCATCTTAACGGACGGTAAGTAATCATATTTTACAAGCTAATTGTGGCAAGCCCACCAAATAAAAAAAACGGTGCTTTGGTGGGCTGCTCTGTCACGCCCGAATAAAATAGCGCAGCCCTCTAAACCCGTTTTGAGTTTGGAGGGATTTTTTATGCGCTGGTCTGCCCTGACCGCCTTGCTGCTTATCAGAAGCAGCAGTTATTTACACAGCGCTACAAGTGACTGAGGATAATCTGTTAAAAAAATCCTCAGTTGCTCGTGGCACGATTATGCCCCTAAAGTAGAAGCCATATATCTACATAATAGAGTTTATATTGCCTATAACCGCAAAGGTTTGACTACCTTTGCGGTTTTTCTTTTGTCGCTTTTTGTCAGAACACAGGACAAGCCTGCTTCTGGCGTGGGCTGCCGTTCGCCGCCCCGGTCAATCTGATTTTCTCAAAATTCAGATTGATCGGAGGTAAATGACTATGGACGAGAAACGTCCAAAACGAAGAAAAGACAAATATAACCCCTACACTCTTACCAAAATCAAGGACAAGCATATTCTTTCCTTTCGGGACGGACAAGGGGTATTACAGGAAATCACAATAGATAGAGAGTTATTCGAGCTTCTGGACCGCTTTGAACTGGACGACCTTTCTTTTCTCAACGAGGTAGATCGGCATTACGAGCATTCGGAGCTTACTGAAATCTCTCTTTATAACCGTGCGGCTGTTCTCCCCGAATCCGTGGAGGACGCCGTTTTGAGAAACCTGCAATATGAAGCCCTGTATAACGCCATTCGGAAACTGTCTGAAGCACAAAGGCGCAGGCTTATATTGTACTACTTCGGAGGGCTTACATACGCCCAAATTGCAGAAATGGAAGGGTGCTCACATACGGCAGTTATAAAATCAATTACTGCTGCGATTGAAAAAATCAAAAAAAATCTTTCTGAATAGGGTTACAAAAAGCTCTTTAAGTGAGGAAACAGGTGGAGAGGTAAAAGTCTCTGCCTGTTTCCTGCTTTGTGCGGTGAATGGGCTTGTCCTTTGACAACTAAATACCCATTCATCAAGCACATTCCTATTGCTATTGTGATGAGCATAAGCCACATTAGCGGCTGCGCCACGATCTGCGGAAACCAAAAGCAACAAGATTACACTTTATGATTTGGCCTTTGGCTTTTCTGTTTCCCGACAAGGAGCGAGAACCAGCCGGCTATCAATATCGGGCGGCTCCCGATACGGCGATAACAGGCAATAGGGACAATGATACTCCTGTTTAGTCACAGGTCGAGCGTTGAAGCGGCAAATCTTTTGCCGTGAGCCGTCGCAACCAATGAGGGCAGCCGGTAGAGAACCTACCGGGGGTGCCATGCCACCCCACAAAGTTTGCAACTTTGTGGGGAACCCCGACACCCGTGGAGCTGGTAAGCCGCCAGCCGCTTGATGACTTCCCGAAACAAAGAACAATCCGGGGTGTCGAGGACAAATAGGATTGTCTGAAAATACAAGGTCAAACGGTTGGACGGGTCTTTGAAACGTGGATATGTTTGCATTTCCCCGACCTTAATTCTGTTCTCCGTTTGACCTCTACATAGGCAGTATACCGCTTAAAAATTCAAGGGAGGTCTTAATATTATGAACCACACATATTTAAGGGGCGATATGTATTACGCTGATTTAGGCCACGGTATCGGCTCGGAGCAGGAGGGCTATCGCCCCGTTGTCATTATTCAAAACGATGTAGGCAACAAGCACAGCCCTACGGTAATCATCGCTTCTATCACAAGCAAAAAGGACGCCAAGCCGAAATTACCTACTCACTATTATATCGGTATAGAAGCCGGTCTTGAATTACCTTCTATCGTTCTTTTGGAGCAGCTGCGCACCGTTGATAAACGCCGGTTAAGCGAGTTTATCGGCCATCTGCCCGAAAAGCATATACAGGGTATCAACCACGCTCTGGCTATCAGTATCGGTCTGATCGACAGCGTACCGAAAAAGTTAATCCTTTGCCTTTGCAACACCTGTGCCAACAATTTTTATGGTTCAGGTGCTTTTGCTTTGCGGCGGGTCAACCCGGCACAAACCGAAAAAGACACCTGCACTTATTGCAACAGCAGAAAGGGTTTTGATTATGAGGTCATTCCAAAGGCCAGATAGGAGGGGCAATGAAATCACAGGAAGCATACCAACTTGTGTTTTGCGATTATCCCGATATTGTAAATGTAGAGCAGATGTGCGAAATGTTGGGCGGTATCAGTCAAAAGACTGCATACCGCCTTTTGAAAAATGGGACAATCAAAAGTTTTGTGGTTGGCCGCCGCTATCGCATACCGAAAATCTGCATTTTTGAATATCTGGAAATTATAGATAAATCTCCTGCGTAGAACCTCGTTTGCACATTTGGCCGATAGGATTCTATCTGCTACAATGATTCTGTCAATGGCAGATGAATCTATGCTGCACCAAACAAAGGAGGTCATTTTATGGTTGCAGGACATCTGCGTGAAAAAAGAGGCTACTTTCACATTGTATTGAGCTATACGGACGAGAACGGAAAAAGGCAAACCCCGTCAAAAACGACCGGGCTGCCAGTTAAGGGCAATAAAAAGCGTGCGGAAGCAATGCTTATGGAAGCCCGCCAAAGTAAAGAACTTGAACTGAAAAAACTGCAAGAAGAAAAAGAAGCAAAGGAGAACGGTACACCGCAAAATCCAAATCCACAGGACGAAGCCAAAATACCGTTTACAGCCTTTATGCTTGACTGGCTGGAGATGATGAAGCCCAATTTGGATAAACCAACCTACGCTTCTTATTCGTTCTGTATCAAGAGTAAAATCGTCGTATACTTTGACGAGTTTTTTCCGGGGCTCGCTCTGTGTGATTTGACGCCGAAGCATATACAGGACTATTACACCTACGAAATGAGAGAACGGGGCGTATCGGCAAACACGGTCATTCACCGCCACGCCAATATTCACAAGGCGCTGAAATACGCCGTTAAAATCGGCTTGATTAACAGCAATCCGTCCGATCGGATTGAACGGCCGAAGAAAGAAAAATTCGTCGGCAGTATTTATAATCAAGAGGAACTTGAACAGCTATTTGAGGTTGTCAAAGGCGACCCGATAGAGCTTGCCGTTATTCTCGGCGCTTTCTATGGCCTGCGCCGCAGCGAAGTCGTGGGGCTGAAATGGAATGCGATTGACTTTAAGCAGAAAACCATCACGATTCGTCATACCGTTACGCAAGTGACCCTCGACGGCAAGAGCCAGATTATTCAGAAAGACAGAACCAAGACGAAATCCAGCTACCGTTCGCTGCCGCTTATCCCGCCGTTCGAGGAATTGCTTTACCGCCTGAAAGCACAACAGGAGATGAATCGGAAAATGTGCGGAAAAGGCTACTGCAACGATTTCAGGGAATATATCTATGTCAATGAGATTGGAGAGCTTATCAAACCGGGCTACATCACACAGCATTTTCCGTTGGTTCTCAAAAAGAATGGCTTGCGGAAAATCCGATTTCACGACCTGCGCCATAGCTGTGCGAGCTTGCTTTACGCAAATGGGGTAAGCCTGAAAGAGATTCAGGAATGGTTGGGACACAGTGATATTTCAACAACCTCGAATATCTACACCCACCTTGATTTTTCTTCAAAGATTGCTTCGGCAAATGCGATTATTTCCGTTTTCCCTACGGAATGAGCAAAAATGTCCCCCCAAAAACAGCCCGAAAATAGGAGGGACATTTCAAAAAAAGAAAGTCCCCCGCAATTTGCGAGGGACAGGGTAAAAAAGGAAAAGCCCGCAAACCCTTGATATTACTGGGCTTGCGAGCCATTGATTTCTGTCTCCGGGGACTAAAAAAGATGCCACGCATTTTTTTGTCTTGAGACTTGAACCCACACAGTTTTTACACTGAAAATATTTTACCATATAATCAAGCCAAACACAACTCATAATATAAGTCGTTTTCATTTCCTTTCTGTTCTACAGATCTGCTGTCATCTCAGTACCGTCTTTGAAGAGGATAAGGATTTGTTCTGCGGAGATTACCTTGATGCTGCTAATAAGCTGGCGAACGATTTGCTCATCATATTCTACCGGATGGTTTTTCAGGCCATACATAACAGTGGTCATTTCATCTATCCGGTTCACCGCTGCATCCAGCTTCGCGTTTGTCTTTTCCGCATCTTCAAGTTCATCTTTTATGGCGTACATTTCTGTGTACAGGCTTTCAAACAGTTCGTCAAAATCTCCGTTTTGCGCAGATTCGCTGTCCATGCTGGTTAACTCATCAATCCTTTGTCTCAGAGATACCAGCCGTTCCTGCTTTTCTTTAAGATCCGAATTGCCTTTTCTGTTCAGGTACATTTCAATGTGTTCCCTGATACGCTGAACATTCGCCCCTTCCGTTTGCGCTTTCCGGGTGATAGCAGCAGCGATCGCATTTTGCAGAACCCCTTCTTCTATTGAAGGTGAGTTTTTGCAGTATTTTGTGCCGTAATCCAATCGGCTGATGCAGCGCCAAACGATTTTTTTCTTGCCGTTCTTTGCCCATGTTGTTCTGCGGTACGGTGTTCCGCAATTCCCGCAGAAGAGCAGCTCGGTCAGAGCGTATTTACTTGAATATTTGCCAAGCTCGGTTTTTGTACCGACATCTTTGACCTTGCGTTTACTGTTGCGCCGTGATACTTCCTCCTGAACCCGGTCGAAGACCGCCCGTTCTATAATCGCAGGATGATTATTCTCTACATAGTACATCGGGAGTTCACCGGTATTCTTTTTGGATTTTTTGCTGATACAGTCCACAATGTAGGTCTTTTGCAGCAGTGCGTCACCTTTATATTTTTCATTGGTCAGTATCGAGAGGACTCCTTTCGTTGTCCAGTTGGTTTTTCCTTTAGGCGTGAGGATTCCGTCTCTCATCAGACCTTTCGCAATATCTATAAGACTTGTCCCTGCAAGATACTCCGCATAGATTCGTTTGATAATTTCTGCTTCTTCCGGCACGATTTCAGGCTTGCCGTCCGCACCTTTCCGATATCCGAGGAAGGAACTGTAGCAGAATGATACATTTCCGTTTTTGATGCTTTGCCGTTTTCCTATTTTAACATTCATACTGATGGATTCGCTCTCAGCCTGTGACAGGCCGCTGAAGAGCGTTATCAGAAGTTCGCTGGATACCTGCAGTGTGTTGATGCCTTCCTTTTCGAACAGAATGGGAATCCCGCGTTCTTTCAGCTCGCGTACATACTGCAGGCAATCAAGATTGTTTCTTGAGAACCGGGAAACCGATTTGGTAATGACCATATCAATTTTTCCCTTGCGGCAGTCTTCAATCATGCGCATGAAGTCGGGGCGTTTTTTGGCGATTGTTCCGGTGATTCCTTCATCTGCATAGATCCCCGCCATCTGCCAGTTGGGTTTCATCATGATCATATCGGTGTACATCTCTTTTTGTGTTTCAAAGCTGTGTTCCTGTTCTTCCTTGTCTGTAGATACACGGCAGTATGCTGCAACACGCTTTGGTCGAAAGTCCGCATTGCTTTTTCCGCTGTATTCCGGCTTTGCAGGAATCACTCTGACTGCTTTAGGCATTGTCACTGCTTGCGTTGACATCTTTGTTTTTCTCCTTTCCAATGATATTTCCGTTTTTCAGAAGCAGGCTGACTGAACCGTTTTTCGTGAGAAGGACGGCAGTCACCGTTTTGCTGAAAAACTCTGCATCGAATACAGAAAGCGGACTTGATTTCTCAAAATCCGCTTTCAGCCGATCCGTAATGTGTTTTTGACTTTTTTCTTTCTCATACCGTTTGGAAGCACACTGCAGAATTAAGTTCTGAATGGTTTCCTTATCAAAGTCGATCTGTCCGAGCGCCCGTTCTATTTCATTTTCCATTCGTTTGATTTCGATCGGCGTCTCATTTTTTGATGAGATGTATTCCTTTCCGGCAAGATCGGGATTTTGAATGACAGAGTTGAGAAGCTCTGTTATCTCGTCTTCCAGTACAGCAACAGTCTTTCTGATGACCGTCTTGCAGTCTTTATTTTTGCAGTACCAGCTTTCTGTATTTTTTCGGGAATTGTCGGTTCTGTGAATCAGCCTGTCGCCGCATTCGGCACATCGGACGGTATATATCACTTCTTTGTTTTCTGAATGCACTACACAGTTGTCTGTTGTGCATCTGTTCGATTTTATTACATTTGCTTCCTGTAAGACACTCTCCTGTAGTATTTGAGGATAGGTGCTGTCTCCGAGGTAGCGCTTGTCTTCAATCATCCGCTTGATCCGGCTTTTGTTCCAATTGCTTTCGCCGGGGAGATATTCCACTTTCAGAGCTGTGAGTTTTTCGGCAATATCTTTCAGTCCTTTACCGTCAACATAGTCACGGAATATGGTTCGGACAATCTCAGCTTCTGTTTGGCAGATTACGATTTCACCGTCTCTCATCTCGTAGCCATACGGGAATCTTCTGTTTTTCATTTTCTTCTGCACCTCCTTTGTTCCGGAATTTTTTCCGTCAGGTTAAGACCTCCGATCAGATGGAAGCAGATGCTTGTGTGCGAAGGCACGGTGATCTGCTGCACAATCTCTTGAAAAACTGTCTCATCGAACGCTGTGACGGGTTCGGTCAATTCTGTAAAAACAGCGTGCAGCCTTCGCAATCCGCACAGAATACTGTCATCATCCTGTTCTCTCAGAAGGCGGCAGCGTTCACTGCGCAGACCGTTTACCATGCTTCGTATTCCGTTGCTCTGCTCGGAATATTCTGCTGCCCGAAGGATGCCCTTGCTGTTTAAACGGGCAAGTATAAGGTTCTTGTTGTTGAGATCGGCTATTTCCTTATCAATTTGTTTGATCCGTATTTCCAGCCCGTCCGCTTTCATCTGCAGGCGTTCTGTCTGTGCAATAGCAGGCGGCAGGATTTCCTCATAGCAGTTTCGAAGTTTGTTGACCATTGTGATAAAGGCTTCATAGATATCTGTTTCCGGTATCCGTCTCGAACTGCATTTTTGGGAATCAAAGTTATGCATCCTGCATTCCCAATAGATTTTTCCGTTTACCGTTATTGGCTTGTATATATGTCCGCATCCGCATTTGATTTTTTCTCTCAGCGGGCGTTCCTGAACGCTGAACCGTTCTTCTGTGGTGGATTTGGCTTTTAATTTTTGTGCTGCTTCAAAGACTTCTTTTGTAATAATAGGCGGATTCATATCTTCCACATAGTATTGCGGTTTCTGCCCTCGGTTGATTTTCATCTTGAACGGAAGCGTATCTGTTGTATACCGTTTCTGAAACAGCGCATCCCCGATGTATCTCTCGTTTGATAGGATGTAGTTGATTGTACTGATCCTCCATGTCGTATATCCGAACCGTTTGGGCGCATCCATTCTGTTAAGCATATCTGCAATTGCTTTCTTTCCCATACCGGACAGATAGCTTTTGAAAATCAGGCGGACAATTTCCGCTTCTGTTTCTACGACTTTGAATTCTCCTTCTTCTAATTTGTACCCATACGGTGTTGAGCTGGAGAGGTATGTGCCGCTTTTCATTCTTCGTTCAACGCTCCATCTCATGTTTTTGGATATGGAGATGGATTCTTCCTGCGCCTGCGCTCCTGACAGAGCCAGAAGCAGTTCGCTGGACATATATGCCGTGTCGATGTTTTCCTTTTCAAACAGGATGCTGACACCGTATTCTTTCAGCATTCTGGCATACATAAGAGAATCGACCGTGTTTCTTGCAAATCGGGATACCGATTTAGTAAGTACACGATCGATTTTTCCTTTGCGGCAATCGGCTATCAGCCTGTTGAAATCGTCACGCTTATCTGTCTTGGTTCCTGTCAGTCCTTCATCTGCATAGATATCGGCAAGCTCCATATTTGGATTTTGGCTGATTGCTTTTGTATAGTGCTGCACTTGTGCGGCGAAGGAATGAAGCTGATCAAGGGAATCGCTGGACACACGGCAGTATGCCGCTGTTCTGAGTACTTTCTTTTGCTGTTTTGTGCCTGCGATCTCTGTGATAGTTGCCATTCGGATCACTCCTTTCTTTATTTTTCTGCCTTTCGGCGCAACACAACAATACTGCAAAGGTTCGAATATATCCAGTGCAAACTGCGATATTTATCATTTTAGACACAAAGTTTTCAGCCAAGATACAGGGTTGCTTTTAGGTCATCTTCCGCAATGCTGACAATGGCATGATAGTCTGTTTCGCTGATGTATCCTTCCCGCAGCAGTATCTGTAAAAGATTTACTTCGTAGTAAAACGCGCAGTTCATATTATCCACTTGAAAGCACCTCCGAATTTTTTATACTTAAGCTCTCTGTAAGAGCGCGGTCTATCTTTTTCATATCTTTATCTCCAAGTCTTCCGATGTACTGCATCAGCCGAACTTTGTCTATTGTTCTGATCTGTTCCAAAAGAACAAGGGATTCTTTTTTTAGCCCATGTCCGCTGACTTTTACATGAGTCTGCAAATTGTTTTTTATTTGGCTGGTCATAGCCGCTACAATGGTGGTTGTACTGTTTTGATTTGTTTTATCGTTCTGTAAAATGAGGACAGGTCGGATACCGCCTTGTTCGCTGCCCACAACAGGAGAGAGGTCTGCATAGTATAGTTCGCCTCTTTTGACTTCATCCATTTTATTTCCTCCGCATAAATGTAAAAAGGCGGTCGCTTAAAAATCAAACGACCGCCTTGTGATATCAATCGTTTTGTAGTTAACCGATATTCGATCCACGCCGCCCCTCGGTTTCGGGAACACATCTTCCGGCTGTGCATTCAGCCTCATTGGAATCTCACCACCCCGTGGTTCTCACCGGGCCGCCCTCCATTGTTGCGACGGTTCTATCACGCTCGACTTTAGGACTGGACGGAAGTATCATTATTGCTTCTGCTTGTCATCGCCGTCGGTACGGTTGCGCCGTACCGTCTGAGCATTTGCTCTTGTGGCTTGCCGGGTTTTTCCCGACGGCAGAAGGAAGGTAAAAGATGCGCTGTACTATTCAGTTTTCAAGGAGCATCCCGTTTTTCTGAAATGTAGGAAAACGGGGAGGAAAATTTATCTCCTCATGTGGTAGGCTGCGAGAAGCCGTTTTTTTATACCCCTTTGCGTAAAATTTTTTTAATTCTCGATATTTTTTTACTGATGTTTTTTTGAGATATCCCATAAAACTCAGCAATTTCAGACTGCGAATAGCCGTCAAAAAAATATAAGGTTAAAAGCTCTTTGTCGTTATCAGAAAGCATTTTGATTGCCTGTATCAGCTCTGGTGTATCCAGTTCTTCAATCCACCAATAACGACCGTGGAAAGAAACACCATCATCTGTTACTGACATCGTTTCGGAAAACCGTTCCAATAAGACAGACTTATCTTCCTGTCCCGAATCATCTTCGCCGCAGTCGCTGGACAGCAATGGCTGTGTATGGCTGAAATATCTCCGATTACTGTTGAATACCTTCAAGTCAAATTGCCGCATTGCTTCAATGTCTTCTAAAGACATTCCGGCAGATGTATATTCGCATCTCAGCCGTTTCCATTCTTTTTCAAATTTTTTCTTTTCATGTGCATAATTAAAAGCCATTTTCATGATCTCCTTTAAATTTTTGAATTTGAGTTAAAATCAAAAATTCGGAGATCACGGATATCTGGCTATAGCGCTCTGCCAAAAGACCGTATACATAAAGAAGTCCTTTCTGCAGCGGTTCAGCCGTGGAAAGGACTTCTTATCATCGTACAAAGCGGATGCGAAGGCACAAAAAAAGCACCGTAAAAGCAGAATCACAGACAGGGGTTATCCTGTCGGATTCCGGCTTTGTACGGTGCTAAGGCAGTCACGATCTTGAGATCGGCTCCGCATACGCGATATAAAGTCGTTATTTACTATTCATTTTTCGAAGTAATCATCGCCGTAATATTTTAACTTGAGGCGTCTGATTCCTTTCTGTCTTCGGAAATAGGCGAAGTTCATAATGTACTGTGATTTACACTTGGGACATTTGGAAAGGAAATGTCCTTTGGCATCGGAAAACACTTTGTCGATTACGAAATTGCATCGCGGACATCTGATCTCACGCAGCGTTAATTCAGCCGCTTCTTCTTCGCATAAATCAAGCTTCTTCTGTGTATCAGGCGGAGGCAGGGGACGGTCGTACCTCTGTTTGCTCTGACAGCTATCCATTTCTATCACCTACCTTTATCTTATCAAAGTATTCTGCCATATCCCGTTCTTCCAGCAGATCGTATTTTCTCAGCTGAATCAGCATCGCTGTAAAAGATACGCCAAGCTCATCTGCCATCGCCTGCATGACCAGCTTTATTTCAGGCAGGAAAACACAGTCGCCGTATACGGGAATCTTGCTTTTTCGGAAATGCCTACGGACAGATGCGGTAAGAAGCTCTTTCGGCATAAGGATGATGGCTGCCATTGTGTTTGCCTGACACTCACTGAGATTCATTCTGTCACGAAGTTCATTCAGATCATATCTTCTTTCTGTATCATAGACTCGGTTAAAACAGGGAGCTGCATGAGTCGGATCAGCCCTGTTGATCAGGATATGGCTGATTTCATGTGCCAGTGTAAATCGACGCCTGCTGCTTTCGCATGGATACTGCAGGAAACTATCGAGGACGATGGTTTCTTTCGGAAATACGATTCTTTGTTTCTTTCCATTGCGAAAGACTGTCAATGCGCTCGTTCCATCCGAAGTGAAGCCGATCTTGTCCGGATCGCTTTCAGCAAATTTTTCATAACGGACAGTCAGCTCAAGATATGCCGCAACAGCGTCAATATCTATCCGTTTCGGAGGAGATTTTCCGCAGGCCACATGAACCAGTCCTTCTGCGATTTGTTCGATTTCTCTGTTGGATACATATACCTGCATCTTAATCCCTCCTTCATTGAATGTGTTTACAGTGCTTTAATGACATTTTGAGCAACACCCTGTATAGTGCAGTCCTGAACATAGATATCCTTCATCTTGCTGTTTTCAGGGTGTAAGCGACAGCAGCGGTGTTTTTTATCTCGGTAGAACCGCTTGAGTGTGGTTTCGTTGTCCACAAGTGCAACGACAATATCTCCTTCTTCTGCGGTATTTTGCTTGCGAACTACCACAAGGTCGCCGGGTTCGATTCCTGCTTCTATCATGGAATTTCCGCTTGCCCGCAGAATAAAAAAATCTCCCTGTCCGAACAGCGCCACAGGCAAAGGCACATATTCCTCAAAGTTTTCCTCTGTATATTCCGGCAGACCGCAGGATACATTACCGAGTATCGGGACACGGTTGAGTTCAGGACTTGCTTGGATTGTATCGTTGATTACAATTTCCCGTTTTCTTCGTGTTAGGATCCCTCGTTCTTCCATTTCGGCGAGGTATTTATACACATTGCTCTTTACTGTGCCGACAGCTTCTGCAATCTGTGCCATTGTCGGTGTTCTGTGATATGCAAACTGAAATTCTAAAATATATTCTTTGATATTCCGGATGCGTTCCTCACTTTTTATCATAATTTTGTCATCCTTTCGCACAGAGAACTTTTTGTTCTCTGTGCCTCGATTATATCAGAACGAATGTTCTAAAACAATAGCAAAAAAATGAGGTGGGTTCGTTTTAACCCACCTCAAGCAAATTTTATCTATTGAAACTTCTGCAGAAGGTTTTGAAAGCCGTCCACAGCCTCCTGCGGTGCCTGTATCTTCATTTTGCCTCCAAAGGAAAACACCCATCCGTAAAAAGTTTGGCTGAGGGAAACTTTGACGGTTGCTGAAAAATGATTTTCATCTGACGGGGTAACCGGCACGCTTTCTCCGAACCGGTCTATTACATAAGTCATTAACTCATTTTCGCACAAAAGAGTGATTGCTCTTTCTGTTCCTTCGTACATGGAGAATACCTGTGAAAAGTAGTCGGACACTTTAAAGCCTTCCGGTTTTCTCGCCGCAAACTTTTCGCTGATCTTCATGCCATATATTCGGTCAATACGGAATTTCACAATTTTTTGATGGCTGTCACTGTAGCCGATAACATAATAGCTGTCATCGTTCCAGATCAATGCAAAAGGAGAGAATACATAGATTTTTCCGTTATGCTTCAGCTCTTTCTTTTTATCGGGTGTATAATAGTAATATTGGAAAGTAACCCGCTTTTTTAACCGTATAGCCTGATGGATCAGATCAACGGTGAAATAGATGCTTTCATTTCCTGCTTTCAACCGATTGTCGACATAGAGGTGCCGTTTTAGGATATCTGCCTGCGGCTCTCCCACAAACGAAGAGAGCTTTTTGATCAATGTTTTACTCTTTTTGGCGGTTATGAAGCGAGCTGACTGCACAGCGTCCACCAACAATTTTACTTCCGGTATCTCAAAGACACGCTCTCCGATATGATATTGATTCTGTGTACTGTGATTGCATATGATATCTATGCCGAATTCCATGAGAAGATTGATGTCTGCCTGTAGAGTCTTTCGTGTTGTTTCAATGCCGTTCTGCTGAAGATATTCACCGATTTCCTTTAAGGTGGCTGGATGTTCCTCATCCGTCTTCTCCCATAAGTATTTCAGGGTGAGAAGTAGGCGTTTCTGGCTGTTCATTTTTTCACCTCCGTCTTTTTGTTTACAACTAAACTTGTAGCTGAAAACAAAACTGTTTCAAGTCTTTCGGTTTCACAGACAGATCAATAACTTTCTTTTGTAGGTCTCGCACTATTTCAAAATATTCGACAGGCGCTTGTATTTGCTCCAGGTATCCTATATAGCGAATAATCTGATCCAATGATTTCTTTCTGTACTTGGCAATCTCGCCCAGTTGGGAATAACCGCGTCCCGCCATATAGACCTCAACATTTATGCACTGAACAGCCGTTATGTCCAGCGTTTTGTGCTCCTCTTTTTCCGATTTAATCGTTGACAGCAGATTTTTCACAGAATGTCTAATATCATGCTCACATAAAAATCGAAGCTCGTCGAACAAATGATTCTTTACGAAATGGATTGCTAATGGTTCAAAGAGCACATCATCCTGATACCAGCCGCCATGAGCACAAGAAATCAATTCCTGATAACGCTTTTCCGAGATCCACTTCTGTGCGATCATCTTACTTCCTTGCATCCATGCATCCAGTCTGGTTTGAGTCACTTCAGGACCATCATAGGCTGTTCCATAACAGGGCAGCCCATTGGCTTTCAGCCACTTGGTTACTTCCTTGCTGAATTTTGTGTAGCTCAATGTGCCACCCCCTTGATAAATGTCGCCAACTGCTTATGTTCGTCCTTCGTTTTTCCCAATCGCATCCGCTAATTGACCACTGACGGCATCTATGTAGAGATACACCCCGTCCCGATCACAATGGTACAGATTGGAGTAGCTTGTGCTCTCATTCGGACTGATGGGGTTGGGCTCTACCACTTCAGTGGCCTCCAACAGACCAGCTCCTGATTTTGCAGCAGCAGAAAGTGCTTTTTTCAGCACAGCGATCTGTCCATTGCTCCAAAGCCCCTCCAGATCTTCAAGGACTTTTGGGTCCTGCTCCATGTCTTTGAGAAGCTGCACAACCTGATCTGGAGACAGATATACACCGGAGCAGTAGTTTTCGATGATTCGGTTCTGCATGGGGTTTGGAAAGGAAACAGGAGTGACTTGTTCCCATGAGGTGAAGTACCGCGTATATTCTGGCTTCTGGTCAACCAGGAATGAAAAGGCACTGCCTCTGGTGTAATAGTAATCCCGGAAAAAACCTTGGATCACTGCAATATAGAAGCCATGGCTTTTGTCAAACAGCTCGTTAGCTTCCGTTTCAGCCCCAACGCGCAAAGTATTCAGATATTTTTCGGCATAGAAATCCTCCATTCCATGCTGCGCGGCAAGGGCCAGCACTTTTTCCTCCTGTCCCTGCTGTATCCAGGTTAAGGGAGCAAAATACCATTCCCGCATTTCCTCTGGTGAAATCGGGTGAAAACTTACATCGTATCCCATTCGATCCGTCCTTTCACTCCCACTCAAAAGGCTCTTTCAAGTGGTGTTTTTCCATAATTTGATTTTCTAAAGCAAAATAGGCATCCACGCTGGAATACCCCTTTTCCACCAATAACCGTTCCCATAGTAGAAAAACATTGCCCAGTAATAAGGCAGGTCATGGCTGAATATCGCTACTCCCATAACATTGGCCACTGGCGCTGCTAACGGTGAGCGTTCCACTATCTGGGAGGCTTCCTCATAGGAGATCCCCACCAGCTCCACCAGCAGGTGCTTCACCAGTTCGCAGAAGCTGTACTGATTGAATATGACCTGACCATCCTCATCTTTAAACACAAGTCCATCACGCAACATTTTGGAACAACACCTCTTGATAATTGCATTTCTGCTTTTTGAAGATACAACTGCGTGGTCATAAAAACATCTCAATCGAAATCCATCCAGACTAGGTGCTTTCCGCAGTGAAGGCACTGGAACAGATAGCACTGAAGATGCCCTCCGTTAACGGATTCCTGAATCATTTCTTTCTGCTCATCGTCCCACATGGGGTCATCCAAAACTTCTTCAAGCACATCCAGCGCCCGCAGTTCGCTGGCTCCCACATTACCCAAATAGGCGCAATAGTCACCACAATGGGCGCGCCAGTATTCCTGCTGCCAACCAGAATAGCCAGGAGTGCGGTGGATAAGTTCATCCAGCTTCTCTGGATCGTCTACACCATCATCCAAAGAACAATCATCCTGAAAGCTGCCGTTGTATTTCCGGGCCGCCTCGCCGCTGGCAATGCACTCTGGGCACAAATACTCAATATCTTCCACGGAATAGAAGGGGTCGGTATAGTAAATATGAGTATTCTTGCCACAGCAATCACAAACCACACTCTCCTCAGACTGCTCAAAAGCCCCGGTATCCAAAGGGTCTGGATGGTACCGGAAAGAAGGAAGACCAAGTTTGTCTCGCTTTTCCTTGTCTTTTTGTTTCTCCGCTTTGGTTTTAGGCTTGCGGAGGGCAAAGGAGTCTCCCCAGTCATCGGCATATTCTTTCATAATCGCCAGACGCCGGAAAATTTTTGGATTCGACCGATCTCCGATTTTAGAAAGCAATTCATAGGCACTTTTTTTGAAGTCCAATAGGTCATAAACATACACCAATACTTCTTTAGCTTGTGTATCTTCGCTCTGCTCTAATTCTTCTTTGAACGCATAAAGCGCACGAACACTATCCGCTTTTCCTTTTGTCTCACGAAACTGCTTTTGGAGTTCAATATATTGCTTCAGGTATTC
>ULSF01054566.1_pt1 | contig 23581 bp, 21 predicted proteins | sample 1956121 | NCBI WGS metagenome assembly ULSF01 (sample SAMEA4835701, study PRJEB28245) | human gut metagenome | biome: gut microbiome; material: fecal sample | place: Denmark | collected 2008
AACAAAATAATATATAAAATTTTCTGTAAATTTTATCAAAAAATCAGAATTGCCTCTGGATTTTTGGCGCCAGATATTATATAATACTATAAATCTGTTATAGCTTAATCAAATTGATTTATATATTTTACTTTCGGAGGAGATTTTTATGAGAAAAATAGCGATTATGGATGTAGGATCGAACAACGCACGGTTGATTCTTGTTTATATCTATGATAACGGCAGTTATCGCATCGCGGATCAGCTGAAGGAACCGGTAAGACTGATTTCCGATATGGGACATGATAATATTATTAAGCCTCGGCGTATTCAGCAATTGATAAAAACTATCAATATGTTTAAACGGCTTTGCGCGGCTAACGACGTAGAGGAAATTTATGCTTGCTGTACAGCGGCAGTAAATCGTGCCGCCAATCAGCGCAGCTTTTTGGATGAGGTATACGCTACTACACAATTTGAGCTTGAAGTCCTTTCCGGGGAAAGGGAAGCAACCCTTGTTTATCAAGGGGTGATCAATACTATGGATATTGACAGCGGCGTCATTATGGATATCGGTGGAGGAACCACGCAGCTGGTTCACTTTGAAAAACGCAATATTAAAAATTTAGCTTGTTTGCCTTTCGGAACGGTAACGCTTACGGAATTGTTCGGTTTGGCGGATAAAGTGAAACAAGAGCAGATTGACGCTATTGAGGATTTTTACCGTCAGCAGTTGGAAGAGGTGCCGTGGCTTTCTTCCGTGCAGGGGCTTCCTTTAATCGGTGTGGGCGGTTCCTTCAGAAATTTGGGTAAAATTATGCGTATGAAAAGCAAACGGGATATCGGTACGCTTCATAATTATAACATACGGGTAAAGGAAATCGATGCCGTATATGAAAATATGTGCCGATTGGATCTTGACCGGCGCATGAAAATCAAAGGACTCTCCAATGAACGGGCGGATATCTTTTTGGCAGCCTTTGCGGCGATTAAGACCACGGTTAATTATATCGGCTGTACAGATATTTTTATCAGCTGCAGCGGTCTCCGGGAAGGCATTATGTTTCAGCAGATTGATCCGCAGCTGGCGGTTAAACCTGTACAGCATGTGCTGGATTATTCTCTTGCCAATGTGCTGGGACTGTTTCAGGAAAATATTGCCCATGCTAATAATGTGGCCAAGCTCTCGCTTTTGATGTTTGAACAGTTGCGGCAGCTGCATAAACTTCCCAATTCGTATATGCGTATTATTAAAACGGCGGCAACCCTGCATGATATCGGAACAACAATCAAATATCATGATCATCATAAGCATAGCTTTTATTTAATATTGAATTCCAATATTTACGGTCTTACGCATCGGGAACATTTAATGAGCGCTTTTGTAGCTTTGGCGCATCGGAAAGATGACGTAAAAAAAGAGTGCCAGCGGTATTCTGAGATGATTACTGCTGATGATGTGGCAATTATCTATAAGCTGGCGGTTCTTGTCCGCATAGCCGAAAGCTTTGACAGAGCTATGGCTAATGTTGTGGAATCTGTTTCCTGCGATATTTTAGGTGATTCGGTTATTATGAAAACACAGACTACCACAGACGCTTCGTTGGAAATAAAAGATGCTCATACCTGTGGGGATATGTTTAAAAAAGCTTACGGAAAAAATTTGGTTATACTTTAAATTAGGAGAAGAGCAATGCACGTAGTACTTGAAAAAACTTTAATAAAAAACGGCAGGGAGATTTTATCGGGCAGTCATGATTGCGCCGGCCGCGCCAAAGAAGGCACGATAAGCTATGGTATTTTGAAAGCTCATAATATCGGCACCAGTATGGAGAAGCTCAATCTTCGGTTTGACGCGTTGGTTTCTCATGATATTACCTATGTGGGAATCATACAGACGGCTCGTGCCAGCGGCCTGAAAAAATTTCCTATGCCTTATGCGCTTACCAATTGCCATAACAGCTTATGCGCAGTGGGCGGCACTTTAAATGAAGATGATCATCTTTTCGGTCTTTCGGCAGCTAAAAAATACGGCGGAATGTATGTGCCGCCGCATCTTGCGGTTATTCATTCTTTTGCAAGAGAAGAGCTTGCCGCTTGCGGCAGAATGATTTTGGGTTCGGACAGTCATACCCGTTATGGCGCCCTTGGTACGATGGCCGTTGGCGAAGGCGGACCGGAGCTGGTGAAACAGCTGCTGGAACGTACCTATGATATTGATTATCCGCAGATTATTGCTGTTTATTTAAAAGGTACTCCCCGCCGGGGGGTAGGCCCGCATGACGTTGCGATTGCCTTGTGTAAAGAAGTTTTTGCTTCCGGCGCCGTGAAAAATAAGGTGCTGGAGTTTATAGGCCCCGGTGTAGAGGGATTAAGCGTGGATTTCCGCTGTGGCATTGATGTGATGACGACAGAAACCACCTGTTTGAGTTCTATATGGCAGACAGATGAAAAAGTACATAATTATTATAAAATCCATCAAAGAGAGGAAGACTATATTTGTCTTGAACCTGCGGCATTAGCGGAATATGACGGATTGATTGAAATTGATTTAAGCCAGATTGAGCCGACGATTGCCCTGCCTTTTCATCCGAGCAATGCGTATACCATCAGGGAGTTTAAAGCAAATGCAAAGGAAATCTTAGCAAATCTGGATGAAGAAATCAGGAAGCAATATCCAAAGAGCTCATGCTCTGTTTCCCAAAAACTGGACCAGGAAGGATTCCATGTTGATCAGGGAATTATTGCAGGATGTGCGGGCGGAATCTTTGAAAATATCACCGCGGCTGATGACATTTTAAAGGGCGGCAGCACCGGCAACGGCGCGTTTTCTTTAAGTATCTATCCGGCCAGCCAAAGCGTGTATCTGGATTTGGTACAAAAGGGAATTGTTTCTGATTTAATGGAGACCGGAGCGGTGCTCAAAACCGCTTTCTGCGGCCCGTGCTTCGGCGCGGGGGATGTTCCGGCAAATAACGCTTTCAGCATTCGTCATACTACAAGAAATTTCCCCAACCGCGAAGGAAGTAAACCCGGAGACGGTCAGCTTTCACTGGTGGCGTTGATGGATGCCCGCAGTATTGCGGCTACCGCGGCTTGCGGCGGTGTTTTGACGGGCGCCGACGAATTGGATATAGAATATACTTCTTATGAATATACTTATCACAGTGATATTTATAAAAAACGTGTGTATGACGGCAGAAATCATCCGATTCCCGAAACAAAACTTATTCTGGGCCCGAATATCGCGGATTGGCCTGCGCTTAAAACCATGCCGAGTCAGGTTCTTGTACGCCTGTGCAGTGTTCTCAGAGATCCAGTAACAACAACCGATGAACTGATTCCTTCGGGAGAAACCAGTACGCTGCGTTCCAATCCTTATAAACTTTCCCGATTTACTCTCTCCAGAAAAGATCCGGAGTATGTTGCCTGTGCGGACGCGGTTGCGGAGATTGAAAATAGTTCCGCGCGGGAAGAATTGTTTTCAAGTTTGAACACGCTTGCAGGCGTGGAGATTACCGATTGCGTGTTCGGAAGCGCCGTGTTTGCCAATATGCCCGGTGACGGTTCCGCAAGAGAGCAGGCCGCCAGCTGTCAAAAGGTACTGGGCGGTTGGGCAAATATCGCTGTTGAATATGCTACCAAGCGCTATAGAAGTAATCTGATTAACTGGGGAATTTTGCCGCTTTTGATTGATAAAACCGATGCGCTGAAGATAGAAAAGGGCGATTATGTATTTTTACCGGAGATTCGAAGCAGCTTAGAAAACGCGAAAAATCAAACAAAAGCGATTTTGATTAAAGACGGAAAAACCGAGGAACTTACTCTTGGCATCGTGCCCATGACCAAGGATGAACGGGATATTTTGCTTAGCGGAGGCTTGATTAATTACTATTCGGCGCAAAAATAACAGGAGGATTTATTGAATGGGATTTTTTACTCGTGATTTGGGTATTGACCTTGGAACGGCCAATACGTTGGTGTATTTACGGGGAAAGGGAATTATTATAAGAGAGCCCAGTGTGGTTGCGGTTAAGGTTTCCGGCAGTCGCAAGGAGGTTTTGGCTGTAGGTGAACAGGCGAAAAGCATGTTAGGAAGGACGCCGGGAAATATTATTGCGGTAAAACCGCTGCGCGACGGTGTTATTGCCGATTTTGATATTACCGCGGCTATGCTTTCGGATATTATACACAGAGCTATGCCCAGAGCGTTTTCACTGACAAGAACACGCGTTGTTATCTGTGTGCCCTGTGGCGTTACCGGGGTAGAGCGTAAGGCGGTTGAGGATGCCGCGAAAAATGCCGGCGCCAGTCATGTGGTTATTATGGAAGAACCGAAAGCCAGTGCTATCGGCGCAGGACTGCCCGTAAATGAACCGGCCGGCAGTATGATTGTGGATATTGGCGGAGGCTCCAGTGAAATGGCCGTTATTTCTCTGGGAGGAATCGTGGTATCTAAATCCCTTAGAATCGCCGGAAATAAACTGGATGATTCTATTACAAACTTTGTAAAAAAAGAGTTCAATCTTGCGATCGGAGAGCGCACGGCAGAAGAAGTCAAAATTCAAATCGGTTCGGCATATCCTACGGGAGAGGAATATTCCATGGATATCAGAGGACGGGATCTAATTTCAGGATTACCTAAGACCGTTACCATTACTTCCGCGCATGTTCGTGAGGCTTTGCGGGAACCGTTAATGGCGATTATTGATGCCATTAAGGTTACGTTGGAAGATACACCTCCGGAACTGGCGGCCGATATTATGGAACGCGGCATCTATTTAGCCGGCGGCGGCGCGCTGTTGAACGGGATGGACACATTGATTAAATATGAAACCGGTATGCCGGTAGTGATCGCGGATTCTCCGCTTGACTGCGTTGTTAACGGTGCGGGGAAGGCGTTGGAAGATTTGGATTATTTGACATGAACGGAGACGGCAGATGAAGAGTCTTGGGCGCAAGCGCATTAAAATTATAAAATATCTGGCCATAAGCCTTGTAATTGTTATAACGCTGTTAATTCTTATGTTTAACAGCGGTGTTGCTGCGCTCAGGCAGATATCGGGTTATGTGGTCACTCCGGTCATTCAGGCGGCGGATGCCGCATTTGACGGAATCAGTAATTTTTTTGCCAGTTTCGGTTCAAGGATGCGGTTGAAAGAGGAACTTGCGTCCGCACAGGAAAAATTGATGCAGTTTGAAACGATTCAATCCGTCGCCGATGAAGTGAAAGCAGAGAATAATCAGCTGATGGCATTGTTGGGAGAAAGTGAAAAGTATCCGGAATTTGAATATCAATATGCCGAGGTCATCCTTCGCAGTGTGGATGACTACAGCGCTACATATACGCTGAATAAAGGCCAAAATGACGGAATTAAGCCGAATATGGTGGTGATATCCTCCGGAGGACTGGCGGGAAAAATCATTGAAACTACCGAGAGTACATCGATCTTGCTTGCAATTATCGATTCCCGATGCGGCGTACCGGCGCTTTCGGAAGAAAGCCGTGATATGGGGGTTGTAAAAGGTGTAAGCGATTCCGGTACGACGGCCGGTTATTGTACGATGACAGAACTTCCTACCAATGCGATTATCAAGCCAGGAGATACGGTCATTACTTCGGGTATGGGAGAAGTTTTCCCGAAAGGAATTACGGTGGGAACCATTACCGAGGTTTCTAAAGGAAACCTGAATCAGATTAACTCTTCAGCAAAACTGACTCCTGCGGTAGATTTTGATCATCTGGAAAATGTGTTGATTATTACGAATACGGGAGAATGAAAATATGCGGACGTTTGTAATGATCATTCTTTCGGTTTTTGCCTTTTTTGCGCATGTTCTTTTATCACCTTTGATTGGTATATTTGGGGCAAAAATTGATTTTATTATGCTTAATCTTGTGAGTTTGGCGTTTTTTACAAAAAAGTGGTATCCTCCTGTACTTGCCGGTGTTTATTCGGGAATTTTGGTAGATATTACGACGCAGGCGAGCACTTATATTAATACGGGAATATATCTTGCGTTGGCGGGTCTTACTGTGATTGCAGTAAAAATTATAAAAGAAAATAGTTATATGTTATATATTCTTTTTGTATTTGGGGCGGTATGTGTTAAGCATTTTGCTTTGATTTTTGTTCTTTACATTATGCGATTATCAGAAAACGCTTCGATTATGACGTTTATATACGGATTACCTTCCGCACTTTATACGGCAGCGATTTCTGCGGGAGTTTATTTTATTATAAAAAAAATCTTTTCGTTTAATTTTATGCAGGAAAATCCTGTAGACCATAATAAATATGTTCTTTAGGCGGTGAAAAATGAAATTTTTAAAGGGAGAAGAAGATAATAAGCAGGGAATGGAACGCCGGGGCTTGATTGTTATAGGGGCGTTTCTTGTCGCGTTTGTTGTGCTTGTTTGCTCTCTTATTGATCTACAGCTGATTCGGGCGGAAGATTATGAAGCCGCATCCAGCATCAAGCGTACAAGGACACTGAAAGTTGAGGGAACGCGGGGAAAAATATTGGATTCCAACGGAATACCGCTTGCTCAGGACGAGGTCAGCTATAATTTGGAGTTTTATAGGGAATATAATTTAAAATCCGAGCGTCAGATGTATACGGATTCCATTATTTTTGCTATAGAATTGATGAATAAATACGGCCGAGATATTCAGCCTACTTTTGCTATTACCAAGAATGAAAACGGTGAATATGTATTTGATTGGGGTGATGTAAGCAGCAGCGTTGCGGCTTCGCGGGAAAAAACATGGCGCAGCGATTTTTATTTTGCGGACACAAAAGGGCTTGCGAAAAACTGTGAGGAAATGTATTATGAAATGCGGGAACGCTATTGTATTCCCGAGGATATGACGGATGAGCTTGCTTTTAAGGTTCTCGGTATTTGGCAGGACAGCATTCAATCGTATTGGGCGTCAAAATCCATAACCGTGCTGAAAAATCTTAGCTTAGATCTTGTTACCGCGATAGAAAGCTACAGTTATGAACTGGCGGGCTTTAATATTACGGAAAAATCTCTTCGGGTATACCCTCAGGGAACGGTTGCCAGTCATATTATAGGATATTTGGGACGTATTACGGCAGAAAATGTTGACTATTATGAGGAGCTTTCCTATGATATTGAAAGCCTGGTGGGCGTTTCGGGAATTGAAAAAGAAATGGAAAGTTATCTGACCGGCAGCAGCGGAGCGAGAGTTGGTTCCCGTGAGGTTGAGGTTACTAACGGAGGCAGAATTTTAAGCGAGCTTTCCTATACACATCCTAAAAGCGGTGATAATGTCTATTTAACCATTGACATCAATCTTCAGCGGGTGGCGGAGGAAGCACTGCGTCAAAATATTGCGGAGATTAACCAACGCCAGTATGAACTTTACAATGGCGATGTGGCAAAATATGAAAATTTGGTAGAGGAACGCGGAGGAAAAGAGGTACAGTTTGCCAAAGTAGGCGCGGTGGTCGTTATGGATGTGAATACCTGCGATGTGCTGGCATTGGTCAGCGAACCCAATTATGACGCCAGTTTGTTTTCGCAGGGGATTTCACAGGAGGAATACGATGCGATTGTCAATGATGAGAGTAAACCGTTGTTTAATAAGGCAATCAGCGCCTCCGATACGCCAGGTTCTATTTTTAAGCTTTGCGTATCTTTGGCCGGCTTAGAAGAGGGCGTTATTACGGTTGATGAAGAAATTCACGATTACGGAGAATACAGAAAATATGTAGGCGATAGTGATAAGCGCGGCCCGATGTGCGGCTGGTATAGGGATTCTCACTATCGGTCCACACACGGTTCTATTAATGTGGTCAGTGCAATCAATTATTCCTGCAACTATTTCTTCTATGAAGTAGCAGATCGCTTGGGAATAGAAAAGATAAAAAAATGGGCGTTTAATTTTGGCCTTTTGGAAAAAACCAATATTGAGCTCACCGGTGAAAAAGTGGGCATTGTAGGTGACCAGAAAACAATATATGACAGTGAGCGTGAAATTTCAGATCAGGATACCAGTTTGCCGTATCTGGTTTTTAAATCCATTCGTACACAATTGGTAGAATGTGCGGAAAAATCAGAAAAAACGCTTACCGATGCGGAAATAAATTCTATTATATCACAATGCTTTGACTTGATAGGTAAATCTCGAAATGAGATTTATTCGGATATTACAAAAATTTTGGTAGAAGGCTATGGCCTTTCCAGTGCTTATGTTAATTCAGTGACAAAATACGAAATATACAGTTATCTTGTGCAAATTACTTGGACGCCTACCAATACGATCCAAACAGGAATCGGCCAAAGCATTACAACGGTTACTCCGATTGCGGTAGCCCGATATATATCGGCTATTGTAAACGGGGGGTATGTATATGATGCGCATATCGTGGAGAAGGTAACATCGGGTACGGGCGAACTCATTTATGAACAGCAGCCCACCTTAGTACGTAAGCTGGATATTAAACCGGAACATTTGGCTGCGGTTAAGCAGGGAATGAAAGAAATGGTTTCGGAATCGGAAGATCCCTATGCTTCTACGGCTCGAAATTTCTTTAAAAATTTTAAATATAATGAGGAAATGGGCGGGAAAACCGGTACGGCGCAGGTTTCTAATATCAATATTGAAGATAATGCTTGGTTTGTTGCGTTTGCTCCTTATGAAAAACCGGAAATTGCGGTGGTTGTGTATATTCCCAATGGATATTCCGGTTCAATGGCAAGCAGTACGGTAAAATCAATTGTAGAGTATTATTTGGATCGGAAATACGCGACGGAGGACGATTCTGTTCCCAATGAAAATACAGTGGTGTATTAAGGAGAGATTATGGCATATAATAAAGGCTTAAAAAGAAAAAAGCGGCGCGCCTTTCCGCCGGGACTTATTCTTATTGCGGTTTTGCTGCTCGCGGCCGTTGCGGCGGTACTGGCTTTGACGCTTCCGGGAAAGACAACTCTTGTTTATGATATCTTTTATACCGGGATTTCGGCAGATGGACTGTTGGTACGCAGCGAGAATATTACTTTGCTGGATGAATACGAAAAAGTTGATTATGAAAATATGATCGACGGGCAGTTTGTTGAGGCGCAAGAAAAAGTTGCCACAGCTTATAAAAAAGGGTATATTAAAAATACTCTTTCTAAGCTCGCCGATACACAGGAAAGCATTGTAACGTATCAAAACCAGAATATTATACAAAACTTTGACGACCGCACCATTGCTAAATTGGATTTTGAAATTTCAGTAGTCATTCGAAAAATGTCGGAACAAGCGGAAGGATATATTGAACTTTACGGTGACCTCTGTGATTTAATCGAGCAGCGGCGCAGTTATATCCGCGAAAATTTTAATACCGATTCCAATACGTATCTTCAGGGATTATACAGCGATGAACAGAATTTATTGGAGTCACTTCGGGCGTGGTTTGATGAATTTTCTGCCCCGGCGGACGGATATATCGGCTTTTATTGTGACGGATTCGAAGGAACAATGAATGCAGAAACGCTTGCGACAGTGAAACCCAATGAATTAAAAACGTACATTAATGCTGATTATAATCGCAATATCAATGCGTTTAAGATGGTTACCAGTGAAAAATGGTATGTGGCGATTGTAACAGATCAGTTTTCGGCATTTCAGCAGGGAACATATTATCCTGTTTTTATAGGAAATGCCACCGAAAGTGAAACGGGATGTCTTGAAAGTATTGTTACAGAAAAAAACAGCGGTGTTCTTATATTCAGTTTTGAAAATAATGTTGAAAAATATCTGGATATCAGAACGGCAAAAATTACGATAGGAGAGCGTTTTGAAGGCTATCGGGTGCCGGCGGAGTATGTAAATAACGGCGCGATAACCGTGAAAACGTCAGAAGGAAAGCAGGCAATACCGGTAACGGTACTTTACAGCAATGATGAATTTGCATTGCTGCAGGAAATTCCCGAGCTAAAAGTAGGGCAGAGGGTGTATCAATGAATTTACGGCAAAGATATTTGGAAATTTGTGAAAAAATAGAAAAGGCCTGCAGTGCAAGCGGCAGAAAAACCGGCGATGTAGAGCTTATAGCCGTTACCAAAACCAGAAGTGTGCAGGAAATTAATGAGGCTGTTGGCTTAGGAATAAAAACAATAGGTGAAAACAGAGTTCAGGAACTGCTGGAAAAATATGAGGGGATCGATCCGAGGGCATCTATTCATTTGATTGGTCAGCTGCAGACCAATAAAGTCAAATATATTCTTGATAAAGTTGAAGTAATCCATTCCCTTGATCGAATTTCTTTGGCGCAGCAAATTGATAAATTGGTTGAAAAAGCGCAAATGGCACCTAAAAAAGTACTGGTTGAGGTAAATATAGGAAATGAATCCACAAAATCCGGAGTTTCGCCGGATAAATTATCAGAATATCTTGACAGTTTGCAAAATTTTAGGTATATTAAGCCTATAGGTCTTATGACGGTTGCGCCTGCATGGGCATCTGAAACGGAATTGGAAAAGTATTTTGCGCACATGCGTTTGCTTTTGGAGGCCGGTAAGGAACGGTTCGGAGAGGAGTTCTCCCAGCTTTCTATGGGAATGAGTCATGATTATGAGGCGGCTGTTCGTCAGGGAGCTACAATGATACGAATCGGTACGGCGCTTTTCGGTGCAAGAAATTATGATATTTAGGGGGATTACATCAGATGGCAAGGGAAAAGAAAAATAAAGTGCTTGATTTTTTCGGGTTTGGTTCTAATGATGAATATGATGACGATGAGGAATATTTTGAAGAAGAGGAATACGAGAAACCTGTAAGGGGAAGAAAAAGAGAAGAGGAAGAGGAATTCGAAGAAGAAAAGCCCCGCAGAAGCAGGAGAACAAAAATTGTGCCGGTTCAAGAGCGTAACGGCGCAAAGTCAAGCGTCATTATTTATTCGCCGAAAACCTATAATGATGCGCAGCCCTTGGTGATGCAGCTGATTCAGCATAAGCATGTAATTATTAAACTGGATAAGGTGGAAAAACGCATCGGTCAGCGTATTCTTGATTTTATGAGCGGCGCGGCTTATGCAAGCGATGCACAGGTAACGGAGGTTTCTAAAGGAAGCATTTATTTGTTTGCATCGAATCAAACGTATATCGATAAGGCGGACGATGTGTCATCTGATTCCGGTGACGACGGATATACTCTTGATGACGAATTTTAACATTTTGTACCGCAGAAGAGAAGGGAAAAATGAGCAGCAAGCAAACGATATCTTTTCATATGGAGCGAAAAGGCTACAATCGTTTTGAGGTAGATAACCGCATCAACGCTCTGCAGGAAGAAAATGCAGCGCTTAGCAGCCGAATTGAGGAACTTAAAGCGGAACTTGAAGCGTTGAATCAGACCGTTTCCGGGTTAAAGAGCCGGGAAGCGGTGATTGAAGATACAATTATCAATGCTGAGCTTACCGCAAGGCGGATTATTGATGAAGCGGAAAAGAAAGCGGCGGATATCGGTATGCGGAAAAAACTTGAGGAAGATCAATATCTTACGCAGATAGAAGAGAAGAAAAAAGAATTGCAGGATATGCAAAATAGGGTAAAATATATATTAAAATCACAGCTGGCCATGTTGGAAAGAGAATAATATTGTGTTTTTAGGCAATAATATTTTCGGTGATATTTTTGAAAAAGGCCAAAATTGTAACATCAAAAACATCACGCATTATTGCATGGGCGGTATTGCGTGATTATTTGTATTATCTTTCGGATACAAAAAGTATTATAAAGAATAATTTCCTTGCGGGACTGGCGAAAGGTTTGGGCTCGGCTATCGGTTTTTTGGTTTTAAGCGCGGTTATTATTTATTGCGTTACGCAGCTTGCCTCCAGAAATTTGCCGATTATAGGGGATATTCTGCAGGAAATTGTGAATATGATAAGGTATAGGAGATGACATGGTAACAATTTTTATTATAGCTGCAGCGGCACTGGTGATTGATCAGCTTACGAAAATACTAACAGTCGGTTTCTTTCTTGATCCTGCACAACCGCTTGTAGAGGGCTTTTTACATACCGAGGGTGAAACATATGCGGTAATAGATAAAGTATTTTCTTTTAACTATGTGCTTAATGACGGCGCGGCTTTTGGCATTTTGCAGAATCAGCGATTGTTTTTTTTAATTACCACACTTTTGGCTTGCACGGTAGGCATTATATTATTGTTGCGGTTGCCTAAAAAACATTGGCTGCTGAAAATTTCTTCCGGATTGATTCTCGGCGGCGCGCTGGGAAACTTAGTGGATAGGGCTGTTATCGGCAGTGTACGGGATTTTTTGGATGTCACGTTTGTTGAAACATTGACCGGGTATAGTTTCCCTGTGTTTAACGGCGCGGATGTGTTTGTTGTTGTAGGGATTTTTATGCTTGCAGTATATATTTTGTTTGTACACGATAAAGTTTGCAAGCCCAAAGAGAAAAATGAGCAGACTTGAGTTTATTGCCGAACAAGACGCGCAGAGAGCGGATTCATTTATTCCTTTGCATGTTGAAAGGCTTTCCCGAAGTGAATGCGTCAGGCTTATTGAAGAAGAGAAAATTCGGATAAACGGCAAAAGTATTTCAAAAAAACAACCGGTTCATGCGGGGGACAGCATTGAAATTTTTATGGATCCGCCCCAAAAAATTGCTGTTGAAGCACAGGATATTCCGCTGGATATTTTGTATCAGGATCATGATATCGCGGTAATTAACAAACCGCAGGGAATGGTGGTTCATCCCGCACATGGAAATTATACCGGTACATTGGTTCATGCGGTGATGTTTCATATCCGGGATCTTTCCGGTATCAATGGACAGTTGCGCCCAGGAATTGTGCATCGATTGGATAAAAATACGTCAGGCATCATTATTATCGCAAAAAATGACCAAGCCCATCTTTCTTTGGCGGAACAGTTCAAAAATCGCAGTTGTGAAAAAATTTATCTTGCTCTGGCCGAAGGTATTTTTAAAGACCGGGAATTTATAATTGAAAATTTTATTGCTCGTAGCACCGCTGACCGTAAAAAAATGACGGTATCTGACAGAGGAAAATTTGCCAGTACGGAGTTTAAGGTCTTGGAGCAGTATCGTGATGCCGCTTTGTTGGAATGTCATCTTCATACCGGACGTACCCATCAAATTCGGGTGCATCTTGCCGGTATCGGACACCCTTGTTTGGGGGATGCGGAATATGGCTTTAAAAAAAATCGTTTTGCGCTTTTAGGACAGGCGTTGCATTCTTATCAATTGACCATTGATCATCCTACTACCGGCGAGCGCATGACCTTTACGGCGCCGCTTCCGGAATATTTTGAGGAATTGATGAAAAAGCTACAAAAGAGTTGACATTTTTTTGTTTTCGGTTATATAATAAAATTGCTGAGATGATTCAGGATATGTCGCAGAGCATACTTAGGCTTCAGAGAGGCTGCTTGTTGCTGTAAGGCAGCTGCCGTAAGGGCTTGCGGTACCACCGGAGGATCAGATCGCGTAGCTTGCGTTACAGGCTGAAAATGAGTTTCAATTTGGGTGGAACCACGGGTAAGATTATTATAGCTCGTCCCTTTTGGCCGAAAGGCTTTCTAAGGGACGGCTTTTTTTATGGGAGGAAATATTATGAAAATTACTTTGCCGGATCAATCAATCAGAGAATATTCAGATGCGGTTACACCTGCACGGGTGGCCGCGGAGCTAAGCGAAGGACTGGCGCGCGATGCCGTAGCGGCTGTAGCGGACGGAAAACTGATCGCGTTGGAACATACGCTTACCGAGGATACGGCGCTTTCGTTGGTTACTAAGCGTGATCCTCTTTATTTGAATGTCCTGCGGCATACGGCAAGCCATGTTTTGGCGCAGGCTGTTTTGCGGTTGTATCCGAATACCAAGCTGGCAATCGGACCGGCAATCGAAAACGGATTTTATTATGATTTTGATTTTGAACAACCTATCAGCAGTGCCGATATTGAGAAGATCGAAAAAGAAATGGAGAAAATTGCTTCGGAAAAGCTGGAGTTGAAACGCTTTTTATTAAGCCGCGAGGAGGCTTTGGCTAAAATGAAAGAGCAACCGTATAAGCAGGAGCTGATTTCTGAGCTGCCGGAGGGAGAGGAGATTTCCTTTTATCAGCAGGGAGAATTTACGGATCTTTGCGCAGGACCGCATTTAAAGACGACCGGAGAGATCCGGCATTTTAAAATTCTTTCTATAACCGGAGCATACTGGCGCGGAAGCGAAAAAAATAAGATGCTTACCAGAATTTATGCTACGGCATTTGCTAAAAAGCAGGATCTGGAGGATTATCTTGTACAGTTAGAAGAAGCTAAAAAGCGCGATCATAATAAGCTGGGACGTGAGCTGGAATTGTTTGCTACCAGTGACGTGATCGGCCAGGGGCTTCCGATTTTACTGCCTAAAGGCGCCAGAGTGATACAGCTTTTGCAGCGTTTTGTGGAGGATGAGGAACAAAAGCGCGGATGGCAGCTTACGAAAACACCCTTGATGGCCAAAAGTGATCTATATAAAATAAGCGGACATTGGGATCATTACAAAGAAGGTATGTTTGTAATCGGTGATGAAGAAAAAGAGGATGAAGTTTTTGCTCTTCGCCCGATGACCTGTCCGTTCCAATATCAAGCCTATCTGAACAGACCTCGTTCTTATAGAGATCTTCCGCTTCGGTATAATGAAACCTCAACGCTTTTCAGAAATGAGGCTTCCGGTGAAATGCATGGCTTGATACGAGTTCGTCAGTTTACCATATCGGAAGGTCATTTGATGTGCACACCCGAACAGCTGGAAGATGAATTTAAAAAATGTCTTGAATTGACAACATATATGCTGAAAACGCTTGGACTTTATGAGGATGTTTCTTATCGATTCTCTCAGTGGGATCCCAATGATAAGGAAAAATATATCGGAACACCGGAGCAGTGGAATGAAGCACAGGGCGTTATGCAGAGAATTTTGGACCATTTGGGACTTACCTATAAAATCGGTATCGGTGAAGCCGCTTTTTACGGACCCAAACTGGATATCCAGATTAAAAATGTGCACGGTAAGGAAGATACGCTGATTACGATACAGATCGATCAAATGCTGGCAGAAAATTTCGGTATGGAATATACGGATAAGGATGGGGAGAAAAAACATCCGTATATTATTCACCGTACTTCTATAGGCTGTTATGAGCGAACACTTGCGCTTTTGATAGAAAAATACGCCGGGGCATTTCCCACATGGCTGGCGCCGGTGCAGGTAAAGGTGATGAATATTACCGATCGGGTGGATGAAAATTGCAGAACTGTTGTGCAAAAACTTTCCGAAGCCTCGCTGCGGGTTGAATATGATTCCCGGAACGAAAAAATCGGTTATAAGATCCGTGAAGCGCAGCTTGAAAAGGTACCGTATATGCTTGTAATAGGTGATCGGGAGGCTGCCGAGGGTAAGGTAGCGGTGCGTTCAAGAAAAGAAGGGGATCTTGGTACGATGACTGTGGAAGACTTCCTTTCTAAAATCCTGCTTGAGGTTGCTGCAAAGCAAATTTGAAAGGAGGATGATATTATGAAAATTTCAATTTCCATGAGTGCTTTAAACGCTTTGGGAAACACGCCTCAAAAGCTTGTAAAAGCATTTGAAAATACGGGATTTAAGCATTTTGATTATAGCTTTTGCAGTTTTTCTGATTGTGATAACGGGAAATATGAAAAAGAACTGAATGAGGCACGGGAACAGGCGGAAAAGCAAGGCGCTGATTTTGTCATGGCGCATGCTCCGTATCAGTATAATCCCTGCCGAAGCGATGATGAATTTGAAGCACAGGTAGCCGACACAAGAAAAGCCATATATGGCTGCAGTATTTTAGGAATCGATCGTATCACGGTTCATGCGGGCTTTGGCTTTGTGGAAAATATGGATAAGATGCTGGAAATTAACCGGGAATATTATAGCCGTTTGCTTCCGGATGCTGAAAAATACGGGGTGAATCTTATGATGGAAAATATCGCCGAAGAGATTTACCACCGTACATTTGTTGTGGAAACCGCCGATACCATGCTTATCCTTAAGCAGATGCTTGAAAATCATCCGCTTCTTCGTGTTTGCTGGGATACCGGGCATGCCAATGTAAAAAATCTGGATCAGTATGCCAATATTAAAAAACTCAAGGGAGAACTCTACGGCCTTCATATTCAGGATAATAACGGGTATCATGATGATCATATGCCGCCGCTGATGGGCACGGTAAATTATGATGAGGTTATGAAAGGTCTGCTTGATATCGGCTATGACGGTCCGTTTAATTTGGAATCTCATGTATTTAACAACGGAAAGATGTGGCCGAATTTCCGAAGGGAGTTCACTCCTGAGTATGAAGCGCAGGCAAAATTATTTGATCCGGATGATACACTTAGGCTTTACGGCGCTCAGTTAATGTATTATCTGGCGGAATATATACTGAAAAAGTATAATATTCCGGTGGAATAAAGAATTTTTAATATTTATGCATACTTGCAAAAAAATATATCTATATGGTATAATATCATCAATACATGATAACGGTTTGCAAAAGGATATCTTTGAGCTGCCGGTACAGAAATGATATTATATTGGTGGCGCAGTATTCTAGTCAACTCATCTTGCTTTGAAGGCGGGGTTAAACTATCGCTAAAGGGCATATCGATGAAGTTTCTGGTGCAGGCTTTGAACGCCCAGTTTAGGGCTTGTGCTGGGAGTTAAGGATTGTGGGACGATTGCAACGGCATGTAATTTAAGCCCATTTTCCGTGGAGACATATTTCGGTGGTACTTGCATTACTGGATATGAAGAACCTGCTATGCGGTTCCTTTTGAAAGGGGCTGTGTACAGTGTAGCCTGCCTTGCGTGATGTGCAGGGATCGGGGATCCACGCTGAAAACCTATGGCCGTAGGTTTTGGGTGATTGCCCTGTGAAATGTATATTGCAAAAGAGGATAGGAGCTTGATGAGCTTGTTGAGGAAATCTCCTAGACTGTTTTTGAGTATTGAGGATTATAGTGTGGTCTAAGTGGCAATCGAGCCGCGTATTTTTACGCAGACGCCTTTAAAGGGAAACCGCCCTTCCGGCGACGGGGGGTAGGGGTTTGGGAAAGCCTGCTCGACCTAAGCCGCAAGGTTTACTCAATATTCTGCCACCTTCTTTTTTGTTTTAAGGAGCTATTCAATGAAAAAAGATAAAAATGGCCAGGGGGAAGCTTCTCGATCGAAACGGTCGTCTTTATGGGCCTTACGTATGACGTTCCTCACGTTTTTGATTGCTTCTGTGTTCGCCTTTGTGGCGGATATTATTTCCCGCGGGAAATCTTTTGTACTGCCTATCATTATTCTGGTGGTATTAATCGGACTGGGCTGCTTTTTTGATATCATCGGTACGGCGGTTGCTTCAGCGGAAATTTCTCCGTTTGTGGCCATGTCAAGCCGAAAGGTACGGGGAGCCAAAGAATGTATTTTTGTTTTACAGAATGCCGATAAGGTTTCCAATATATGCAATGATGTAATTGGGGATATCTGCGGCGTGGTAAGCGGTGCGGCTGCGGCGTCGGTGGTTATGCTGGCGGTTGTATATGCCGGCGATGAAAATGAATTGTGGCTGAGTATTTTGGTCAGTGCTTTCGTTTCTGCCGTTACGGTTGGAAGTAAGGCGGCGGGAAAAAGTATCGCAATGAAAAAATCGAAAGAAATTGTATATATGACAGATTATGTTATTTCATTTTTTAGAACACAGGATAAGAGATAATGCTTGAAAAAATCAATTCACCCGCGGATATCAAGGCCTTGCATATTGATGAACTTGAAAAGCTGGCAGATGAAATTCGCAATGAAATTATAAAAACAACATTACATAACGGCGGACATCTGGCTTCTAACTTAGGGACTGTAGAGCTGACATTAGCCATTCATTATGTGTTTGATACACCGGAGGATAAACTTATTTTTGATGTAGGGCATCAGTGCTATACACATAAACTGATAACCGGACGCCGGGAACAGTTTTCTTCTTTGCGCCGGCAAAACGGCATCAGCGGCTTTCCCAGCCATACGGAAAGTGAATACGATACGTTTGATGCGGGGCATTCCTCAACCGCCATTTCCGCTGCTTTAGGATTAGCCCGGGCAAGGGATCGCAGAGGAGAGCAATATCATATTGTTGCTGTTGTAGGCGACGGGGCTATAGGCGGAGGAATGGCATTTGAAGCCATTAATGACGCAGGCGCGTCACAGGAAACAAAGCTTATTATTGTTTTAAATGATAATGAAATGTCTATTTCAAAAAATGTCGGCGCGCTTTCCAAACATTTCAGTAAACTGAGAACAACCAAAGGATATCTGCAAAGCAAAAAAAATGTAAGAAAAGCTTTGGAAACAATCAATCATTCGGGGAAGCTGTTCAATGCCGTCGCGCATTTACGCAATACTTTGCGTTATTTTCTTATCGGAGAGACTATTTTTGATGCGATGGGCATTAAATATCTGGGTCCTATCAACGGTCATTCATTAAAAGAGATGGTGGATATCCTTCGGCGCGCGAAGGAACAGCCGGGACCGGTAGTGATCCATGCGGTAACCTGTAAAGGTTGCGGTTATGCAAAAGCAGAAAAAAATCCGGAAATTTATCATGGTGTTTCCTGCGGAAAAGGAAGCGGATTGGAAGAAATATCATACGCGAAACAGCTTAGTGATACGCTTTGTCGGCTTGCGCAAAAGCACGATGATGTATGCGCTGTTACAGCAGGAATGACTTATAATACCGGATTGGCGGCATTTGCACAAAAGTTTCCCCAACGTTTTTTCGATACCGGCATCGCCGAACAGCATGCGCTGGCTATGGCCGGCGGATTGGCTAAGGGCGGAATGCATCCTTATGTGGTTATTTATTCTACCTTTTTGCAGCGGGGATTTGATCAGGTGTTTCATGACATTTGCCTGCAGGAACTTCCGGTTACGCTATGTATTGATCATGCGGGCTTGGTAGGAGAAGACGGTCCCACGCATAACGGCGTATTTGACATCGGATTTTTACGGTCTATGCCGGGACTCATCTTGTTGGCACCGCGTGATACGGAGGAATTTGATAAAATGCTTGCGTATTCGCTTACAGAAAAAAAACCGGTGGCCATTCGATATCCCAAAGGTGTTGCGGAAAATATCGAGGGGAAATACCCGTTTGCGGGGCCTGATTGGGATGTACTCATGCAAGGGGAGAACGGAAGCATTTTGACTTTTGGAGCGTGTATTCCTGAAGGAATGCAAATAGCGGCGGAATTGGGATGGAGCTTGATTGACGCACGTTCGCTGAAGCCTCTTGACGAGGGTATGCTGAATAAAATAAAGGACAAACCTTTATGCGTTATTGAAGATAACGCGCCCCAGGGCGGACTTTGTGAGGCTGTGCTCCACTATTACAGCGATCAAAATATTTCCGTATGCGTTAGGGGATTTTCTTTAGAGGATGCCTTTGTGGCTGTAGGAACCGTGGAACAGCAGAAGGAAAAGAACCATATGGATGCAAAATATATTCTTGAACAATTAAAACAGCTATGAGATTGGATAAAGCAATATTTTTGCGTGGATTATCACAATCACGCAGCAGGGCAGAACAATTGATTCTTCGTGGAGACGTGCAGGTAAATCATGTTTTGGTGCAAAAGCCTTCTTACCAAGTGAAAGAAAGTGACATGATTTCTGTGAATGATTCCATTGGCTATGTCGGCCGCGGCGGATTAAAACTGGAATATGCGCTGGAAACGTTCGAGATTGTGTGTGAAGGGAAGAAAGCATTGGATATCGGTGCTTCCACCGGAGGTTTTACGCAGTGCCTTTTAAATCGCGGCGCACAAAGTGTGATTGCAGTGGATGTGGGGCATGGACAGATGGCTCCGGTTCTTGCCCAAGATAAGCGGGTGCGGCTATTAGAAAATACCAATGCCAGAACGCTTACTCCGACCTTGCTGGGCGGCAGGGTAGACCTTGCGGTAATGGATGTATCGTTTATTTCACAAACGGTACTTTATCCGGCTGTTTTTTCCTGTGTAGAGGAGGAAGCGCCCGTTATTGCTTTGGTAAAACCGCAGTTTGAGGCAGGAAGCCGTTATCTGAATAAAAAAGGCGTTGTAAAGGACAAAAAAGTATTTTTAAATGTGTTGGAAAATATTGATGCTTGCGCGCGCAAATCAGGCCGCGGCATAGCGGAATATTGTGTATCCCCTATTTTAGGCGGAGATGGCAATACGGAGTTTTTTGTATGGCTAAAGAAAGATGCACCAAAACAAAAGTTTCAGTTTTAAAGAACACTGTGGGCGAAGGAGAGCATTTAGTTGAAACGTATTGGAATTTATGTAAATAAACGTAAGGATGAGACGCTCGCAATTACGCGTGATGTACAGGAAAGAGCACAAAAGCTTGGATTTATTTGCGATGTAATGTCAGATTCCAAGGCCATTGCCGATGCCGATCGTATTCTTGCGGAAGATCAATTTGCATCGGAAAATGATTTTATTCTTGTCCTGGGGGGCGACGGGACGATTCTGCGTATTGCCGCTGCCGCAGCGCGGGCAAAAGTACCGCTGCTTTCCATTAATTTAGGGCATTTGGGATTTTTAACGGAATTGGAACTGAACGAACTGGAGGATGGATTGCAGCGGCTTGCCGAAAACGCTTTTTTTATTGAAGACCGTATGATGCTTTGCTGCAGGGCTGCGGGGAAAGAATATTTGGCCTTAAACGATGTTTGTCTGCAAAGAGCAAGCCGGGCAAGACTGGTGAAATTCAGTATTTATGCAGGAAATGAATTTGTAGACGCTCTTTCTGCCGATGGTGTGCTTGTTTCCAGTCCTACCGGCTCCACGGCCTATTCTCTTTCCGCAGGCGGGCCGATTGTCAGTCCGAGGGTGAGTCTATTGCTTATGACGCCTATTTGCGCGCATACATTGCGAGCCAGGCCTTTTGTTTTTAAAGAGGATGAAAAGCTGCGCTTTTTTTCCTCTGAAAGCTGCGGCTTTGCCGTCATTTGCGATGGGGTGCATATTCATACGCTCGATGGTGTTGAGCAGGTAGAGGTATCCCGTTCTTCGTGTTCTCTTCAATTGATTAACTTTAAGCAAAAAAGTTTTTATAAACGATTACATTCAAAATTTATCGAGTGGAACGCTTCAAAGGAGGAGTAAGATGAAAACGGCGCGTCACAATAAAATTTTAGAAATCATCGGCAAAAAAGAAATTGAAACGCAGGAGGAACTGGTTGCGGAACTGAATAATGCGGGCTTTCGGGTTACGCAGGCTACCATTTCAAGAGATATTAAGGATTTACGTTTAACAAAAGTGCCGGATGAACGCGGAGGCTATAAATATACATCTGTAGATAAAACAGAAACGCGTATTACGCCTAAAATGAGGCAAATATTTGCCAATTCGGTGCTTTCTATTAATTTCGCAAATAATATCATTGTGATTAAAACGATTGCAGGTTCGGCAAGTACGATTGGCGTAGTGGCCGATGCCCTGAAGCATCCGGCAATTTTAGGCTGCGTGGCGGGGGATGATACCGTGATTGTTGTCGTTGCCTCCAATGAGGATGTCGGCGATGTAGTGGACAGGCTAAGCCTTATGCTGGATTAGCAAAAGGAGAGATTATGTATGCTTCAACAGCTTTCTATTAAGAACATTGCGCTTATTGAAGAGCTCTCCATAGAGCTTGAAAGCGGTTTTAATGTGCTCTCTGGTGAAACCGGAGCGGGAAAGTCAATTATCATTGATTCGCTGAACTTAGTGCTGGGGGAACGTGCGGATAAAGATCTTGTGCGCAGCGGTACGCAAAAGGCGCGGGTAGAGGCAATCTTTACAGTTAGCAGTAATGTTCGGGAGCTTTTGGATGAGGCAGGTATTGAGTGCGAGGATGAGCTTTTGATTATTTCCAGGGATATTTCGGCTGACGGAAAGAGTATTTGCCGTATTAACGGTACGGCGGTAACGCTTTCCTGCCTGAAAAAAGTGGCCGATAAACTTGCGGATATTCACGGGCAGCATGAGCATCAGCTGTTGCTTAACAGCGAAAGCCATCTTGCATTTTTAGATAGTTTCGGCGGCCGCGCGGTGAAAGAGCAAAAGGAAAACGTAAAGCGCGCTTACACGTATTATAAAGCCTGTCAGGAAAAGCTCAACGGTGATTGGGGGACCCAGGAGGAACGCGCGCGCAGAATGGAAATGCTGGAATATCAGATTAATGAGATTGAAAACGCGGATATTGTCCCCGGGCAGGAAGAAGAACTTCGGCAGCGACGTGAAATTTTGGCGCATGCGGATAAAATAATAGAGGTGCTTACTCAAACGCAGCGCACCATCAAGGACAGTGCGTTGGATTCCATTCGAAGCGCAAGCAATGCTTTGGAAAATATCAGCGCCAAGGGAGAAAATTACGCGCGGCTCAGTCAGCGGCTGGAGAGTGCTTTTTACGAACTGGAGGATATCGCGCAGGAATTGGAAAATGAAACCGATGCCGTAGAAGCGGATCCGTATGAACTGGAGCGTATTGAGGATCGATTGGCTTTACTGAAAAAGCTTTACCGAAAATACGGAAATGATGAGGAAGAGGTGCTGAAATATCTGGATGCGGCCGTGGAAGAAGCAGAGCGTTTGAAAAATGCAGAAGAAACCATTGCCGAATTGGAGAGGCAGGCGGCACAGTTTAAGGAGGAATATGACAGGCAGGCTGCGATTTTAAGTGAATTACGTCATGATACAGCCATTGCGTTTGAGGACAGAATTCAGTTAGAATTGGAACAACTGGGAATGAAAAATGCGGCGCTTGAAGTGGATTTTTCAGAAGAGCCCATTTTTACAGCCGAAGGAATGGATCGGGTGGAATTCTTGTTTTCCGCTAATGCCGGCGAACCGGTAAGACCGCTTTCTAAAATTATAAGCGGGGGGGAGATGAGCCGCTTTATGTTGGCAATGAAGAGTGTTGCCGCAGATGACGCCATGCTGCCCACCATGGTTTTTGATGAGATTGATACCGGTATCAGCGGGCAGGGAGCGCAGGTGGTCGCCGAAAAAATTGCAGGTTTGGCGCAAAAGCATCAGGTAATTGCGATTACGCATCTGCCGCAATTGGCTTCTATGGCGGATTGCCATTTTCTGATAAAGAAACAATCCGATGGGGTGCGTACAAGAACGGAAGTCATAAAAATGAACGCGCGGCAGCGTGTTTCGGAGATTGCCAGACTTTCCGGCGGAAATGAAACATCCCTTGCTTTAGAGCGCGCGGCGGAGATTTTGGCGCAGGCAGACCAATTTAAAAAATCTTTAAATTCATAGAGCATTAAAAATAATTTGTGCAGACTACGGCTTTTTGCCCTGTACAGATGAGATAAATCATAAAAAATAATTTATAATCTTTCTTTATATAACTGATTCCGCTTTTCAAAAGGAGTCAGTTTTTTTCTGCGCAAAGGAAAGCTTTGTTTTAAAATACATTAAAGCAAGTTTTTTACAATGCAAAAAAAGCAGCATCAACATTTTTTAACAGCGCAGTGTATGTTTTTTCTATTGTTAAAACAAATAATATGAA
>ULSF01044064.1_pt1 | contig 23446 bp, 28 predicted proteins | sample 1956121 | NCBI WGS metagenome assembly ULSF01 (sample SAMEA4835701, study PRJEB28245) | human gut metagenome | biome: gut microbiome; material: fecal sample | place: Denmark | collected 2008
CTCGATTATGGTTTCTACCATACTACCTCCAAAGGTCTTGCCCTCACCTCCTCTAAATTATGTTCGATTGTGCTTTGCTCCTTTCAGCGTCGAATCGTCTAGCATCTTGCTCGGACGTTCTAGTATGCACTCTGTGATTTTTGCAAAAACTACAGGAGGTATTTACTGTGGCTAGCGGAACGTATAATCTCAATTTACTTCCGCATCGGTTTTCAATTGGTCGACAAGGTGAGAACCGTTATCGCAAAGTATCGTTCGATGTCTACAAGTTCGTAGAGCCTGTCCTTCGGGATTCGGTAGATGGCGTGATTTTCTTGGTCGGTGTTTTTCGTCGACCAGATGGTGCTGTCTATAATGCGATTGTCGAGAAGATCGATCGAAACGATTTCGATAACGTGATCGATTGGTATCCGACCATTACCGAGACATACTATGCTGGAGAGGGATCTCTTCAGTTTGTAATCTCAAAGATGCCGGTGACCGGGGATACGACAGTTCCCGAAGAGTATATTTTGGGCAAGTCAAATGTCGCCCAAGTGACGATTGAAGAATCGTCTACTGAATCTGGCCCACTCCCGCCCACTCCCGATTCCCCGATCCAGGTAACTGTGACCGCGGATGTCGATGCCGCTAAGAAGGCGGCTACTATGGCGGAGAGTTATGCAACGCATCCTGCACTTCCAGATGAGTCCGGATATTACAAAGTATGGAATGCCGAGACAAAAGAGTACGACATCACAAAGATTCCGGTTGCACCGGGACCTACTGGATTGATGGCGCTCTTTGTCCCCATTCAGAAGCTCGATAGTCAGCCGATTGTAGGCCAGCTCTACAACGTGACGAATGCGAACTTCAATCGTGAGCCTCTCGAAGGAGAGGAATCTGTTTGTTACATTGTCCCGACAGACGCAGAAGCGGCTAAGGGTGCGAATTGGTTGTGTGTATGTTTCGTACGGGTCGATGTAATTCCTGTTCCTAATCGCGAGAAGAAGTATGCCCTCATGATCGAGGACATGTATTCTCTTACGAGTGGGGGCGGTAGCGGTGACGGAAATCTGAAGAGCGACGACTTCGATCGAATCAAGGTCATGGACCGTGGTGAATACGAAGCCCTCGAGACGAAGGATCCCCGTACCGCATATTTCATTCGGGGGTAATCGGTTATGATTACTGTCGATGAAAAGGAAATTGCCGAGATGTTTATCGGTACACAAGGCATTAAAACAGTCATTGTGGGAGAAGATCCCGTATACGAGCGGAAAGGTGGATATTTCTATCTGGTGCTCGATACAAAAAGTTAAATCTATGATGAAGGGAAAGATGCTATATGGCTAGCTTCTTTAATCTTATTCTCGATACCACTGCGCCTGCTGGCGTAACCCTGTCTCTGAACGATGATGCTCGTTACACCACCAGTGCTTCCATTACGGCCAAGATCGGCTGCGAGGATGCTGAGACCACCGGTTATCAGATGAAGATCTGGGGTGGCGTTGATGGCGCCGCTACTGAAGCCGATGCGGCTTGGGTTAACTTCGCTGCGACCAAGGCGATTACTCTCACCACTGGCGACGGCAAGAAGACTGTCAACCTGAAGGTTCGTGATGATGTCGGCAATGAGTCCGCTGTCGTTACGAAGGAGATCATCCTCGATACCGCTGTTCCTGTGGTCACCATCACTGGCCCCGACAAGAGCAAGATCTCGAAGGTCGAGACCTTCAACGTTGCTGCGATCAGCTTCACCTGCGACGTCGACTTCGTCGAGTACAAGGTCAAGGTCGTTCCCACTACTGCTTCCCTGCAGGATGCGGGCGTCGTGATCGGTATGACCAACGGCTCTACCAACATGAGCGGTACCGGCGAGTATCCTGATGCTCAGGCTATCGACTGCACCATCAACGCTGCCGACCTCGAGGCTGCTTCTGCCGGTGACGGCGAAAAGATCATCAAGGTCTTCGTCCGTAACGCCGCTGGCACCTGGAGCGTGGCGTAACAGTCAGGAGGTAACACTCTATGGCTGTACCGACTTTAACGTTCAGTACGACGGGATCTAAGATTTCGTCTGTAGAAGGACACGACCACATTACCGTGACTTTCACGGCGAACGGGGCCTATAAGTCCTTCGAGTGTCGAGCAACGAAGAGCGGTGAATCCTGGGGAGTTGGTATTGGGACGCTCATTGCCTCGTTTTCCCAGACGCCTGCGAACACATCGCGATCCTTTGACATCTATGATGACTATTTGGTGAACGGTGATGGAGAGTACCGCATTTCGCTGTTTGCACAGGGCACGGATGGAAGTTGGTACACTTTGACTCCACTCTTTGAGTTTGTCTTCTCGAATGAAAGTTTGAGTGATAATCTCATTGAGTTCGGAGTACTCTCCTATTGATTTCACACCGTCAATTGGATACACGGGAGGGGTCCTATGAGTATAGCTACATATTTGTAGGGCCTCTCCTTTGTTAAAAATTTTAGAAGGAGGAACATCAGCAATGAAAATTATCGAATGTCTGAACGATAAGATTAGTGAAGAACTTAGCGACAGCGAGTCCTATGCTAATCTCGCCCTTAAGTATAAGGAAAGCGATAAAGAGACAGCGAAGCTTTTCTATGATCTTTCTCTGGAAGAAACCAAGCATTACAATAAACTCCATGATTGTGTCGTTGCATTGATCAACGACTATAAGGCAAAGAATGGCGCGCCTCCGGCCGATATGCTCGCAGTTTATAATTACGTGCATGGCCAGATGATCAAGCGTGCCAAAGAGAACAAGATCCTTCAGGATATGTTCAACTCCTAAGGAGCGTAAATATGGCTGATAAAGTAGATGACCTGATGATTAAGACACTCAACAAGGTGTCTGAGACAGGTAACATTACGACCGGCGATATTTTCGTTCTTAAATATTGTAAACACGAACGTGCGAAACAGTCTCAGTCTCCGGCTTACAAGCAACTCCTAACAGGAGCGGGAGAGGTTCTCACCTTTCTAAGAACTGCTTTTGGAGGTGAATGAGAATGCCTGGTCCAATGTTTAACCCCGGAATGGGGAATCGTTGTGGGATGATGAAAAGCCCTGAGCAGATTCAGCAAGAGATCAATCAACTGATGCAGCAATACAACAATATGTATCAGAACATGAGTAATCGAATGCCAATGAATGAACCTGCTCAGATCGTTAATGACACGTTCGCCAATCGCCGTAGAGGCGAATACAGCGAAGTGCATGATCCGAGTGAAGTAGAGCAAGCTTCTGTCCCGATGGATGGCACTCCTCGTTTGTTCTTCGATTTTAAGAATAAGCGATTCTGGGCTAAGAAGTATGAGAATGGTCAGACATATATTACACCATACTCATTTGGCTCTCTTATGCAAAACTCTTCGGATGCCGTATCCTTTACTCCTTCGAGTGAATCCTCTGTGGACTATACGAAGGAACTTTCCACTCAAAATGAGCCCAAAGAGGAATCCTCTGACGCTCGACTCAATCGCTTGGAAGCGATGATGGGTCAGATCTTGGAAAGGATGACTTTAAATGAGTCTAATGGATCTGGTGAAACTTGCGAACGCGGTAAGCAACCCGCAGGAAGCGCAAGGAATGGCACTAAACGCTCTGGCAAAGAGATCTCCGGAGACAGCAGCAATGTTGTCAACGATGATCAAGCGGGGTGACGATCCCGCGAAAGCATTAAGGCAGTTTGCTCAAGAAGGAAAGATAAGTTCAAAGCAGTTAGACGAGCTTCAGCAAGTTTACGGAATGGCTAGAAAAATGGGTCTACGTAACTTCAACATTCCGGACAGTGTCTGGAATGAAGCTCGACAGGCAATTGGTGGGGTAGCTTCCAATCAATTGCAGCCCAGCAGTGGTTCCGATTGGTTTTAATATTGGTTTTAACTTAGTAGGGTGGCCAACTATTGAGTTGAAATAATATTTTTATTAGGAGGACACTAACAATGGCGGTGGTCTCTTCGGCAATCGCGGTTTCGGTAATGGCGCCGCGGTCGTTGCGAATGATCTTTCTCAGGTTGAGCGTGATGTCCTCACGGGCAATTGCGCGACCCAGAAGGAGGTTCTTGAGAACCGTTATGCTAACCAGCTTTCCTTCAATCAGCTGGGCGCCCAGATGCAGGCTTGCTGCTGTGACGTCAAGACGACCATTATTGAGCAGAATCAGCTGACACGCGATCTGATCCAGTCCCAGTACCTGGATGAGCTTCGTACCAAGCTGTCTGACGCAAAGTCTCAGATCAGCAACATGGAGCAGAACCAGTATATCCTGGGTCAGCTTGGTAATTTCTATTCCAAGCCGAGTGTGAATCCCAATACCTGCTACAATAACTACGGCTGCGGTGGCTGCAACGGTTGCGGTTGCAACTGAGTCACCTCGTAGTGCTTTGACAAGCAAGGAGGGAATTCAAAATGGCAAATAACTGCTATCGCAAGTCTACTTTAACAGCGCTCAACACCACGGCCCAGGCATTCGTCACGGCCGGTACCATTCTGTCTCCTGGAGGACAGTTGGAGAAGACAGGTTGTTCGCTGACCACGAGTCTCCAGGGTATCCGAATTCTTTCGGATGGTCTTTATACGGCTAGTGGCGCCGTTGCCCTTTATAAGGACGGCAATTTGCTTCCTTGTTCTGTGCGTACGATGAACGCTAACAGCGGAGTGTTGTATATGCTCGACGCCATTGCTCCGGCGTTTGAAGGCGAGGCTTGTCGGGTGATCCACCCCGAAATCACTGTTCAAATCAGTGGTGTTGACGGTTCGGTCAGTCGCGTTTGTCTCAATGTTACACGCCTTGCGTGAGTTGTGTTGAGGGGTTTGGGGGTCTATCATGGCCCCCTCCCTTCTATTTTTAGTTTTGAGCATTGACTAGGATTCGTGGTATGGCCACGATTACGAGTTCTATTAAGTGCTCAACTCTAAAATAGAAAGGGTGAGGTGTATGCCTGTAACTATTTCCTGGCAAACCATAATTTCATTTGCGGCCGTCCTTGGCGCAGGTGCAGTCGTATGGAATTACATCACTCGAGTTGTCCACAAATTGGAATACGATCGGGAACAAGACGAACGAATTACTCGTTTAGAAGAAGCCCATTCTCGTGACATTTCTGACTTGCGACGACATCATGATGAAGACATGGCTGCGACTCGGAAAGAGATGGCAATCATCTGCAGAGGTATTCTGGCGTCATTGAAAGATGACGAGAAGGCGAAACAGTCCTCTATCAAGGAGATGGAGGACTATTTAAATACTTCTGCACACCACATTATCAATCAAAATCAAAAACGTAAGTAAGGGGGAAACGACATGAAGTTCGAGATGAGTGACAAAGTATATGACATTCTCAAATGGGTTGTCATGATCGTACTTCCGGCTTGCTCTGCTCTATATGCATCGCTTGCTCCGGTTTGGGGTTGGGAGAATGTAGAACAGATCACAGTAACGTTGAGTGCGATTCAGCTGTTCCTTGGTAGTTTGATCGGCATTTCGACGTCTAACGTGAAAAAAACAAAAACCAACCAAAAGAAAACATAACGATGTTTCATTCTAGAGATGTGAAGTATCTGCGCGAAGACGTTCGGGTAAACGCTAAGATATTTTTGGATCTTTGTAAGGAAGCTGGTCTGAATGTTCTTATTACCGAAACGGTTCGCGATAAGGCATATCAAGAATACTGTGTTTCTCAAGGTTGGGCCGCCAAGACAGCGACTGTTCCAACATTTCATTCTGTTGAAGCCGGATTAGCGTTCGACATCTGTAAGAATGTGAAAGGTCATGAATACGATGACGCCGAGTTCTTCAAGAAAGCATCGGCCATCGGAAAAAAGATTGGCTTTAGTTGGGGCGGAGACTGGAAAAGTTTTGTTGATCGAACTCATTTTCAGTGGGACGACAACAAAAAGTATAGCAGTAGTATGATCAAGGCTGGAAAATATCCGCCTAATATGCCGAAATATGAGGTTGATGTTTCTATGAAGGAAATAACTGGTGCTACGTCCGACGAAAAGCGGATGATCAAAGCAATCCAAATCGCTACTGGCGCCCTTGCGAATGGTGTAATTGGCAATCAGACTATGTCAGATATTGCCATTAAACTTAATGCAAAATGCTTCCCGCTGAATGTAAAGCTGTATGGTTGCCCCGCAATCATTGCAAAAGACATCGATCCGTTTAATCCCAACAGTGCGATTCCGCTTAATTGCATTAGTGGTAGTTTTAATGGTGGTGTTGCTCCGTGTAGCGTCCTTATCCGAAATGGAGAAGTCGTTTGCTGGTCTGCCTGCCATTATCTTGCCCTCGATAAACCGGAAAGCGTTATCTATAAACTTCGTAGCACTGGCGAAGTAAAGATCAAACGTGTTAAAACGGTCAGCGATGATCTTCCGCTTTATGACGTTGTCTGGGCGGTTGGTGGAATGGGGCTAATGGATTTCTACAATCCGGAAGCCGAAGGTTTCACTGGAGTCTTTAGCGATGTTCTGCGCAAGACGAATCATACAGTTCTCGGATATCGTAATGGTATGATGTATGGCTTGTACTGTCCGAATATGACGGCGAGCCAGATCAATACTCTTTGCAAATCTAAGATGATGTTCGAGTTTGCTATCATGCTTGACGGCGGTCATGTCGCGGCAATTAATGCCCGTGATAACAAAATCAACACATCTCTGAAGCAGCTTTACGTTATCAAGTTCCTGTAAAAATTCAAAATGGCAGAAAGGAGACCGTGAGACATGGCTATCAGTCGTAAACCGCCGTTGACGGAAGAAGCTCAAGAGAAGCATATGATTGCTCTTGCCATGGATCTTGCTGAAAAACAGTTAAGAGAGGGCACTGCGTCTTCGCAAGTCATCACTCATTATCTGAAGTTAGCTTCTACTAAGGAGCAGAAGGAACTTGAACTTCTGGAAACTCAGAAAAAGTTGATGGATGCGAAGGCCGAGGCGATTACATCGATGAAGAGTCAGGAGGAGCTCTTCAAAAGTGCAATCAAGGCGTTTAAAACCTACAGTGGACAAGGGAGCGAAGATGATGAGCCGGAATATTAAATGTTATTCCGAACTGATTACTTTGCCCACCTTGGTTGAACGATATGAGTATCTTCGAATTGGTGGAAATGTCGGAGAGGATACCTTCGGCTATGATCGATGGATTAATCAGATATTTTACAATTCTGAAGAGTGGAAACGAGTACGAAGAGAAGTTATCCTACGTGATACGATAGGACGTGAATGTTGTGATCTAGGAATTGAAAAGTTCCCCATATATGGACGAATCCTTGTTCATCATATGGTCCCTTTACTGGTAGATGACATTGCTCAATCGAGTGAGTTCTTACTCAATCCAGAGTATCTCATATGCTGTTCTGACAACACACACCGGGCAATTCATTATGGCGATGCGAAGCTGCTCCCTCGGGACTATACTCCTCGTTCGCTATTCGATACTTGCCCTTGGAAGCATTAGGAGGAAATATGGCTAAGAAGGCAAAAGCACCAGAAGTCCAGACTGAAGAAGTTAAGGCTGGCCAGGGTGTTGTGGTCGGTACCGACCTCCTCAACATTCGTAAGGGTCCGAGTGTCAATGATCGAGTCCTTTATGTAATCCAGAAGGATACGACTGTTGAGATCGTTTCCGAACCGAATCCTGAGTGGTATGAAGTTATCACTCCTTCGGGTCACGGTTACTGTATGCAGATCTTCATTAAGCGTACGTAAGGAGGATCCATATGATCGATAGCATCCTCAATACGATCAAGAAAAAGATCGGAGTCTCTGAGGATGATACTTGTTTCGACGAGGCTATTCTTACGGAGATTAACACAGCAGGCTCTTTCTTGTCCCAATTAGGCGTAACGAGTTTTGATAGCTTTACCGTGTGCGATTCGAGTAACACGTGGGATGAATGTATTTCTGACCGAGTTAAACTAGCCGACATCAAGACATACATTTATATTTATGTGAAACTCAACTTCGATCCACCGACAAATGCATTTCTTGTTCAGCTTCTGAAGGACCAGATGAAAGAATGCGAATGGCGAATTAATGTCGCCGTTGATCCTTAAGGAAGGAGAGAATTCAAAATGGTTGTTTATAGTGATGAACTCTGCCATTATGGAATTCGCGGAATGCGATGGGGCATCCGTCGTTATCAGAATTCCGACGGTAGTCTCACCACAGCTGGCCGAAATCGCTATTCTACGGGCAAGCATCATTCGATTTTCACTCGTAAGAAAACGACTTCCAAGGTTACAACCAAGCCAGCCGAAGAAAAACCGAAACAGAAGTCCGTAAGCGAGATGAGCGATGCTGAACTGAATGCATTTCTGAATCGAAAGCGTTTGGAACAGCAGTACTATCAGCTTATGGCGACGCCTCAGAAGAAATCGGCGGTTACCAAAGGTAAGGAAATGGTCGGGAAAGCACTGGAAAATGCTGCCCAGGACACCCTTACCCAAATTGCTAAATACGCAATGGCGAAAGGTGTTAACAAGATGCTTGGCGACAATGTGGTCAATGCAAAGGTAACCGACAAGGAAAAAGAGGCCAAAAATAAGTAGGTGACCTAAATGGCATTATCGAACATAGCGGTACCGCGGTATTACGGTATGTTCCGTGATGCCGTAGTTAGAGGGGAAATACCGGTAAATCGAGAAGTTTCTTTGCAGATGAACCTCATCGACGATCTTATCGATGATCCGGGATGCTACTATGATGACGAAGCCGTGGAGGGCTTTCTTGCTTTCTGTGAAAATGAGCTAACCCTGACCGATGGTGGAGACTTAGACCTTCTTGACACATTCAAACTTTGGGCTGAGGATGTCTTTGGCTGGTTTTACTTTACGGAAAAGAGTATACCAGTTCCTAGCCCCGATGGTCGTGGTGTTCGTTTTGTTCGAAAGCGAATTAAGAAAAGGCTTCGTAATAAGCAGTACTTGATTGTTGGTCGAGGTGCTGCGAAATCATTATATGATGCGTGTATGCAGAGTTATGGGCTTTGTATCGACACGACAACGACCCACCAAATTACGACTGCTCCGACAATGAAGCAGGCTGACGAAGTTCTATCTCCAATTCGAACTGCCATTACTCGTTCGAGAGGTCCACTATTCCAATTTCTCACAGATGGTTCACTTCAGAATACAACTGGTTCGAAAGCTAATCGCGTGAAGTTGACCTCTACTAAGAAGGGTATTGAGAATTTCCTGACTGGCTCTTTGCTCGAGATTCGTCCTATGAGTATTGCTAAGCTTCAGGGCTTACGATGCAAGTATGCGAGTATTGATGAATGGCTTTCTGGTGACATTCGAGAGGATGTTATTGGCGCTATAGAGCAAGGTGCATCTAAGATTGATGACTATCTTATCTTAGCCACAAGCTCGGAAGGAACGGTTCGAAATGGTAGTGGCGATACAATCAAAATGGAGCTGGAAAGCATCCTACGAGGAGAGTATCGCAATCCGCATGTCTCCATTTGGTGGTATAAGCTCGATAGCATTGATGAAGTTGCAGATCCTTCTATGTGGATGAAGGCAAATCCGAATCTTGGAAAGACCGTTACCTATGAAGTGTATCAATTGGATGTGGAGAGAGCAGAAAAGGCTCCTGCTGCACGAAATGATATTCTCGCAAAGCGTTTCGGCATTCCGATGGAGGGTTATACCTACTTCTTCCCATACGAAGAGACCATTCCCCATAAGCATCGTGAGTTTTGGAAAATGCCTTGTTCGCTTGGCATGGACCTTTCTCAGGGTGATGACTTCTGTGCATTTACGTTCCTATTTCCTTTACCGAATGGGACGTTTGGTGTGAAGACTCGAAATTATATTTCGTCGACCACACTTAATAAATTGCCTCCGGCGATGTATCAGAAGTATTGCGACTTTATTCGAGAAGGTAGTCTGATTGTTCTCGAGGGTGTAACTCTGAACATGATGGTCGTGTATGACGATCTCGATCGATTTATCTCTGAGGCACAGTACGATATCCGATGTGTCGGATTTGACCCGTACAATGCTAAAGAATTTATCGAGAAATGGATTTCAGAAAATGGTCCATTCGGTATCGAGAAAGTTATACAGGGTGCAAAAACTGAATCTGTTCCTCTTGGCGAGTTGAAGAAACTCTCAGAAGAGAGGATGCTTCTCTTCGATGAGGAACTTATGTCCTTTACGATGGGTAACTGCATCGTAATCGAGGATACCAATGGCAATCGAAAGCTTCATAAGAAGCGCTACGATCAAAAGATCGATGCTGTTTCTGCAATGATGGACGCATTCGTTGCTTACAAGTTGAATATCGAAGCTTTTGATTAAGGAGGTGATCATATGGTTGTCTATTCCGATGAGCTTTGCCACTGGGCGAAAGGTTCTGTTGGTAAGAACCATTGGTATGCGTACAACCACTACGATCGGTGACCCAAAACGTGTTTACGAAAAACGAGACAACGCATATAAAGCTCTTAGAGAAGATAGATCGGACGAGTATGCAAAGCGAGACTTTGAGGAATCCAATAAATGGATTTCTGGTCACGTTGATCTTCAAATGGCATATAATAAGACGCTTCTTGGTCAAGCCGAAGATAAGATCAAACGAGGAAAAGCTTTCATCAAATCGCTTTTCTAAATCATAGCTTTCTTTTGCACCGATGGAAATAGTGAGGTGAATTAATTTGCTTGTTTACAGCGATGAACTCTGTCATTACGGCGTCCTCGGCATGAAATGGGGTATCCGTCGATATCAGAATCCTGATGGAACATTGACATCTAAGGGACGAGTCCGTTATGCTAAAAAAGAACTGAAAAAAGAAGGTCGCGTAGAGCGACGCCATATGCGAGCTGAAGAAAAGCAGCTTCGTAAATTCTATGGTCCTAATTCCGAATCAGCAAATTTGGCATACGACTCGGCTGTTAGCGCCTATACCAAAGCCACGGCTAGACCTGCTCTTTTTGGAAGAAAGAAAAAAGCAGCTAAGTTGGATGCCGCATCCAAAGCGGTTTCTGCCGCTGGTGAAAAACTATCAAAGGCGGAAGCTGATTATAATAGGATGGGGTCTATCTATGAAAAAGATGCCGCTTCCTATAAAGCAAAAGCAGAGGCAATTGCTAAAAAATATAATGTTTCCGTAAGCGACATCGTTTCTTCGAGAGAAGTAAAAGTTGGTAAAGCGTATACCGATGAATTCGTAAAAACTGGTCCGACATTGGCTGATATTCCGCTGTTCGGGACCATGTATTATGGACGAGTTGTTGCTGAGAAGGATGCCAATGCTCGTCGAGAAATGGTTCGTGAGGAATCCAAGAAACGGTATTAAGAGGTAATCCAAAATGGCAGAAACGCTCTTTAGTAAAGTGAAGCGTGCGTGGAATGCATTCTCGGATTCTGACTGGGATCGTTATGTTCCGGCAGGTCAGATGATCAGTTCATCTCGTCCGGATCGGGTGATTCTGTCCCGTGGTAATGAAAAAACGATCGTAACTGCGATTTACAATCGTATTGCGATGGATGTTGCTGCGTTGGATTACCTTCATGTTCAATTGGATGAAAATGGTCGATTTGTTAAGAAGATTGACGATGATCTGAATCATTGTCTTGAAGTCGAAGCGAACATTGATCAGACCTCCCGAGCATTTGTACAGGATGCAATCCTAAGCATGTTCGACTGGGGTACGATTGCCATCTGTCCGATTGATACAGACCAGGAACCGGATCAAGAGGGTGACATTGTCACACGCTACTATACGATGCGCATTGGTGAAATCATTGAATGGCGTCCGAGACAGGTACTGGTTCGTTGCTATAATGATCGTACCGGTCAGTTCGAGAACGTTACATTCGATAAAACGAATGTTGGCATCGTTCAAAATCCCTTCTATGCGATAATCAACGAGCCCAATAGTATGATGAAGCGTCTCGTGCATAAGCTTAACTTGCTTGATGCCATTGACGAACAGTCTGCTAGCGGGAAACTCGATCTGATTATACAGCTCCCCTATGTCATTAAGACAGAAGCCCGTAAGGCTCAGGCTGAATCTCGTCGAAAACAGATTGAGGAACAGCTCATGGGTTCGAAGTACGGCATTGCCTACACAGATGGTACGGAGAAGATCACACAGTTGAATCGTGCTGTGGAAAACAACCTCATGACTCAGATTGAATACCTTACGAGTATGGTATACGCCCAGTTGGGTATCACTCAGAGTGTATTGGATGGAACCGCAGACGAATCGACGATGCTGAACTACAACAACCGCTCTGTGGAGCCATGTGCTTCTGCTCTTACCGATGAGCTCTATCGTAAATTCCTTACGACATCTCAGCGAGAGAAGATGGAATCGATCTCCTTCTTTAGAGATCCCTTTAAACTTGTACCGGTTAGCCAAATTGCTGAAATTGCAGATAAGTTTACTCGTAATGAGATTCTTACCTCCAATGAGATCCGTCAGGTTATCGGTATGAAGCCGTCTAAAGATCCGAAGGCAGATGAGCTCCGTAACAAGAACTTGTCGCAGTCTAAAGTGGATCAGCAAACCCCTACGGTCCCAACCAAAGCGGACCAAACCGTATCGGTCAAAAATTCTAAAGAAGGAGGATAAACATAATGCCCGATATTGATCACGTTCGTCCGGGTCCTGGTAATTCCGATTTTCAGGGCTGGGCGTCCAAGAACAATCTTCTGTGTACTGATGGTCGAGTAATTCGTGAGAATGCGTTCGCGCATCAGAACGGCGCTGTTGTTCCACTCATCTGGAACCATCGTCACGATACGCCGAGTGCTGTTATCGGTAAGGCTACCTTGGTCAATAAGCCTGATGGCGTATATTGCTACGGTCTGTTCAACAACACCAAATTTGGCAACATGTGCAAAGAGCTTGTTGCTCATGGCGACGTTACATCGCTATCGATTCTTGCCAATCAGTTGAAGCAGAAGGGCCACGACGTTATGCACGGAATGATCCGTGAAGTCAGTCTTGTGCTGGCGGGTGCGAATCCCAAGGCATTTATCGAGGACATGGACCTGGCCCATGGTGAAGATGCCGAGTATGAAGCTCGCATCTACCCCCAGGAGCCGATCATTTGTCATGGTGATGATGACTTTGAGGAACAGGAACCGGAAAATACGCCGGCCGAGGAAAATCCGGAAGGAAATCCAACCAACGAAAGTGAGCCGGAATCCGATCCGACTCCCACAAATCAAAATGGGGAGGAAAATCCCGTGGAAAACAACAATCCCGCTACGAATCCGGAACTTCAGCACGCCGATGGTTCCGAAGAGACCATTCTGGATATCATTGACTCCATGAATGAGAAGCAGAAAAACGTTATGTATTATCTGGTTGCAACTGCCAGAGAAGAAAATAAGGAGGATCCCACTATGGCTCACAATGCCTTTGAGAGCGGTGCGAACACGACCGCTCAGCTCACTCGCGAGGACTTTGCTCTTCTTGCGAAGGAAGCCAAAGCCTGCAGCTCCCTGAAGGAAGCCGTTCTGGCTCACATGGACGACATGGAGGGTCTGTCCGATGCTCTGATGCATGCCGACTACGGTATCACCGACATCGAGTACCTGTTCCCCGATGACCGCAATGTCACCCGTCAGCCTCAGTTCATCCAGCGCGACATGTCCTGGGTCTCCGGCGTTATGTCTGGTGTCCACCATGTTCCGTTCTCCCGCATCAAGTCTGTGTTCGCCGACATCACTGCCGACGAGGCCCGCGCCAAGGGTTACCTGAAGGGCAAGCTGAAGAAGGAAGAGGTCTTCACCCTGCTCAAGCGTTCCACCACGCCTCAGACCATCTACAAGAAGCAGAAGCTCGATCGCGATGACATCATCGATATCGTTGACTTCGACGTCGTCGCCTGGCTCAAGAGCGAGATGCGCATGATGCTCAATGAGGAAATCGCCCGTGCAATCCTGGTGTCCGATGGCCGTTCCACCGCTTCCGACGACAAGATCAAGGAAGACAACATCCGCCCGATCTGGACCGACGCGGACCTGTACACCATCAAGGTCGGCATCGACTCTGTTACCTACAACGATGATGACAAGCTGGCCAAGGAGTTCATCCGTCAGTGCATCAAGTCCCGCAAGGACTACAAGGGCAGCGGCAATCCCGCTCTCTACACCACCGAAGAGATGCTTACCAACATGCTTCTTCTCGAGGACGGCATCGGCCATCGTCTGTACAAGACCGAGGAAGAGCTCCGTACTGCTCTGCGTGTGAGCAAGATCGTCACCGTTCCCGTCATGGAGGGTCTGACCCGTGAGGTGACCCATGAGTCTGATTCCAAGGCTTATATCCATAGCCTGATGGGCATCATTGTCAACCTGACCGACTACACCGTCGGCGCTGACAAGGGCGGCGCGGTCTCCATGTTCGACGATTTCGATATCGACTACAACCAGCAGAAGTACCTGATGGAAACCCGTTGCTCCGGCGCTCTCACCAAGCCCTACAGCGCCATCACCATCGAGTCCTACGCGGTCAAGGCCGGCGGCTAATTCAAAATGGCGAAGTTTTGTGGGAAAATCGGCTATGCAACAATGGTCGAAGAGAGCCCAGGCGTATGGATCGAGAAGATCGTTGAACGTCAGCACTTCGGCGATTGGGTGTCGAACACCGCGAAGCTTCAATCTCAGGAAGGTCTGAATGACGATTTGGTGATCGCGAACGATTTAAGCATCGTTGCTGATCCCTATGCCAAAAAGAACTTCCACTCGATCCGTTACGCAACATACATGGGAACAAAGTGGCGGGTGCGTATGGTTAAAGTGGCCTACCCCCGCCTCACCCTTGTGTTAGGAGGAGTATATAATGACTCGAATGGAAACCAATAGGCGGAAGTTTCATAAACTCCTTCAAAAGCTTCTTGGGTCGGATCAGGTTTATTACCAGAGGCCCGAGAATAAGCGGATGACGTATCCTGCTATTGTCTATAATCGTGATGAGATCAGTAATGGCCATGCGGATAATAGCATTTATAAGCAGGAGTATGTCTATGCTGTCACCGTGATCGATCCGAATCCTGATAGTATCATCGTCGATAAAGTATCGAAGATCCCTAGGACTCGATTCGTTCGACATTATACCCAGGATCGTCTCAATCACGACTTGTTTACCATATATTTCTAAGGAGGATCACATCCTATGGCTAATAAGCGTCTTATCTGGGATGCCGTTGGTGAGCGCCTGTATGAAACTGGCGTGGACCATGGCGTTCTGTACGTTATGGGTGACAACAATACCTATGGCGAGGGCATTGCTTGGAACGGTCTGACCGCGGTCAACGAATCTCCTTCCGGTGCTGAGTCCACCGCTCTGTATGCGGACAACATCAAGTATCTCAACATGATTTCTGCGGAAGAGTACGGCTAAACCATTGAAGCCTACTATTCCCCTGAGGAATTCGATCAGTGCGATGGTCTGGCGAGTCCGGTTGCCGGTATGACAATCGGTCAGCAGAAGCGTAAGATGTTCGGCTTTGTGTATCGTTCCCTGATCGGCAATGATACCGATGGCCAGGATCACGGCTATAAGCTGCATCTCTGTTACGGCTGCCAGGCATCTCCCTCTGAACGCAACCATCAGACGGTCAATGACAGCCCCGAGGCTACCACTCTGAGCTGGACGGTCTCCACCACCCCGGTGAATGTGACTGGCTATAAGCCCACTGCGTCCATCGTTATCGACTCCACCAAGATCGATAAGCAGAAGCTCGCTGCTCTCGAGGATGTCCTGTTCGGTAAGGATCCCACTACGACGGGCGGCGAGGATGGCGTTGCCCCGAAGCTGCTGATGCCCGATGAGGTTATCGCGCTTCTTAAGACGGGCGGCTAAATCTATCTTTACGGAGGGGCCTCTTCGCGGGGGCTCCTCCTATCATTTTTATTTTTTGAAAAGGAGAAAGCACAATGTATAGGAGACCTATCACTTTTACGGATTACGATGGTAATCAGGTTACGGAGAATTTCGAGTTCAATCTGTCCAAGGCTGAGCTCGTGGAAATGGAAGCCGAGTATCCCGGCGGGATGCAGGCCATGATTCAGAGAATTACGAAGGAGCGTGACGGTAAGGCCATCGTTTCGGTCATCAAGGACATCATCCTTCGTTCCTACGGTGAGCGTTCTCTCGACGGTCGTCGTTTCATTAAGAACGAGGACATGCGCGAGAAGTTCTCTCAGACCGATGCATATTCCGAGCTTTTCATGGAGCTTGCGATGAACCCCGATAAGACGGCCGAGTTCATCAACAACATCATTCCGAAGATCCCTGACGCTCCCAAATCGGCGGAGTAAATTCAAAATGGTTGAAATGGAGGCTAGGGAATGCTTCGGCTGACGATACCTGAACAAGAGGTGTTCAACGATGAAACACAAGAGTTTAGCTTTACTAAAGAAGTAACGCTCCAACTTGAACATTCTCTAGTCTCTATTTCGAAATGGGAAGCCAAATGGCACATTCCTTTTCTTCGTAGGGAACCGATGACTCGCGAGCAGACGATCGATTATATTCGCTGCATGACGATCACCCAGAATGTTCCAAAAGAAGCGTACGAATTCTTGACAAATGAGAATATTAAGACCGTTATGGCGTACATCGATGACTCGATGACAGCTACGACCGTGAGACATCGCAAGAAATCGACTTCTCGTGATGTTATCACATCAGAACTCATCTATTATTGGATGGTAACGCTTAATATTCCCTCACAATATGAGAAATGGCATTTGAACCGGCTTCTTACACTTATTGACGTATGCAATGCAAAGAATGGAAAACCCGAAAAGATGTCTCGTCGAGAGACGGCTGATGAGTATCGTTCCATTAATGCGCGTCGACGTGCGGAAGCCAAATTAGCTAGGAGATAACAGCAATGGCCCTTGTCGTTATGAAACAATCCGGCAGTTTGAAGAACTTTGAAGGGTTTCTTTACAAAAACCGGAAAAAGCGTCTCTACCAACTGCTGAACGAATATGGCAAGCAGGGGGTTGAACTTCTTCGTGATGCTACACCGGTAGATACGGGCAAAACTGCTACCGGATGGGATTACGAAATCGAGGTAAGCTCCCAAGGTGTTTCGCTTTATTGGGTCAACAATAACGTGAACGAGGGAGTTCCTATTGCTATTCTTATACAATACGGTCATGCGACTCGAAATGGCTCCTACGTGCAAGGCATTGATTACATCAACCCGGCATTAAGACCTCTATTCGAGTCTATGGCTACTAAGCTCTGGAAGGAAGTGAGTTGACGATGGCAACTAGTATTGACTATAGAATTGTCGAAGCTCAATTTCGAAATTCGAATTTTGAGAAGAACATTGCCCAGTCGACCGAGTCTCTGGAGCGATTCAAGCGATCCCTCGATGTCGATCAACAGGCTAAGAGTTTAGAGAAGCTCGATAATGCTGCTGATCTGGCGGGTATGAAGGGACTTGCACAGCAAGTTGACAAAGTAGCAGATAAATTTTCTGCTATGGGCGTTGTCGCATTTACGGCCCTTCAGCGAATCACAAATGCGGCAATCGATACCGGCGTTTCCTTGATTAAATCACTTTCGATTGATCAGGTCACAGCTGGGTGGAACAAGTACGAGCAAAAGACATCAAATGTTCAGACGCTCGTTAATGCGACTGGCAAGTCTGTTGACGAGATCAATGGATATTTAGAGAAGCTTATGATGTTCTCGGATGAGACATCATATGACTTCACGACAATGGCACAATCCCTTGGTCAAATGGTCACCAGTGGTGGTGACATTGATCATCTGATTCCGATGATTGAGGGTATTGCGAATGCAACCTCTTTCGCGGGTAAAGGTGCCGCAGAGTTCTCTCGCTCAATCTACAACCTAAACCAGTCTTATGGTCAGGGATTCTTGACCCTTATGGACTGGCGAAGTGTCGAACTTTCCGGCGTTGCATCTCAGCAGCTGAAAGAGACATTTATTGATGTCGGTAAAGCCCTTGGTACTTTGGATAAAAACGGGAGAACTGCAAAAGGTACTCTTGTTGATATTGGTAACTTCTCAACCACGCTTGCTGATAAGTGGGCTTCTCGAGAGGTTATGGAGCAGGCATTTGGTCGTTTTGCTCAAGTGACAGAAGCGGCCTATAAGCTCGTTCAAAATGGTATGGCCGATACTTATAGTGAAGCCTATGCCATGCTGGACGGAGCTTTTGAGCAGGTTTACTACCGTGCAGCATTAGCTGCTCAGGAAGCCAAGACATTCGGAGAAGCTATCAACTCGGTTAAGGATGCAGTCAGCTCTGGCTGGATGACCACGTTCGATTATATTTTCGGTGGTTACGACAAAGCGAAAGAAATCTGGACAAATCTGGCGAATGATTTGTGGGATGTCTTTGCTGCTCCAGCACAGGAAAGAAATAGTATCCTGAAAGAGTGGGTTGAGCTCGGCGGTCAGACTGCTTTATGGGACGGCTTGACAAATATTTTCAAGTCTCTCTTGAGTGTCATTGAAGCTGTTCGAGAGGGATTTAGCGAGATATTCCCCGCTAAGACGGGTCAGCAGTTAGCAGACCTCACATTCCGATTCCGGGACTTTAGCGAGAAACTTGTTGCGAGCGAAGATACGCTGGCGAAAGTGAAAGAAGTCGCATCTGGTCTCGCATCGATTGTTAAGTTAATGATCACTCCGATTAAACTCGTTCTTGGGTTAGTCGGAAAGATTATAACACAGGCTGCTCCGCTTACAAGTTACCTTCTTTCTTTCTCTGCGACCATTGGCGGTTTGTTAACGAATCTTGTTAAGATGGTTGATGAATCGCGAGTGATCGAAGGTATATTTGCTACGCTAAAGAGTGCGATAGAAGCCGTTGGTGGGGCGTTCATGTTCCTTGGAGGAATGCTTTCTACGAGCATTTCTGCTTTTACGGGAATCAACGTCCTTGACATCAACAATGTCACGACTTCTCTTGCTGAGATTCCTCCTATTGGTGAGCAGATCGCTAAGGTATTCGATACCATTGGTGAATCCGGAAAGAATGCATTCGGTAAGGCATCGGCATGGGTGTCTCAGCTAAAGGGCTGGGCAACCAGCGCTGCTTCGACTATCGGGTCATTCGCAAAATCCATTGCAACTACGTTGAAGCCTATCGGAGATCGTATTAAATCGATTTTCGAAGGTGTTACCTTAACGGATGCAATTGGTACAACGCTTCTTTTCGGTCTTTATGAGCAGATAAAGAAGATCGCTAAAGCATTTGCTGCAATGAAAACCAATTGGGCCGGTGTTGCTAAGGCACTCACCAATGTTCTCAATACAGCTGGCGATACACTAAAGGCTTTCCAGAACAAAGTCAATGCTGAAGTTCTTAAGTCGATTGCTATCTCAATCGGTATCTTAGCCGCTTCTTTGTTCGTGATTTCCCGTGTAAAACCCGAAAACATGGGTAAGTCTCTTGCAGCTGTTGCTTTGCTCTTTGGCGAACTGACTGCCATTCTTGGTATTATGAGCGGTAAGAAGATGACTGCTGGTAAGGCAGAGCTTCTTACATTGTCCGGTGCATTGATCGGTATGTCCGTTGCTATTTCGATTCTGGCTGGTGCTTTGGCTAAGTTAACGGAATCAGCAAAGGATACATGGGTGTTTGCCAAAGCGACCTTTGCAATTATCGCCATACTAGTAGCTTTGGAAAAGGTCGGCGTTGCACTTTCCACTAAAGTTGGTGATAAGCAGGTTATGAAACTTGCTCTTGTCTTCCTATCCTTAGCTACTGCCGTTCGAATTCTTGCAAGTGCATTCCAGGCATTCGATGGAATTAGTTGGACTGAATTCGGAATGGGAATTGCATCCTTGATTATTGGAATCGGTGCTATAACCGGTTCCATCGCTGTCATGAAGGTTGTTCCCGGTCAACTTTCCAGTGTAGCATCGAGTCTAATTGCATTCGGACTTGCACTGTCTGCATTGATATTGCCGATTAAGATTCTGGGAGAGATGGATACGAAGGACCTCCAGCAAGGTCTGATTACCACTGCAAAACTTCTCGTCGGTGTCGTCGCTTCGATTAGTGGCATAGCCATTGCTATGAAGGGGTTTGCTGGTATTTCCGGAAAAGGCATGCTTGCAATAACGCAGGGATCTCTTGCTGGACTAGCTAAGAGTCTCCTCGCTTTGTCCATATCTATCTCCTTACTGGTTGTTCCGCTTCGTATTCTCGGTGCATTGCCGATCGAACAGATTCGACAGGGATTGATATCCGTCGGACTTCTGATGGGTGGAATAACTGCCAGTTTGTCTATCATGGGCAATAACAATGTTGCCGGAACGGCAAGCGGAATACTGGCATTTGCGCTTGTACTTAATATGCTGGTTATTCCGATCAAAGCCTTTTCTACTCTCAATCTCACCGAAATTGGAGCGGGTCTTTTAACTCTCGCTGGCGCTATCACCATTATGCTTGGCTCGGCATTCGGACTAGGCATTCTGGCTAAGACGTTCGCTGGTCTGGAGAAATCCATGTTAGCATTCGGTCTTGCTGCTCTCGGTGTAGGTGCCGCAGTCGCTGCTTTGTCCGTCCTTTTAGGCACCTTGTCTGCGATTGGTGCGGCTGGTGTAGCGGCTATCGTGGCTGCTATTGCGGCATTCTTCCAAGCGGTTAAGGTTATGCTTCCCGTTATCGAGGAAGGATTGACTGATATTCTCATCACCATCGGGCATGTTCTCAAGAGAGGTGCCCCGGCTGTTGTTGAGGGTCTGATCGTTATGTTCGATGAGGCCATGAAGCAACTTCGCGAGTATGCACCCTCGTTGATTGCAAGTCTTGGTGATCTGATCGTCATTCTCATCAACGGACTAAGCACATATGCTCCCCAAATCCGGGATGCTCTGAAGAGCTTGTTCGCCGTCTGGTTTGGCGATGCAAGTCGCGAAGAGGTCATCCTTGATATTCTCGCATCTGCAACGGCTCTTGTTGCTGTTCTGAAGATGTTGAGTATCGCTAAGGCATGGGGTAAGAATGCTATCATCGGAGCCGGGTTTGCGGCTGCTGCTACTCTGATTCTTGGTGGAGCACTGGCCGTTCTCGAGAATCTCGGGAATACGGACAAAATGCTGACTGCCGCTTTGGCGCTTGGTACCATCATAACTGCCATGAGTGTAGCGATGCGAGTTGCAGCACCCCTTGGCGAGATGGGTCTCGGCGCACTTAAGGGTATCGGTATGGTCGTGGCGGTTGTTACGGCATTGAGTGCTTTGTTTGGTGCATTCCAGGCCTTCTTTGGCGAGAACGAGGTCGTCAAGAAGATCATGGACGGCAACGTCAAATTCATGGAATACATCGGTACTGCTCTTGGATCCTTTATCGGAGGTATCAAGAAAGGTATTTCCGACGTAGTCGGTGAGAGAGATTCGTTCCTTACGAAGTTCGGCAAAGACCTTAAGGAATTCTGGTCGAATGCGTCAGTCTTCTTCCAGGGAATCAATGGCCTGAAGGACAGTGTATTTAGCAACATGGTATCTCTTGGCGAAGCCATGTTGATATTTACTGGAACGAAATTCTTGGACGGTCTTGCCTCGATCATTGGTAGAAGTGACCTGCTTGACTTCTCGAAGCAGTTGGCCAATTCTGCTCCATATCTCAAGACGTTCTACACTGAGGTTGGCGTAATCGATCAGTCGTCTATTGAGAATGCGATCTATGCAATTGGCGGCATGGCTGAGGCGGCATCTAAGATTCCGACATTTGGTGGCCTCAAGGGTGCAGTCTTTGGTAATTCCTTTATTGCCGCATTCGCCGCTGAACTGGATTTGGCAGCACCGCATATTAAGGGCTTCTTGACTAAGAGTGAGGGTCTCCCCGCGGATAGTAAGACGCTAGTCGACATGGTATCTAACATTGTCACAACAATGGCAACTGCCGTCGCCGTCACGCCGAAATATTCTGCGTTTAAAGCGTTCTTCACCGGTGAGAATCTAATCTCTTTGTTTGCAACTGAGCTTGCTTTGGCGGCTCCGAACATGATCGATTTCTTGACTATTATGGCTGGTGCTCCGGTCAATAGTAGTGAGATCGCCATGAAGACGAGCAACATCATTGCGAATCTTGCCGTTGCCGTCAATCAAGTCCCGAATACGGGTGCCGGTCGTAGTAAGGGCTCGCTTAGCAATTTCGCAAAGCAGCTTAAGGACATGGCTGAGGCACTGGTTCAATATTCCGATGTCGTTGCGGAAGTGAATACTGATGCGATGAACGCTGCGAATGAAGCACTTGCCAATCTCGTCAAGTCCATTCAAAATGCCGATGTTTTAACGACAGTTCAGCAGAGAATGAGAGATATTGAGTCTGGTATTTATGCCGTGGCGACCAACATCGCCAACAACATCTTCACTCAGTTCTCAAATCGCACAGCTGAGTACAAAGACATCGGTATGAACTACCTTAAGGGTATTCGTAAGGGCCTTATGGATGTGCCTACCGTCAATTCTCTTACCGGTGCTGCTCGTGATGTTGCAAAAGCCATTGACCGTACCGTTCGTGATGAGCTTGATATTCACTCTCCTTCTGGACAGGGTGAGTTGATCGGTAAGTATTACGATATGGGTGTCCGTTATGGTCTCGATGGCAGTAAGAAGACTGTTCTCGTTGCGGCTCGAAACCTTGCGAATGAGATGCTGAAGAGCGGTCAGATCACTTACGAGGAACTCCAGGAGGTCTACAACAAATTCAACGTCTCGATTGCAAGTGCCGAGAACAAACGTCTGTTTGTCCTGAACGCGGCCAATCGTGCATCTATGGGTGAACTCAAAGAGATCGTCGGCGATGGATACGATGATATCGTGAAGGAAACTTACGATGCATTCCATCGAACCGGAACGGCGATTGACGAAGCTTCTGAAGAGACTACTGCGAAAGCTGGTAAGGCTGGTAAGTCTGCCGGTGCATCCTATATCGAGGGTCTTCAGTCTGAACTCAACAAACTCGGCACTCGACTCACGAGTTATGGTCTCGAGCAGAAGGTCTGGACAACTCTCTTCGGTGGTACTGCTACTGATGCGGATAAGACTGCTGTGGATGAAGCCCTTAAGGTTAAGGAGCTTAACAATCTAACCCAGCAGCTTGGCAAGGCCGAGGAAGAGTATGCCGCAACCGTTAAGGCATATGGTAGCGAGTCGAAGAATGCTCTGGATGCCTATAACAAACTTCTCAATGCTCAGATAACTCTCGCCGAGAAGGCTCAGGAAGTCAAATCCAACCAAGAGCAGGTCACGACAAGTGAGAAGGATCGTATGGTCGCCTACGCCAACTGGATGGTCGAATACAAAGACATGCTCCTCGAACAGGGGTTTGCTTTGGAGCAGATTAACCGTGTTGCCGCAAAAGATACCGGTTACGATCCTTACAATCTCCTGACGACCACGGCAAGTGAGGCGACGAAGGCTGCAGATGCCGCGCTTGAGGCTGCTAGACAGTCCTA
>ULSF01003430.1_pt1 | contig 23360 bp, 22 predicted proteins | sample 1956121 | NCBI WGS metagenome assembly ULSF01 (sample SAMEA4835701, study PRJEB28245) | human gut metagenome | biome: gut microbiome; material: fecal sample | place: Denmark | collected 2008
ACCGCGGCTATTGCCGTAAGCCTGGTCAATATATAAAAGATCGCCCTTTTTAGTTTTTCATCCACAGGCAGACCCCTCCTATTTTTATCTATTTGTTATCATATCATATTTTATAAAAATTGTATACAATCATTTTTTTATTTACTGCATATTTCACGTTTATATGTTCAGCTATCGGTTAATACTACAACAGCGAGGTGTTGAAATTGGCAAATATAATTATGCGGACATTACTTCTTTTTATCGGGCTGCTCATTATGATGCGTCTAATGGGTAAACGCCAAATCGGGCAGCTTCAGCCCTATGAATTTGCACTTACCCTGATTGCAGCGGATCTTGCCACTACGCCGATGTCGGATATCAATACACCGCTGCTGTGGGGTATTATTCCCATCTATGTATTGCTGATTGCCGGCGTAGGCTTTTCATTGCTTTCCCTAAAATCCGTAAAAATGCGTCGCCTGATATGCGGCAAGCCACGCATGCTGATTGAGCGGGGCGTTATCTTAGAAGATTCGCTGCGGGCCGTACGCTATACGATTAATGATTTGTTGGAACAGCTGCGCTCTAAAGATATTTTTGATATTTCTCAAGTATATTATGCGATTTTAGAAACCAACGGTCAAATAAACGTGATCCAGAAAAGCGCGTTTCGACCTGTTGTTCCGGATGATCTTTCTCTTGCCCCTTCCCAAGAAGAAGCTCCTGTTATTTTAATCATGGACGGAACCATTCAAAAAGAAAACCTGGTTTATATAAAGAAATCAGAACAATGGCTTCAGGCAAACATAAAAAAATCCGGTTTTCAAAGCGAGAAAGAAGTGCTTCTTTTAACGTATGATAAAGAAAAATTCTATATTCACGGGGCGGGAAATAATCCGCTGATAAAGGAGGAGCCATGCGAAGCTTGATTATCATTTCCTTGCTTACGGTAATTTTTATTGCCGGAGCCGTCTTTTCCGACGTATATATTAACGCTTTAGCAAACGATATGGTTGAGCAGTTAAACAACTGCGTTACCCAGGAAGATATTGAAACCCTTACCGAAGAATGGAGCAAACGCAGTTCCATTGCCGAACTTGTAATTGATCACAGTGAAATTGACCTTTTAAACCAATATCTTTGGGCTATGCAAATAGAAATTCTCTATGATTATGACGAATTTATGGAATCCAAAAAATTGGCTATGGAAATGTTTAAGCATATTGCCGAAAGGAACACCTTTTCGCTGGATAATATTCTGTAATCTACTTTTATTTTTTTCTAACAGCACTTGACCGGTTGACAAAAGCGGAAAAATTTTTTAATATAAAAAAGAGTTCCGATATAATTGTACAATCGATGTGCCGTTTTTCCCTTTTATTAAACGGTAAACTGCAGCAAGGAGGCTTTATGAGCAAACAACTCTCTTCCCGGCAAATTGCGCCCTACCGTGAATCGGTACTTGCCCAAATTAAAGAAAACCATATCCGCCGCATTCCCCAGCATGACGGCAGACTCTTTCTTATTTCAACCGCCTATCCGGGCTATTGGCTTGAGCATACTTTTGACGCTCTCGCCTGGGCTCGTTTATATCCGGAAGATGCGGATATCGCAATTTCTCAGGTTCGCTTTTTTACAGAGCATCAGCGCCAAGACGGCCGCCTGCCCTGCAATATTATAGACGACAGCATTCTTCAGGGGAACGAGGAAATTCATATTTATTATACTCAGCTGCAAGAATGTGTTTCTTTTGCCCGGCTATGCTATGAAGCCTGGCAGATGAACCCTCAGGAAGATTTGAATAAATATTATACCTGCTGCTGCCGTTGGGATCAATGGCTTTGTGAAAACCGTATGACTCGTTCATGCGGCCTTGTAGAAATGTTTTGCGGTTTTGACAGCGGGCATGACAACAGCAGCCGTCTTTGGAAGATGAAATATCCTGCCGGTCCCTGCCGAGATACCGCTGAGAATCTGCCTGAAGGCTTTCCGATAGGTTGTGAATGCGCCCCTGTTATCGCGCCGGATATCAACGCGGTTTTTTACGGTTCGCGTATGGCGCTCGCCCGCATGGCAGAAGAATTAAAAAAATTTGACGAAGCCGCCGCGTGGCGAAAAAAAGCCCAGGAAGTGAAACAGCGTTTGTTCGATATCTGTTTTGACGCCGATACCTGTTTCTTTTATGATGTAGATAAATATGACCGAAAGCTTCCGATAAAAAGCATTTCCATTACTTCATTATTCTGTGAGCATGTACTGGATCGCCCTTTAGCGGATGAAATTTTTGATCGCTACCTGGCAAATCCCAAAGAATTTGCCACACCTTATCCGTTTCCGTCTATCTCCGTTTCCGACCCTACATGGCAGCAAAGACTGAAAGGAAACTCCTGGGGTTTTTATTCCCAAGGATTAGTCGCGCTGCGTTCTCTTCGCTGGATGGAATTCTACGGACGTGAAAAAGAAATGGAGGAAATGATGCGCGCATGGATTTCCGCTTGGTGCCGTGAAAACATTCTCCGTTTTGGGCAGGAACTGCATCCTCTGACCGGTGAGCCTTCAGAATCTTCCCCCTGGTATTCCAGCTGTATGCTTTATTTTCTGCATGCTGTACGCCGTTTAGGTCTTGAATCATAAAAATCCCCGCGGCAAAAAATCCTTGTTTAAAAAATACATACAGCGGGTATAAAGAAAGAACCTTGTTTTTCATCAAGGTTCTTTTTTGCTTTATAATTTTCCGGTGGAACCAAATCCGCCGCAGCCTCTTTCCGTCTCCTTCAGTTCTTCCGCTTCTTCAAATTTTACCGCAATATACGGTGCAATCACAAGCTGTGCAATCCGTTCGCCCGGTTCTATCGTCTGCGGCTGCGCGCCGTGATTATGCATCGCCACAATGATTTCCCCCCGATAATCGCTGTCGATAACACCTACTTTATTTGCCGGAGCAAGATCCCGCTTACAGGCCATACCGCTGCGGGCATAGATGAGGCCCATGCATCCCATCGGCATCTCCATAGCAAGTCCGGTATGAATAAAAGCCGTTTGGCCCGCCTCAATCGTCAGGGCCTCGTCCAACATCGCGTAAAAATCAGCGCCAGCCGCGAAATCCGATCCATATTCCGGCAATTTTGCTTTGTCGTCAAGTTTTTTTACCTTTACTTTCATTTTCAATTCCTTTCCATAAAACAATATTTCCTGATAAACGCGAAGCATACAAATCAATAATCCGTTGATTTTCCGACCCCCGAAAACGAAGGGAGAGCTTCTTTTTTTCTTCCACAAACTCTCCGTCTACCAAAATATCCAATAAGGAGAGCATTTCATCGGTAACCTCACAGCGCGCGCGACTGGGCAAGAGCAATTCCTTATCCAACAAATACCCCGTATAGCACCAAATATCTTTATCCGGGTACTGTGCTTTCACCTTTTGCAAAAACGGAACCAGACGTCGTTGATTCGCCGGTTCAAACGGTTCGCCGCCCAACAAGGAAAGTCCGCGGATATAATCCGGCGCCAAGGCACAAAGGATCTCATCCTCTTCTTTTTCCGTAAATTCTTTTCCGTAATCAAAAGCCCATGTCTCTTGATTAAAACAGCCTTTGCAATGATGCGTACAGCCGCTGACAAAAAGGCTGACTCTCACGCCGACGCCGTTGGCTATATCAAATTTTTTTATATCGGCATAATTCATATTACAGATGCAGCACTCTGGCCTTAATCTCCTTTGTTTTGCCTACATTCCAGAAATTTTCTCCCAAATACCCGCAGGTACGGCGCGTTACGTTCATTTTGGCATGATCCTTATTATGACAGTTGGGACATTCCCACTCATTATCGTCATTAATGATAATTTCACCGTCGAACCCGCAAACATGACAGTAATCACTCTTGGTATTAAATTCAGCATACTGGATATTATCATAAATAAACTTAACCAATTCTTCCAGAGCCTCAAGATTATTGCGCATATTGGGAATCTCTACATAAGAGATCGCCCCGCCTGAGGAAATCTTTTGGAACTGGCTTTCAAAAGCCAGTTTAGAAAACGCATCAATCTTTTCACGGACATCTACATGATAGGAGTTTGTATAATATCCTTTATCGGTAATATCTTTTATCGTGCCGAAACGTGCCTTATCAATACGAGCAAAGCGGTAGCAAAGAGATTCCGCCGGCGTACCGTAAAGAGCAAACCCAATATTGGTCTCTTTTTTCCAACGGTCAGTGGTATCGCGCATATGCTGCATGACCGCCAAAGCGAACTTTTCTCCTTCCGGCGTCGTATGGCTTTGTCCCGTCATTAATTTCGTCACTTCATATAAACCGATATATCCCAGTGAAATAGAGGAATACCCGCCGTAAAGCAGTTTTTCAATACTTTCACCGCGTTGAAGCCGCGCAATCGCTCCGTACTGCCAATGGACCGGGCTTACGGTAGAAGTAATCTTCTTCATTGCCTCATGGCGGCACATCAGCGCTTCAAAGCAAAGCTGAAGTCTTTGATCAAAAATCTCCCAGAATTTGTTCATATCGCCTTTGGCAACAATACCAATCTGCGGCAGATTGATGCTGACTACCCCCTGATTAAAGCGCCCCTCAAATTTGTATTTTCCGTTTTCATCTTTCCACGGAGCCAGAAAAGAACGACATCCCATAGGCGAAAACACATTGCCTTCGCAGTTTTCACGCATTTTTTTAGCGGAAATATAATCCGGATACAAGCGTTTTGCCGAGCATTTTACTGCCAGCTTGGTGATATAATCGTACTTTCCGCCTTTTAAGCAGTTGTGTTCATCCAACACGTATACCAGCTTGGGAAAAGCGGGCGTTACGTACACGCCCTGTTCATTCTTGATCCCCTCCAAACGCTGCCGAATAATTTCTTCAATAATCATCGCGTTTTCTTCAATATAGGGATCGCCCTCTTCTAAGTTTAAGAACAGGGTAACAAACGGCGACTGACCGTTTGTGGTCATCAAAGTATTGATCTGATACTGAATGGTCTGCACGCCGCTGCGAAGCTCATCCCTCAGACGAATATGCACAAGCTTTTCTATCGTGGCCGCATCAAATTCATCTCCGCATTCATCCTGAATCTGTTTTTTAAATTTTTCATAAGATTTCCTCAGGTATTTACCTAAATGCTTAATATCCACCGACTGTCCGCCATACTGACTGGAGGCCACGGCCGCGATAATCTGCGTAATAATCGTACAGGCTACCTGAAAACTTTTCGGACTCTCAATCAGTTTACCGTTCATCACTGTTCCGTTATCCAGCATATCGCCGATATTCACAAGACAGCAATTAAAAATAGGCTGAATAAAGTAATCCGCATCATGGAAGTGCAGAACGCCTTCGTCATGGGCTTTAGAAATTTTTTCCGGCAGCAGAATACGGCGCGTAAGATCTTTAGACACCTCACCGGCAATTAAATCACGTTGGGTGGAGGCAATGACCGCGTTTTTATTGGAATTTTCCTCCATTACCTCTTTATTGGCATTGCGGATCAAACTCAAAATAGAATCATCCGTTGTATTCGCCTTACGCACAAGCGCACGGCTGTACCGATAGATGATATAAGTTTTCGCCAGTTCAAAATGCCCCTGCTCCATCAACTTGCGTTCAATAATATCCTGCACATCTTCCACCAAAATTCTGGTACGGTGTTTCGCTTCAATATAATTGAGGATGGCTTCGATTTCCTCTGCCGATGCCCTTTGGCTTTCTTCCACTTCACCGTTGGCCTTTTGAATTGCCGTTATAATCTTACTCCGATCATACTCAACAACCCGGCCGTCTCTTTTGATGATCTGCATATTTCTTTCCTCCAAGCGTTTACATCCATACTACCTGCTCATTATATATGAAAACAGGTTAAAATTCAGTTGCTTTTGCAACTTTTTAATGGTAAAATACAAGATGTAGTTGATTTGTTTTTTAATTTTTACTATATTCTGTATGTTTTTTAGGTGATTTTATGGAGGTTCTTCATGTTTTTTCCGGCATTTCAGCCGAAGATTTCAATCATATGCATACATGTTTTAACATGCAATCAAAAAATTTTTACAAGGATGAAACACTGATATTAAACCACATTGATTTTGAAACTATATACGTCCTCCAGAAAGGAACGGCCAATATCGTTTGGTTTGATGAAAACGGCAATCGAATGATTCTGGAACAGCTGACAAAGGGAAGTATTTTCAGTAGTCTATTTTCCTGCCGGGAGGATACCTATGTCATATTCGGCAGTGATTGCACGGTGCTTTCTATGGAATATTCTTGTCTCATACGACGTTGTGAAAATGCCTGTCCGTGTCACAGCCAATTGGTAAGCAACGTACTGCAGCTTATGAGCCGGCGCGCCCGAGAGCTTTCCGCCAAGATTCATATTCTTTCTCAACGAACTATCCGGGGAAAACTGACAGCTTACTTCACGCTGCTTCAGCAGCACCAAAAACAGAAGCCTATTCTTCTTCCGCAAACGTTAAGTGATGTTGCGGATTATCTGTGTATAGACCGCAGCGCTATGTTTCGGGAAATCAAAAAAATGAAAAATGAAGGTCTGCTATCTTCAAAAGGACGAAAAATTACTTTGTATTTTTAAGGAGAGTATTTTTATGGGAATCTGTCATATTATCGGTGCGGGCGATTTTTTTAAAGAAGATTTGAAAGCCGACGAAAACGATCTGCTTATCGCCGCGGACCGCGGCCTTTTATATCTTGAAGCAGAGCCGGATATTATCGTTGGAGATTTTGATTCCCTCGGTTTTATCCCGCAAGGAAAAAAAGTAATAACGCTTCAGCCGAAAAAAGATGAATCTGATATTTTTATGTGTATTCAGGAAGGGCTTCGGCGCGGCTATCGGGATTTTCGGCTTTACGGTGCCTGGGGCGGCGAACGTTTTGATCATACCATCGCCAATATGCAGCTGTTGTTATGGCTGTATAACCGGGGCTGCGGTGCCGTTTTGTATACAAAGAATCAAAAACTTTTGGTATGCCGGCACGCGGCGCTTGAACCTTGCCCCGGTTACGTCAGTATTTTCGCTTTTGAAAAAAGCAAGGTAGAGCTTTCCGGTTTTGTTTATAGCGGTATTTTTGATTTTTCGCCGGAATTTCCTTTGGGCTTAAGCAACGAAACGGTGGGACGCGCTGAAATTCACGCCGACGTTCCCGTACTTGTCGTTACCGAAAAAACCGCCGTTCTGCGCTGCCGATAAAAAGCAAAAATCTGAAAGGGTATTCCAAATGTCCGTAAAAGACAGCGCTCTCTGATTTTTTACAAAAAGTACCGCGCGCGTTGCTATGCGACATACCAAAATGCATAAAAAACAAATAGCGCTGTTCTTCTTGTTACAAATAAGAATTCTTTTTTCTTTAACGGCAAATTGCCGATATCGAGATACGGTTGCGGTCATGAAACAGGCTTCTTTGGCCTTCTACTTTTTATTTTGCAAAAAAATCATCGTATGCTATAATATTTATATATTTTTATTGCGGAGGAAGTATTTTGGAAAATCAAAAACAGCTTGAAATACTTGCCCCTGCCGGCGGAAGACCGCAGCTTGAGGCAGCCGTGCGTACCGGTGCCGACGCCGTCTATCTTGGTTTCGGAAAGTTTCATGCGCGCAGAAATGCCCAAAATTTTGATGCCGCCTCCCTAAAAGACGCCGTTTCCTACTGCCACGCGCGCGGCGTTAAAGTCCATGCCGCTTTCAACACGCTTGTTACCGAATCGGAACTGCTCCAGGCGCAGGAAGAATTAAAACAGCTGGCCGACGCCGGTGTGGACGCGCTTATCATACAGGATATCGGTTTAGTGAAAATGGCGCGAGAATGTGTGCCGCACCTTGCCCTTCATGCTTCAACGCAGCTTACGGTACATAATGTAAGCGGTATAAAAATGCTTGAAAAACTGGGCTTTCAGCGTGCGGTACTGGCGAGAGAACTTTCCCTGCCGGAAATAAAACAGATCTGCATGTCAACCGATATGGAAATTGAAGTATTCATTCACGGCGCGCTTTGTATGTGCGTTTCCGGCGGATGTTATCTTTCCTCTGTTCTTGGGGCACGCAGCGGAAACCGCGGTCTTTGCGCCCAGCCCTGCCGATTAAATTTTAAAATTAACGGCCGTGAACAAGCTCTTTCCCTAAAGGATATGAGTCACATTCAATATATACAGGCCTTAGCGGAAGCAGGCGTAAAATCCTTTAAAATAGAAGGCCGCATGAAACGACCCGAATACGTTGCCGCAGCCGTTACCGCATGCCGCAGCGCCCTCGCGGGCAAATCACCCGATATGGCAATGCTGAAAGCCGTGTTTTCCCGTTCAGGCTTTACGGACGGCTACATAACCGGCAAGCGAACGCTCGATATGTTCGGTTTCAGAAGAAAAGATGACGTAACTGCCGCAGCGGATGTATTGAAAGAGACTGCCGCGCTTTACCGCAGTGAACGCCAAAGCATTTCCCTTGCCATGGATTTTACCATGCAAAAAGATGTTCCTTGCAGCCTTACGGTAACCGACGGTATCCATACAGTCTCGGCCCAAGGACAAATTCCCGAAGCTGCATGCGCCCGCCAAACACAAGAAGAAGATATTTTGAAACAGCTGAGGAAAACCGGCGGTACTCCTTTTTATGCGGATAAAATAACAATTCAGGCTGATTCGGGTCTTTTGCTGTCTCTTTCTCAATTAAATAAACTGCGCAGGATCTGCCTGGACGAGCTGCTTTGGGAACGCGGAAAAACAGCGCCGCTTACCTTTATTCCGTTTTCTTTTTCCCCCGCAAAGCATCCTCCGGCCAAGGAGCGGCCTTTGCGTATACGCGCTTTAAAATACGCGCAGCTTGAATATCTTCCGAATCATACTTTTGTCATTCTTCCTCCGGAAGAGATTTCAAAAGAATGTCTCCTGCGTTTTCCCAATGCCGCAGCGGAAATTCCTTCCTTAGTATTTCCCGGCGACGAAGCAAAAACAATCGGTCAGTTAAAAGAATTAAAGGATTTTGGCCTTCGGTATGCGCTTTGCGAAAATATAGGCGCAGTATTTATGGCACAGCAAGCCGGTCTCATTCCTTTGGGCGGCTACGGCTTAAACATCCTGAACTCGGCCGCCGTTGCCGAATATAATCGCTTGGGTGTTACGGATATCACCGTTTCTTTTGAATCCAGCAAAAAAAATCTTTCTTTGCTCAAAGGCGATTCCATACGCGGAATGATAAGCTACGGATATCTTCCGCTGATGCGTATGCGTACTTGTCCGGCATTAGGAAAAAACGGCTGCGGTAATTGCCGCGGTATCAATACCGTAACAGATCGTATGGGAATCCGTTTTACACTGCTTTGTCAAAATAAAAGATTTTGCACTTTACTTAATTCATTGCCTTTGTATGCGGCAGGTAACGATTTTCGCGCTTCCGACTTTTTTATGCTTTACTTTAACACAGAAACAGCCAAAGAGGTCAAAACAATAGCGGACACGTTTCAACACGGCGGGGAAGCGCCGATGCCCCACACGGGAGGCTTATATTTCAAAGAACTGAGGTAATTTATGAAAAAGCTTGAATTACTGGCGCCTGCCGGTGATATGGAATGTTTAAAAACCGCCTTTCGTTTCGGAGCCGACGCCTGTTATATCGGCGGTCCTTTTATGCAGCTGCGCGCGAAAGTAACCGGTTTTTCTTTAGAACAGATAAAAGAGGCCGCCGATTACGCGCACTCTCTAAAAAAGAAGCTGTATGTAACTGTAAATTCTTTTGCGAAAGATTGTGAGTTTGAAGAAATCAGGACTTATGCCCGGCAGCTTTATGCTGTGAACGTCGACGCTGTCATCCTATCCGATTTAGGCGTAATGGCAGAAATCGCCGCAAGCGTTCCGGAACTGGAAATCCATGTTTCTACTCAGGCGAACTGTCAGAACGCCTCAGCGGCAAAGGTATACCGCGCGCTCGGCGCCAAGCGGATTGTTCTGGCGCGGGAAATGACGCTTGAAGATATCAAAAGCTTTTCTGCTTTGATACCGCAGGAACTTGAAATAGAGGCTTTTGTTCACGGCGCCATGTGCATGGCCTATTCGGGAAGATGCTTTATCAGCTCCTATCTTACCGGCCGCAGCGGGAACCGCGGAGAATGTACACAGCCCTGCCGCTGGCGTTATCATCTTGTGGAACAGACAAGGCCTAACGAATTCTTTCCTATAGAAGAAGATGCAAAAGGTACGACGCTGCTTTCTTCAAGAGATATGAAATGTATTGACTTTCTTGACCAGCTGATTGCTTCGGGCGTTACCTCCTTCAAAATAGAAGGCAGGATGAAATCACCGTATTATGTGGCAACGGTAGTCAATGCCTACCGGCACGCACTGGATAAAACCGCACCGTTAGACCTGCTTTCGCGGGAACTGGACTGCATAAGCCATCGTCCCTATTCCAGCGGGTTCTACTTCGGCCAGCTCCAGCGCTATATTCCCGATGACGATATGGCCTATAAGCAGGACAAAATCTTTGCCGGTATCGTAAGGGGATATAAAGACGGCCGTTTAACCGTAGAACAGCGGAACCGCTTTCAATGCGGGGATATTCTGGAGGTTATTTCCCCGGATTCCATCGGTCTCAGCTTTACGGTTCAAAATATGATAAACAGCTTAGGCGAAGCGGTTTCGGCCGCACCGCATCCGCAGGAAAAGATAACGATAGACTGTCCTTTTACGCTGAAAGAGGGCGATATTCTCAGAAAGAGGTAACCGAATATGAGTTCACAGTACGGCAAACACATTACTTTTGAAATTTTCGGTCAATCGCACAGTGAATGTATCGGTGTGATCATCCGCGGCCTTCCGCGGGGCGAAACACTCGACGCGCAAAAGCTGCAGGCGTTTTGCGATCTGCGCGCGCCCGGAAGAAATGAACTTTCCACGCCGCGAAAAGAACCCGATCAAATCGAATTTATCTCCGGGGTAACTTCCTCCATGACCTTTGACGGTGATACATTTAAAGCGATTATACGCAACACCAACACACGACCGTCTGATTATTCCCAAACAATTCCGCGCCCCGGACACGCGGATTATCCGGCTTTTGTAAAAACCGGAAAAATTCCATCCGGCGGAGGAAGCTATTCCGGCAGGCTCACGGCTCCCCTCTGTATTGCCGGCGGTATCGCGATGCAGCTGCTTGAAAAAAGCGGAATTTTCTTTGACGCCCATATTGCTTCCATCGGCGCGATTTGCGACGACAGTTTTGACGCGCTTTCGGATACAAACAATGACGTATACAAAAAACCTTTCCCCGTTCTTAACGATGCCGCGGGCGCCAAAATGAAAGAGTGTATTTTAAACGCGCGCAGTCAAGGAGATTCCGTAGGCGGTACGGTAGAATGTAAAATAACCGGCCTTGCGCCGGGTTTGGGCGGAGCTGTTTTTGACGGACTTGACGGCGCCATCGCGCAAGCGGTTTTCGGGATTCCCGCCGTGAAAGGGATCGAGTTCGGCGCGGGGTTTTCCGCGTCAAAACTTATGGGAAGCCAAAATAACGACGCCTTTTATTTTGACGGCGCCGTAAAAACGCGTACCAACAACTGCGGCGGTATCCTCGGCGGTATGAGCGACGGAATGCCTGTTCTTTTCCGGGTTGCGTTCAAGCCTACACCATCCATCTTTAAACCGCAGCATTCGGTGGATCTTTTCACAAAGGAAAATATTGAATTTCAGGTAAAAGGACGGCATGATCCCTGCATTGTTCACCGTGCGGTTCCCGCGGTTATCTCCGCGGCCGCTATTGCCGTGCTGGATAAAAAAGGAGAGGAAAAATGAAGTTTTTGGTTTTAAACGGACCCAATTTAAATCTTTTAGGCCTACGTGAACCCGATATCTACGGCAAGAGCTCCTACCGTGACCTGTGCCGCCTGATTCGGCAAAACGCAAAAAAAATGGATATCCATGTGCGAATACGGCAAACCAATCACGAAGGCCGGCTGGTGGAAGCCATTCAGCGCGCTTATAAGCGATACGACGGCATTATTATCAATCCCGCTGCCTATACCCATACCAGTGTCGCGATTGCCGATGCGGTAAAAGCCGTTATGATTCCCACCGTTGAGGTTCATATCTCTGATGTTTCCGCACGGGAAGATTTTCGTCAAATCTCCTATATCCGTCCCTGCTGTATCGCCACGGTTTCAGGCATGGGATTTGAAGGCTATATCGAAGCCATGCGGATTTTAACCAAAAACAGAAAATAAACAAAAAAATATGCGGGCAAAATCTGTGTATATAAGAAATAAAAAATTTGCAGTCGGTTTGTTTTTCCGATTCCCAAAAAGAAATGCCAAAAAGTTCCGACAGGCTCGTGCCTGTAAAAATATTTTTATCTTTAAAAAAGCACTTTGGAATCCTGCGCAAATGTTCCTTTCATCAGACAATGCTGAGGACACGGCATAAGAAATTTTTCCCGGCAAAAAAACGCCTTCGAAAAGTACCCGATGGCGATTGATCTTTTTATGCCCGGCAAAATTAAAATAGATTATTGAAAACTCAGCACATATTTACGTATAAACATATTTAAATACAATGTTTTTCTTAGCGGAACATAAAAAATTTAATAAAATACCTCATCCATGATAAGTCCTTTTGCCTCCGCCGTCATGCCGGCTTCTTTTCTTTGCGCGCCGGCAAGGATATCCGCCACCTGCGCAGGTTGTTTTTTTCCTTTTCCCACTTCAATCAGCGTTCCGGCAATAATGCGCACCATATTATATAAAAACCCGTTTCCCTCAACAAGGATGCGAATCATATCTCCTCGCTTTTCGATATCGAGCCTGTAAACCGTGCGAACGGTGGTTTTCACGCTGCTGCCTGCCGCGCAGAAAGCCGCAAAATCATGTGTTCCTTTGATCTCCTCAGCCGCGCGGCGCATCGCCTCTATATCCAACTGCTCCGGCACATGCATAGAAAAACGTGCCCAAAGGGCAGAGGCGTGCGGAGCGTTATCAATATAATAAATATACCGCTTTCCCTTAGCGCTGAACCGGCAATGGAACCCCTCCTGTGCTTGCCAGCTTTTCTTTACCCGTATATCCTTTGGTAATTTTGAATTCAGTATAAACGAAAACTTCTGTGCCGGAATGTTGGTTTCCATATCAAAATGCGCGCACTGTCCCCTTGCGTGGACTCCGCTGTCCGTACGTCCGGCGCTGTATACCGTTATAGGACCTTTCCCCAAGCTAAGCAAGGCATCCTCTAATTTTTCCTGTACAGTCACCGCATTTTTTTGCCTTTGCCACCCGGCATACGCGGTGCCGTCATATTCCACGATCATCGCTATTCTCATATCAGCCCGCTAAAAACGGCAGCAAATCTGCCAAAATCACTTTATCAATCAGCACAGCGGCGCAAAAAACAACCATGACCCCGGCCGCCGCCAGATCCCTGCCTTGAAATTTCAATATTTTAAGCCTTGTTCTTCCCTCTCCGCCATGATAGCAGCGTGCTTCCATTGCCATAGCCAGCTCTTCCGCCCGGCGAAAAGCACTTACAAATAACGGAATCAGCAACGGGACAATTGCTTTCGCCCGCTTAATCAAACCGCCTTCATCAAACACGGCGCCGCGCGCCGCCTGCGCTTTCATAATTTTATCGGTTTCCTCTGTCAATGTGGGAATAAACCGTAAAGCAATACTCATCATCATTGCAATTTCATGCGCGGGAAAGCCGATGATTTTTAATGGGGAAAGCAAGCTTTCTATTCCATCGGTAAGCTCTATAGGCGAAGTGGTAAGCGTAAGCAGCCCTGCGCCGGTAACCAACAGCATCAGCCGCAAAGCCATAAAGGCCGCGCGTATAAGACCGCCGTCAGTGATTCGTATAAACCAAATTTCCACCAGCACATTCCCGGCAGAATAAAAGAACACATTCAAAACAAAAGTAAAAATCAACAGAAAGTAAATGCCTTTTAGCCCTTTTAACATGTTTTTCAGCGGAATATGTGCCAAAATGGTAACAAGAGCGATAAAGAATGCCGAAAAGCCGAATCCGATAAACGTACCGGAGAGAAAAACAAATACAACCAGGACAATGGTGCATAAAATTTTTGTTCTGGGATCCAGTGAATGTATGACGCTCTCTACAGGGTAAAACTGCCCTAATGTAATATCCTTCATGTATTCTTCTCCCCTGTAATATAAGCAACAAGCTCTTCGCTGCGGCAAATAGATTCAGGAATATTCTTTCCCATTTCATTCAGCCGCCGTACCAGCCGGCTGACCACCGGCAGTCCCAATCCGAGTTTTAAAATCTCCTCCTGACGGGAAAACACCTGTGAAGGCGTACCGTCCATCGCTTTGTTTCCTTTATGCATCACAATCACCCTGTCGGCAACCCTTACAATATCATCCATATTATGCGAAATCATGACCACAGTCGCCTTATTTTTTTCGTGATAACGGTGAATGACTTCCAAGATTTCACGCTTTCCTTTCGGATCCAATCCGGCAATCGGCTCATCCAATACCAAAACGTTCGGACGCATGGAAAGTACGCCGGCAATTGCCGCACGGCGCTTCTGTCCGCCGGAAAGCTCAAACGGCGAGCTTTTGCGCAGATTTTCTTCTAACCCAACCATCTCCATACTTTCGGCAACACACTGCTCAATTTCTTGGGAAGAAAAACCTAAGTTTTTAGGACCAAAAGCAATATCCTCCTCTACCGTCTGCTCAAACAACTGATACTCCGGATATTGAAACACCATCCCTACCCGGCGTCTTAGCAATTTTAGGTCCGGCTTTTTCTCCAATAAATTGATCCCCTCTATCACCATTTTTTCGCAGCTGGAGGGCTTTAATATTCCGTTAAAATGCTGCACCAACGTACTCTTTCCGCTGCCGGTATGGCCAATAATACAAACGTATTCCCCGTCCTGTACAGTAAGACTCACATCGTCAAGCGCGGCCACCGAAAACGGTGAATCCGGATTATATACATGATTCAAGTGCTCTATACAAATCGACATAAGGCTTCAGCAAGTTCCTCCAATGTTAAAATATTGCGGTCGATATCAATTCCCCGTTCCTGAAGTTCTCGGGCAATCTTAGTCACCTCCGGCACCTCCAAGGTAAGCGCTTTAATTTCTTCCTCGCGCGCAAAAATCTCCTGCGGCGTGCCCTCCATTTGAATTTGTCCACCGCCCATCACTACAATACGATCCGCTTCGACGGTTTCCTCCATAAAATGTGTAATATATACTACGGTAATTCCCTTTTCCCGATTCAGGCGTTTTACGGTATCCAGCACCTCACCGCGCCCTTTGGGATCAAGCATGGCCGTCGCTTCGTCCATAATTAAAATTTCCGGCTCCATTGCAAGAATACCGGCAATGGCAATTCGCTGTTTCTGTCCGCCGGAAAGATGATGCGGCGCTTTTTTAGCAAATTCAAGCATATTCACCGCCCGCAGCGCATCATCCACACGGCCGCGCAACTGCTCATGCGGCACCCCCAAATTTTCAGGGCCAAAGGCCACGTCCTCTTCCACAACGGTGGCTACCATCTGGTTATCCGGATTTTGAAATACCATCCCCGCACACTTACGGATCTCCAAAAGCTTTTCTTCCCGGCGAGTATCCATTCCGTTAACCGAAACAGAACCGGCGGTAGGAATAAACAACCCGTTAATGAGCTTTGCCAGGGTGCTTTTTCCGCTGCCGTTATGGCCTAAAACGCACAAAAACTCACCTTTTTTTACCGTAAGATTCACGTGCTTTAATACCTCGGGCGATTCTTCGTCATAGCGGTAACTTACATCTTTAATTTTAATAATGTCCATGTTCTTTCTTCTCTTTTATCTTTTTTTCCAGTCCTTGATCGCTAGGAAAATAATACTGCTTTTCCTTTAAGGCATCCGGCAGATATTGCTGCTGCACAAAATGTCCTTCAAAATCATGGGGATATTGATATCCTACGCCCCGGCCAAGCTGCTCATGGCCTGCGTAATGGCTGTCGCACAAATGCGCCGGTACGGTAACCGGTAACGCCGCATCTTTTAACGCACTCTCCAACGCCGTAACCACACTGTTGCTTTTTGGGGAAACGGCAATAAAAATGATCGCCTGCGTCAACGCCAGTCTGCACTCGGGATATCCTATTTTTTCAACGGCTTCCATGGCAGCCGTTGCCTGCAGCAATGCCATCGGTTCAGCCAACCCGATATCCTCGGAAGCATGAACAACCATACGCCGCGCAATAATCCGCGGATCCGCACCGCCCTCAATCATTCGCATGGCCCAGAATACCGCCGCGTCCGGATCACTTCCCCTGAGACTTTTGCAAAAGGCACTGAGCATATCATAATAAAGACTCTCGTCCATTGCAATAACTCTTTTTTGTATGGACTCCTCCGCGATTTCAAGCGTTATATTCAGCTTTCCCCGCGCGTCAGGCGCGGTAGTCAGCACGGCAAGTTCCACGGCATTAAGCGCGCTGCGAACGTCTCCGGCCGCTACCGAAACAATATGCTTCACAGCCTCCGGCGCAAAAACAATTTCCATGTTTCCGTAGCCGCGGTTTTTATCATGCAATGCCATTTCCACCGCGGCAGTTACGTCGGAATCCGTTAACGGTCGAAATTCAAAGACACGGCACCGCGAAAGCAGCGCCCGCGTCAAAGTGATATACGGATTCTCTGTTGTAGATCCGATCAGCTGTATCGTACCGTTCTCCAATGCCGGCAGCAGCGCGTCAGACTGTGCCTTACTCCAGCGATGACATTCATCCAGCAGCAGAAAAGTCGCTTTCCCATACAGTTTTTGTCTCTCTTCCGCAGCACGGATAATTTCCCGCACCTCACTTACCCCCGCGGTAACTGCGTTTAATTTTTCAAAATGTGCCGAACAAACATTGGCGATAATGGAGGCAAGACTTGTTTTTCCGCAACCCGGAGGTCCGTAAAAAATACAGCTGGAAAGCCTGTCCGCTTCAATGGCTCTTCGCAGAAGCTTTCCTTTCCCCACAATATTGCGCTGTCCGAAAAATTCATCAAAATTTCTGGGTCGCATTCTGTCAGCAAGAGGCGCGGCCGTTTTCTGTTTTGCAAAGCTGAAAAGATCGTCCATCTACTTTCTCCAAGCCATGGCGGTCCATTCCCCTTGCGTAAGACGCTGTACCTTTTTAAAGCCCAAGGAAGAAAGGCAGTTTTCTACCTCATCGGCCCGCTCATTAATGATACCGGAAACAATATAAATTCCGCCGTCATTTAAATGCTCTTTTGCCGCGGGCGCAAGTTTCATTACCGCATCTGCTATGATATTGGCTACAATAAGATCCGCGTTTTCATATCGGTTTTCCAAAAGATTTCCGGTCTCGGCGCAAATATTGAATCCTCCGCTTTCTATGTTGGCCTTTGCCACTTTTACTGCTTCAGCGTCAATATCCACCGCATGGACGCTTTGAGCGCCCAGCAGTGCGGCGCACATAGCCAAAACGCCCGTACCGCACCCCACGTCCAATACCGCTGCACCTTTTTTTACATATTGCTCTAACAAAATAATACACATACGGGTGGTTTCATGGGTTCCCGTACCAAAAGCCGCCCCGGGATCCATCTCCAACACAAGTTCTCCCGGCTGCGGTGTATATTCTTCCCAGGAAGGCTTAATAACAATATATTTTCCCGGCTTAAAAGGTTTATAGTATTTCTTCCAGTTCTCCGCCCAGTTTTCATCCTTTACCGTTTCAATTTCCATTTGTAGGCTTCCCCAGGGATACTCCGGCGCGTTGTCTTTTATTTTTTGCAGCTCCTGCGCAATAAATTGCTCTGCCGCTGAAAGATCGTCTTCCTCACTGATAAATCCGCGGACGCAAACTTCTTCATCGTATCCCTGCGCCAGATTCTCGTCAATATAATCCCATTCCTCCTTAGGCCGGTTATATGCCCTGATATCCGCAGCGTCTTCAATAATCACGCCGCCGGCGGATATACCGCTCAAGATTTCGGACACTACATCCGAACCATCTGTTGTGGTTTTTACAGTAATTCTGATCCAATTCATATTTTCTCCTTACATGTACAGGCCGCCGTTTACGGCCAGAACCTGTCCGGTAATATAGGCCGCGCGGTCAGACGCTAAAAAAAGCGCCGCGTCGGCAACCTCCCGCGGTTTTCCGAAACGCCCGGCGGGAATTTGCTCCATCAATGCCTGCCGTTCCTCCTGCGAAAGCGTCCTATTCATTTCCGTATCGATAACTCCGGGACAAATACAGTTGACAGTGATATTGGGATACTCCTTTGCCAGTGCCTTAGTAAAGCCGATTAACCCCGCCTTAGCCGCTGAATAAGCGGCCTCACAGCTGGCTCCGCACTGCCCCCAAATCGATGAAATATTAATGATTTTTCCGCCTTTCCACATCATATGTTCTAATGCGCATTTAATACAATTATAGCTGCCGAGCAGGTTTATATCCATTATTTCCTGCCATTGAGTCAAGGACGTGTCACAAAGCATCTGTTTCAGCGCCGTGCCCGCATTATTGATAAGCACATCCAATTTCTGATAACGATCCAAGATCTTTTCAAACATACTTTGCACTTCTTGAGCACGGGAAACATCTGCCTGTACGGCAAAACCGTTCAATTCTCTTGCCAAAGCCAAAGCAGTTTGCTCGTTTTGGTGATAATGCACAATGACTTCATATCCGTTTTCGGAAAACACTCTTGCACAAGCCTGCCCAATACCTCCGGAAGCGCCTGTAATCAATACGGTTTTCATTGGATCAGCTCCTTTACCGCATAAGCGGCCATCAACATTCCCGCCACAGGCGGAACAAAAGAAATGCTGGCCGGAACCCCTTCTGTTTTTACGGGTTGTTCCGGTGAATAAACCACCGGCAAATGCTCAATACCTGCTTTGCGCAGTTTCGTGCGCATCACCCTCGCCAAAGGACAATACTCTGTTTTGCTGATATCTGTTACCGAAAAACGAGATGGATCCAGTTTGTTTCCCGTTCCCATAGCCGAAATAATTCTTACTTCGGCCTGTCTGGCACTTTGAATCAGCAGTACCTTAGAAGAAACCGAATCAATACAATCCAGTACAAAATCATAAATTGAAAAATCAAACTGCATGCGGGTGGAAGCATCAAAAAAAACACATTTTTCTTCCACCTGCGCGCTTGGATTGATATCCAAAATCCTTCGGCGCATCAAAGTACTCTTATACTGCCCCAACGTAGAATGCAGGGCCAGCAGCTGCCGATTGATATTACTCAGCGTCACGGTATCATGATCTACTAAAGTCATTTTTCCCACACCGGCTCTGGCAATTGCCTCAGCCGCGAAAGCGCCGACTCCGCCTAAACCGAATACGGCCACATGCGCCGCCGCCAGCTTTTCCACCGCCGCTGTGCCAATCAATTTTTCCTCGCGTGAGAACTCGCTTTCCCCTACTGTAACCATGCCCGCAAAGCCTTTACCGCTTCGGCTAAATCCGTATCCCAATCGCCGGTCTTTCCTGCGGCCTCCACAGAAATACCGTCATCGTAGCCGCATTCCTTCAAGGCAAAAACAAAATCACGAATATGATAAATATCCTGGCTGTCCGGCGTGCAGCGAACCTCGTTGCTGCCGGGTTTAGCCTGCGCAATATGCGCATGAGCAATCAATCCCACGTTTTCTTTCAGAACCGCGAACGGTTCGTCTTCCACCCGCATATGATAACTGTCAGCCAGTAATTTTACACTTTTATGGTTTAACTCACGTACAAACGCGGCCCCCTCGGACACGCTGTTTAATGTATTGGTCTCATAATGACACAGAGGTTCCATGACAACAACGCAGCCGTATTTTTCCGCTGTATCACCCACAATTTCCGCCGCGTGCAGCAGCTGACGGTGTGCCTGAGCCTCATCAAAACCTTCAGGCATTCTGCGCGCTGTTCCGGAGCCGAACACCACTTTTTTTACGCCCAAACGCGCCATGACCGAAAATCCATGCTCTAAATATTCCCTAAGCTCTTCCTCGGGGGTAATTTCGTTTCCCACAATCGTAATGCCGCCTTTCAGTAATCCGTTGGCACGTGTTACCGGCAAACCGATCTCCTCTATTCGCCTCAGCGCCTGAACAACCTCTTGTTCCGTTTTTAACGCCATTTCCGAAAAGCTGCACTCAAAATAATCAAAGCCGGCAGTGTGAGCCTTTATATATATTTCATTAAAAATACTTCCGCACATTCCGATCTTCATGTCTTCTGCCCCCTATTCTTATTTTTAACATTGTACCATATTTGCGCATTTCTTAAAAGTGATTTTTCCAAAAAGAAGCACAAAAATTCGTCAAAAAGTTTGAAGTCCTACTTTTTTATATAATTTTCATAAAATCTTCATCGTTTTTTATCTGTATAATGATATAATCGTAACAGTTTACAAAAAAAAGGAGCTCCCGATAATGGCCAATAAGGCTTTTCACATTTACTGCCGTTTTAACGAATTGATTTCCCTGGTAAAAAAGCACTTACAATGCCGCTTGGGAAAATACAATCTGCTCACAAGCCAAGTGATATTATTGAAAACGCTAAATGAACAGCCCGGTCTTGCGCAAAACGAATTGGCAAAGGCGGTTTGCCGCGAGACCAGCACCCTTACCACCACATTAAAAACTTTGGAAAAACGCGGACTTATAAAAAAACAGATTTCTGAAAAAGATAAACGTACTTACCGATTGTATCTTACCGACAGAGGCCGTGAAATCTTTGAACAATGCCGCCAAGATTTTTCCGGTTTTCTGCAAGAGCTGTTTCAGTCGCTTTCCCAAGAGGATATAGCAGCCATACAGGCGGTATCGGAAAAATTATTTCAAGTACTTACGAAAATGGATTGCAAGGAGGTTTTTCATGTTACAATTAAAACATATTAAAAAAAGTTATGTCAGCAGCGGCTTTGCGCAGAACGCGCTTGACGATGTTTGCCTTTCCTTTCGGCAAAATGAATTTGTCGCGGTTTTAGGCCCCAGCGGCAGCGGAAAAACAACGCTTTTGAACATCGTTGGCGGACTGGATCAATATACGGACGGAGATCTGATCATCAACGGAAAATCCACGAAGCAATTTACCGACGCCGACTGGGATTCCTATAGAAACCATTCCATTGGTTTTGTATTTCAAAGTTATAATCTGATTCCGCACCAAAGTGTACTGGCCAATGTAGAACTCGCTCTTACGCTTTCCGGCGTCTCCCGAAAGGAGCGCAGACAACGTGCAAAAGAAGCATTGATTAAAGTAGGGCTGAACGATCAACTGGGGAAAAAGCCCAACCAAATGTCCGGAGGACAAATGCAGCGTGTTGCCATTGCGCGGGCGCTGGTAAATGATCCGGACATTTTACTGGCAGATGAGCCTACCGGCGCGCTGGATTCTGCCACAAGCATACAAATCATGGATCTGTTAAAAGAGGTTTCCAAAGACAGACTGGTCATTATGGTAACGCATAATCCGGACCTTGCCAATCAGTACGCCAACCGTATTATCCGCTTAAAGGACGGTAAAATCACAGATGATACCAATCCGTTTAACGGAGGCGAAGAATCCTCCGCAGTAAGAAAGACGCAAAAGACCTCCATGTCCTTTTTGACCGCGCTTTCCCTTTCCCTGAACAATTTAATGACCAAGAAAGCGCGAACCTTTTTAACCAGCTTTGCCGGCTCCATCGGCATTATCGGCATCGCCCTCATCTTAGCGCTTTCCAGCGGCATCAAAGCGTATATCAATGAGATACAGGAAAAAACGCTTTCTTCCTATCCCATTCAAATTGAAGCTGAACAGATGGATATGAGCAGTTTAATCAGCAGCATTATGGATGTACAGGATAAAAGCTCTCTTCATGATAAAGACGCGGTATATGCCAGTTCGGTAATGTATGATTTAGCGAACTCCATGAATAACGCGCAAACCAAACAAAACAACCTGAAGAAGCTGAAAGAATTTATTGAAAGCGGAAACAGTCAGCTCAAAGAATACGCTACCACCATTCAATATTCCTATGACATTCCGTTAAATATCTACGCAAAAACTACCGAGGATACCTATCAAAAAGCCGATATCATGGAAGTCTTTTCCTCCATGACCGACAGCACTTCGGAAAATATGGAGTCTCTCTCCTTAGGATTTTCCTCTTATAACACCTGGGGTGAAATTCTTTCCGGTGCAAACGGCGAACCGGTGTCCGATGTTATTTTCTCACAGTATGAGCTGGTAGAAGGCCGTTGGCCTGAAGAGAAAACGGACATTGTGCTTGTTTTAGATAAGAATAATGAAATCACTGATATCACTCTTCATGCGCTGGGTCTGAAAACCACTGAAGAAATTGTTTCGGATATGCTTGCCGCCCGCAGAGGCGAAACGATAGATCAAACGATAAAAAGTTACAGCTATGAAGAAATCATGAACCTCTCTTTTAAATTAATCACCGCCACCGATTATTATACTGATAATAACGATGACGGCATCTGGGAGGATCTTTCCGATAATGAATCGGCCATGGAAGTCATCATCAACAACGGACTGGATCTTAACATCTGCGGAATTATCCGTCCTCTGCCGGATACGGTAACTTCTATGAATGCTTCGCTTTACTATACCCGCGCGCTGACCGATTACATTATGGAGCGTACCGCTTCCTCCGAAATTGTTCAGGCTCAGCAAGCTCCGGAAAACCAAAACCGGGATATTTTTACCGGACTGCCCTTTGTATTAGAAAACGAACAGCAGGCTACGCCGGAAGAACAGGCCGAAGAATTAAAAGCCTATTTTTCACAACTCAATGCCATGGAAAAAAATACAATGTATCAAAAAATACTGGCTACACCCGATGCGGAGACTATGGAAAAAACCGTTGCGGAATATATGAGCCAATATCCTGATCGCGCAGCATTGGAAGAAATGATTTTTTCTCAGTATTCGGAATCCGCGGGAGTTGATGAGGAATCCATCCGCAATTTTATCGCAGGCTACAGTGATGAGGAACTGCGGGAAATGGTGGAATCGGCCATACGGGAAATGATTACCGCACAGTATGAAAAGAACGCGGAAGATACCATCAATCAAATTGCCGAGCAGCCCTCCCCCCAGGAACTTGAAAAATTAAAAGCGCAAATCACTGCACAGCTGACTGATCGTAATACCAAAATGATGTATGTTGTCTCTCAATACACCGCTTCCACCGCAATGCCAACCGAAAGCATCATGGCCTATCTATACGGTCTCAGTGACGCCGAGCTTGACGCCATTGTAGACGATCTTGCTTCCAATGCAGCAAAACAGCTGTATTCCCAATACGGCAGTACGGATACTGCCGCCGCCATACAAAAGGTTGCCGATGCTTTTTACGCTTATGTTTCC
>ULSF01066527.1_pt1 | contig 23050 bp, 24 predicted proteins | sample 1956121 | NCBI WGS metagenome assembly ULSF01 (sample SAMEA4835701, study PRJEB28245) | human gut metagenome | biome: gut microbiome; material: fecal sample | place: Denmark | collected 2008
CAAGGCGAGAAGTTTATCGTCGAGATGCAGAATGCCTATCAAACTTTTTTTAAAGACCGTTCTCTCTACTACGCAACCTTCCCAATCCGCGAGCAAGCCGAGAAGGGTGACGTTTGGAACTATCAGCTCAAACACGTCTATGTGGTGGCCCTGCTCAACTATGAGATGAGCGATCCAGCCTTCTCTACTGAAAGCATCAACCACGACATCGGCCTACTTGACAAGCAGACTCATCGTGTGTTCAATGATAAATTGACTTTCAAGTACGTTGAAATTTCGAAGTTCAACAAAAGTTTAGAGGAGCTTGAGACCAACTATGACAAATGGCTCTATGTCCTTCGCAACCTCTCCCGCCTTGATAGCCAGCCAGACTATTTGCGCAATGAGATATTCAACCGCCTGTTCTCCGAAGCCGAGATAGCCCATTTCTCCAAAGTCGAGCTCCGCGAATATGAGGATAGTCTCAAAGCCTATCGCGATATTAAGAACTCATTGGATACAGCAAAAGCTGAAGGCCTAGTTGAAGGCCGTGCTGAAGGTTTTGCAGAAGGCATAGCAAAGGGCCGTTCCGAAACTCTTGCAGAAGTAGCTAAGAACCTCTTGTCAATTGGTACACCCATTGATAGTATCATGAAAGCGACGGGCATGACCGAGGAAGAAATCAAATGTTTGATGTAGCATCTCTTCCCAGTACCAATAGGAACCATATCCCCATTCGAGTGGCGGCATAGCGCAGAGCGATACTGCGATGGGGAACAATGTCGTATTACCGTCCGAATGACGGAAAAGTATTAACGACCGATTAATGTCTGATTAACGGCGATTAATGTGAAAACCTTTGGCAGTTTGACTGCCAACCATACCCTCAACGTCTCTCGACCCTGAGTCGAGACTCCGTATTAAACGTATAACCCCTATAAACAGAAATGCAGAACAATTTTTCAACAAGCAATTATTATTTAAACGCTACTCACCAAGCGAACAGCATGGCTGCGCAACGGGAGGTAGCTTCCATGTTGTTGCATCCATACTCGCGGGAGCAGAAACTCCAACAAATCAACTCACTGCGCCAGAAGGCAGCTTTAAAAGAGATTGTCAACGAGCAGAGGCGCAAGCAGCAGTTATAGAACAATGGACTAAAAACTACAGGCTGTTGGGTTGTTTTTAGAAAAATACTATTATGTCAGATAAATAGTTTTTAGAGCGAATGCTCTCAATGCTCCCAGAAGAGTTTCAAGACATTTACGATGATACGATTTCTGAAGCAAAGGAGGTTTGCAAGAAGATGGGGAAGAAAACTTCTTCTGCGCCATCTTATTCCTGCGCCATGCCAATGCTTGATGATATACGTAGTCTCGACTACAAAGACCAAGCCAAGGTATGCAAGGCATTCCATCAGTACTTGACAAAGAGTCCACTTGCTGCTACCTTCTTCACACGTCGTTTCGAGGAAACCTACTCTCATATCAATATGAAAAACCTGGATGCCACCGTTGAGTGGATTCGTTATACTGTCAATGATATGGATAACGCCATTTCAGAGATAGATTATGACGACCCTATGCTCTTCTTTGAGATTGCTAATACCTTGGGCAAGTTATCGCTAAGAATAGTAAGCAGTAAGCACTCAAATTAGGTCTCATTTTTGAAAGGTATAACTTTGCTGCCAAATTTTAAAATTGATTTATGTATAGCAGCGAAAAGTTGGAACATTTTCGATAAATTGCGAACATTGCAAGCTTGCTTGAGCTTTGTCATAGTGAGAAAATGTATGTAGTATTCCAGCCTTCAGGGTCTTTACAAAAATGAAGTGCTTCTGCAAAGTATTTACGACAGATTAATGTTCGATTAATGGCGATTAATGTGAAAACCCTTTGGCAGCGTACCTGTCAACCATCCTTGCAATGTAGGAACTTGTTCCATTAGAAGGTAAACGTCCAAAAACGTACTTGTGTCTTGACAAGGACGTTCAGACATTCTTGTTCCGCTGCAAAGCGGAAGGGGGCACATGGAATTTCAATTAATTCCCTCTGGGCTAATCAAAGTGCTCCATACAGGCAATTCTTATGCGTGTTTCAAGAAGCATTGAAATCGGCAATGAACAGTATTTGTCTAGACTCGCAAACAAGTCGGAGTGTCGTGTAGGTAAATACCTCAAGGCTTTGCTCAAGGTTCATTCACCTTTTTTCTCATAAATAACTAAACCACATTATGAACGACGTAAAAATTAGCATCTACGACAGTATCGTCCAGGTTCTGCCCAATGCCACAAAGGCCGTACAAAACTTCAATGGTGACCAGTTTGCCGAGCAAATACTCAGCAAGCAGGAAGCCGCTGAAGACAGTTCTTCCGATGCCGAATCCCCCGAGGTCGACTCCCCTAAGGCCAGGAAACTCGCCCTCTATATTGGCGAGGAAGGCCGGGAGGCATTCCTCGCTCAGATTCGTGATTGCAACAACGCCACAGAACTTGCCTTGGTTGTCGTGTCCATGCTCGATCTAGAGACCAAGCTCACCGAGGATATCGTCGTAAGGAGTAGCTTCATCCAGCTCCTGTTGCCCTTCGCCACCAAAATCACTTCTGGAAGAAGCGTGAACAACGTTCGCGCCCGCATCAATGATGCTTTAATAGCTCTCCGTAAATAACACTCCAATCGTTGACTGCCATGATAGTAGATGTAATTGTTGCAAAAATAGCCGTTGCTGCATACCTTAGCTATAAGCAAAGCCAATCTCTTGGGCTACGCTCTTGGAACTTTTTTGACCTGTTTTCCGTTTCTCATGCTTCAGAGTCGAACGAAGAACCCGCAAAAGAGCTGGAAGCCCCGTCTTCCACGGCAAAGCAATTGGAAACGCCACAGACAAAGCCAACAGACGTGGTTGTGGACGAACACATTGTCCCGGCCGTCATTGATCGTGTGAAGGCTGAACTGCTATCGCTCATTGAGCATCAAGACCCACAGGTCATCATCAACATTCTGGGGGGCACTCATATCGTTGCCCCCAATGCTCAAGAGGTCTATCAAAATATCCATCCCTCCAGCCACCCCAGTAAGGGTTAGCGACCGATTAACGGCTGTTATCCGTCGCAATATATTACTCCACAAACTTATACGTCACACAATGATTACTATTCCCAATAAAGACTTCAAGTCATCCAACATAATGTTGCAGCAGATCATAAATTCCACTACGAAGGTGAAAATGCTTAAGGTCTGCAAGAAGTTTGACCTGTACGTCAGTCCCAATCTTCGGAAAGACGAGACCAGCCGCAGAATCGCTTTGGAGGTCATGGACAACCCCATTGAGATTCACAGCAGACTTAGCAAGACCGAACTCCAAATCCTCGATGAGTTTGTGCGCGGCGGTGACGACACCTATGTGGTGCGCAAGCAACGCAAGACCCCTTACATCCTTCAGAAACACCTTCTCGTTGTCACCTATTGCGACGATGAAATGAACGAATGGCACATGCTCATGCCTACGGAACTCCGCGAGTCCCTTGCTCCGAGCCTCCCATTCTTCTTAGACTGTGCGATGAAAGGTGTCAAGGCTCCCTCCGCCAAAGAACTCAGACTCATGTCCGCCTTGCAGCGCTTCATGGGTGATGAGTAATGCGCTACGATTCAACCTCCTGATATGTGTTACTGCTATGAAAATGAACCAATGATGAAAAAAACTAAGATAGTAAAAGTTTTTATAGGATCTCCTTCTGATACGATCAATGAAAGAAATAAAATCTCAGAGATTATTGAAGAATTGAATCAGACCATTGGATGCAATTCGGATATTCTAGTACAATCCATTATGTGGGAGAATAACGTCAGGCCAACAATTGGTTTAGATGGTCAAGATGTTATAAACTCACAGACTCAAGATTATGACATCTTTGTAGGCATGATGTGGAAGAAATATGGCTCCCCAACGCCAAGAGCTGGCTCCGCAACAGACGAAGAATATTCGCATGCGCTGAAATCTTTTCGTAGTAATGGGCATTGTAAAGATATCATTTTTATGTTTTCAAAGATGCCGTTTAATATTGACGAGGTTGAACCAGATCAGTTGGCTAAAGTACAAACCTTTAGAAAGCGTATAGAAGAAGATGGTGTCTTACACAAAGACTATGATTCGATTGACGATTTTGCAAAACAATTAAAAGTTGCATTGTTTCAATCAATCACGAAGTTAGTACAGACATCATATACAAAAGAGCAAAACGTGCCAAAACCTATATGTTTGGAAAAAATAGATGAAAAAACTAAACTCGTTTTTGACACTCTTTCTATAAGTCCTGCGGTTAATAGTGTAAAAATGAAGTTTATAGAATCGTATATTTTGCTCTACCTGTATGATAATGAATCTGCTTCTTCCAATGATATCATTAATTATCTTATGGTAACTTTGGGCGGAACAAATGAGCATTTGTATAATAATGTTTTAGGAAGATTAAACCAAACGGACAGCATTTGTAATACAAAAGATGTGACAAAACAGTTTAAATTAACTGATAAGAAGCGTGAGGAAATAGCACAAATCAAAGAGAAAGCACATTTGGCAATGGATAAAGTCTCCCATGAATGTCAACTTATTTGTGCAAAGTATAATTTGGATTTAGATGTTAGTCAGATTAATATATATGTTTGTAATCTTTTTGCTACAAATTATTCTAATGATACCGGAGAATTTTGTCGAGGCTCAATTAATAGAGAGTCAAGTTTAAAGCAGATATATGCGAGCTTGGTCCAGTACATTCGGACTGCATCTCGACTACCAATTGGATTTGTTAAACCCATTGCAAAAGAAATAGTTGGAGTATATAGTAAGAATCAGGTATTTTATAAATCAAATGTAAGTAGAATGTTTCTTAACTTGTTTCACAACGATAAGTTGGAAACATATCTTGCAACAACTAAGCGCGATCTGATTTTGGATACACAGATATTGTTAAGAATTTGTTGTGCTTCATTTGACGAAGTCGATTCTGCCTCGAATGATATCATGTACAAGATTGGACGTAGATTTTGGGAAATTGTTAGAAAAAATCCAAAGATAAATTTGTATACTACGTCTGGTTATGTTCAAGAGGTTGCCTCGCACATGAAGCAAGCGGCTGAACTGTCTCGATTCCTTTCGCTGGACTATATTCAAAAATTAGGACCGTCAAAGAATGTTTTTTTCAACCATTATCTGTCAATTAAGGATGATTTGGAATTAACTACGTTTGAAGATTATGTATATGAGATGCTGGATATAGAAGATTATAGTATTCAAAACCCCAATTTTGTTGATAAAGCATTTTCGAAATTCACTTCAATATTACAAGATTTGAACATCGATATCCTCCAGCACATAGAAGATAGCGAATACAACCTTTTCAAAAAAGAATACGAAAATGAATTAAGTTATCAGCATGTGATCCGTTCATATAATGCTCGCACAAACGATGTAAATGCAGCAATTATAGCAGGCAATAGATTTAATGATTTTGAAGAAAGTCCTTATCTTGTAACAAGCGATAGTATGTTTGTGGGTGTTAGGGATAGATTCGTTGAAAAATTCTCAAAGCAAATATCTTTCTTTTATGTTTTTCCACCACAGAAAATAAGTGAAATGATTTCTTTGATTGACTTTAAAGTTGATCCGACTTTAGTGGATGAAAACATTATTTCTTTGACTGAAAGTAACTTTAATACTTCAAATGATACAATAAGTTTTCTTGATTTGCTTAATTCTATTATTGATCAAGGTGAGTTAGGCGATTGGAAGCTAGCTAAAAAATTAACTAAATTACGAGAGCTTTGCAGGGGTGATATTGGAGATGAAGGTTTGTCCAATACAAATCTGCCCATAGATGAGATAATTAATGAAATTCTGCACCACACCTTTGAAAAAGCAATATCAACGTCAGATATAAATGAACTATTTTGTGATAATGACTATGCTAATAAAATAAGTGATCTTATTCAAGCAGAGTTGGAGGATTATAAAATTGGAATCAGTCCCGTGAAAAAAGATACATTTAAAAAACTCGAGAGTATGGTTCAGGATCGAAAAGAAAGACTAAAAGAGTTGAGTGCTAATTAAAATGATTGTAACCACCCAAATTAGGGCCCAATTTTGAAAGGTATAACCTCGCTGCAAAATTTTAAACATTGATTTATGTATAGCAGCGAAGATTTGGAACGTTTTCGATAAATTATGAGCAAAGCAAGTTATCTTGAACTTTGCCACATTGAGGTATTGTATGTAGTATTCCAGCCTTTAGGTCCTTTTTCAGAAAAGATTGCTTCTGCAAAGTATTAACGACCGATTAATGTTCGATTAACTGCGATTAATGTGCACACCCTTGGCAGCTTGCCTGCCAACCATATCCTCAACGTCTCTCGGCCCTGTGCTGAGACATCGTATTATACGTGTAACCCCTATAAACATAAACAGAAAACATGGTAAAGTATAACATAAATCTCGAGGGCAAAACCGTCCTCGTGACGGGCGCCGCCGGCTTTATCGGTAGCAACCTCGTCAAGCGACTCTTCCGCGATGTCAAGAACATCAAGGTAATTGGAATCGATTCAATTACAGACTACTACGATGTCAACATCAAGTATGAGCGTCTGAAAGAAATCGAAGCCTTGCATGGGGATTGGACTTTTGTTCATGCCTCCATCGCTGACAAAGACGCAGTGGAGAAAATCTTCACGGAAAACAAGATTGCCGTTGTCGTGAATCTTGCCGCTCAGGCTGGAGTCCGCTACAGCATCACCAATCCCGACGCTTACATTCAGAGCAACCTTATCGGATTCTACAATATCCTGGAGGCATGTCGCCACCACGAGGTCGAGCATTTGGTCTATGCCTCTTCCTCCTCGGTCTATGGCAGCAACAAGAAGGTGCCGTACTCCACGGACGACAAGGTGGATAACCCCGTATCCCTCTATGCCGCCACGAAGAAGAGTAACGAACTATTGGCGCATGCCTACTCCAAGCTCTATAACATCCCGTCAACAGGCCTCCGTTTCTTTACCGTCTATGGTCCTGCAGGCCGTCCCGACATGGCCTACTTTGGTTTCACCAACAAACTGGCCAAGGGCGAGACCATCAAGATTTTCAACTACGGTAACTGCAAACGCGATTTTACTTATGTCGATGACATTGTGGAAGGAGTAGTCCGCATTATGCAGCATGCACCCGAGAAGCAGAATGGCGAGGACGGTCTTCCCATTCCGCCCTATAAGGTGTATAACATCGGCAACAACTCCCCCGAGAATCTCCTCGACTTCGTCACGATTCTCCAGGAAGAATTGGTGCGCGCAGGCGTGCTACCCAAAGACTACGACTTTGAGGCGCACAAGGAACTTGTCCCTATGCAGCCTGGAGATGTCCCCGTCACTTATGCTGATACTACTCCTTTGGAGCAGGACTTTGACTTTAAGCCGAATACAAGTCTGAGGGAAGGATTGAGACGCTTTGCTGAATGGTACGCAAAGTATTACGACACAGAAAAGAAATAAACAAAGAATATTATGAGCATTTTTGCAGGAAAAACTCTAATGATAACCGGTGGAACAGGATCCTTCGGTAACGCAGTGTTGAACCGCTTCCTCCGTACGGATATCGGAGAAATCCGCATCTTCTCCCGCGATGAGAAGAAGCAGGATGATATGCGTCACGAGTATCAGGTGAAATACCCTGACGTGGCAAACAAGATCAAGTTTTTTATCGGAGACGTACGCAACTTGCAGTCGTGCCGCAATGCCATGCCTGGCGTGGATTACATCTTCCATGCCGCAGCATTGAAGCAGGTCCCGAGCTGTGAGTTCTTCCCGATGGAGGCCGTCAAAACCAATGTCATCGGTACGGACAATGTCCTGACTGCCGCCATCGAGGCTGGCGTAGGCGCTGTTATCTGCCTCTCTACCGATAAGGCCGCCTATCCCATCAACGCCATGGGTATCACCAAGGCCGTGGAGGAGAAGATCGCCGTTGCCAAGAGTCGCTACTCAGGCAAAACCAAGATTTGCTGCACCCGCTATGGCAATGTCATGTGCTCCCGTGGTTCTGTCATTCCCCTGTGGATAGACCAGATTCGTAATGGCAACCCCATCACGCTGACCGAGCCCAAGATGACCCGCTTCATCATGTCGCTGGAGGAGGCCGTCGATCTCGTCCTCTTCGCTTTCGAGCATGGCCACAACGGTGACATCCTCGTGCAGAAAGCTCCTGCCTGCACCATCCAGACCCAGGCTGAGGCTGTTTGCGAGCTCTTTGGAGGCAAGAAGGAGGATATCAAAGTGATCGGCATCCGCCATGGAGAGAAGATGTATGAGACATTGCTCACCAAGGAGGAGTGCGCCAAAGCCGAGGACATGGGCAACTTCTACCGTGTACCCGCTGACAACCGCGGTCTGAACTATGACAAGTTCTTCAAGGAGGGCGACACCAAGCGTTCCGAGATCGAAGAATTCAACTCCGACAACACCTACCGTCTGAACCTTGAGGAAACCAAGGCCAAGATCGCCTCCTTGGAGTATATTCAGAAAGAATTGAAAGGCGAGGGCAACTTCGTGCAGTAATCTTTCGAACACAGACTTCAAAAGTTTTACGAACACAGATATAACGGATCTAACAGATATTTCTAAATCCGTGTAATCCGTGCAATCCGTGTTCGCTAATAGAACAGTGGTGTGCAATCTGTGTTCAAAATATAAACGACATGCGTATATTAGTTACTGGTGCCAAAGGCTTCGTCGGCAAGAACCTTTGCGCTCAACTCAATAACATCAAAGACGGCAAGGCACGTTGCTACGGCGCCTTGTCGATCGAGGAAGTCTTCGAATACGACCTCGACTCCACCCCCGACCAACTCGACGCTTGGTGCAAGGAGTGCGACTTCGTGTTCAACCTTGCTGGCGTCAACCGACCCAAGGACAATGACGAGTTCATGAAGGGTAACTTCGGCTTCGCCTCCACCTTGCTCGACACGCTGAAGGCCCATAAGAACACTTGCCCTGTGATGCTCTCCAGTTCTCAGCAAGCCTCCTTGACAGGCCGTTTCGGCAATAGCGAGTACGGTCGCAGCAAGAAAGCTGGCGAGGACCTGTTCTTGGAGTATGGTAAGGAGACGGGATCTAAAGTCCTGGTCTATCGCTTCCCCAACCTCTATGGCAAATGGTGCCGTCCCAATTATAATAGTGCCGTAGCTACCTTCTGCAACAACATCGCCAATGACCTCCCCATCACGGTCAACGACCCAAGTGTAGAACTTGAACTGCTCTACATCGATGACCTTGTAGAAGAGATGCTCCGCGCCTTGAAGGGCGAGGAGCACCATTGCGAGTTTGACGGCCTGAAAGTTATTCCCATGAATGGTGATGCCACAGGTAGCACGGATAATGAAAAATCTGTTCAATCTGTGAAATCTGTGTTCGAAAAAGTAGGCCGCTACTGCTATTGCCCCGTCACCCACAAGGCGACCCTCGGCGAGATCGTGGACCTGCTCCATCAGTTTGCCGATATGCCCAAGACCTTGATGATTCCCGAGATCCCCGCCGACTCCTTTGCCAAGCGCCTGTACAGCACCTTCCTGTCATACCTTCCCAAGGAAAAGGCCATCTTCGACTTGAAGATGAACGTCGATGCCCGCGGTTCGTTCACCGAATTGGTTCACACCCTCAACTGCGGACAGGTAAGCATCAACATCTCTAAGCCAGGTATCACCAAGGGAGAGCATTGGCATCACACCAAATGGGAACAGTTCATCGTCGTTTCGGGCCACGGCCTCATCCAGCTCCGCAAGGAAGGCACCGACGGAGTCCTCAACTACGAGGTGAGTGGTGACAAAATCCAGTCCGTCATCATGCTCCCCGGCTACACCCACAACATCATCAACCTCTCCGACACCGAAGACCTCGTCACCGTCATGTACTGCAACGAAATATTCGATCCGAACAGGCCCGATACCTACTTTGACAAAGTCGAAAAATAACGAACACAGATTACACGGATTAAACGGATTTTTAATGCCACGAGTAAACTTGTAATCATAGATACATAAGTGACATGTTGTATAATAAGGAACAGAGCTACGCAATAAATGGTGCAGCTATGCATGTTTACAATGTTTTGGGTCCTGGATTTCTTGAAGCAGTATATCAGGAGGCTCTCGAATTGGAATTTAGAAAGCGCGGAATTCCTTACGAAAGAGAAAAGGAGTTGAAAATATACTATGAAGGAAGGGAATTGCATCAAACTTATAGGGCGGACTTTGTTTGTTATGGCAACGTTATGGTAGAGTTGAAAGCGGTTGCTCATTTAGATGATGCACATAGAAGTCAAATCTACAATTATCTAAAAGCAACTGGTCATAAACTTGGATTACTGTTTAATTTCGGACATTATGATGGATTAGAATGGGAGCGTAAGCTCTACTAATCCGTTTTATCCGAAAAATCCGTGTTCGTAAAAAATAATATTTGGGTTTTGAATTCCCCAAGGAATTGAGAAGTATAAATCTGTATTATCTGTTCAATCCGTGTTCGAAAAAAAATACAATTCATGTTTTATGGAAAAGCAACCAAAATTTAATTATTCCGACATAAAGTTTAAAGACAACGGCAAATTAAAGTTGATCATCGTTGTTGGCACGCGCCCCGAGATAATCCGTCTCGCCGCCGTCATCAACAAGTGCCGCAAGTACTTTGACGTGATTCTCGCCCACACAGGCCAGAACTACGACTACAACCTCAACGGTATCTTCTTCAAGGATCTGAAGCTCGCAGAGCCCGAGGTCTATATGGATGCAGTCGGTGACGACCTTGGCGCTACTTGCGGCAACATCATCAACTGCTCCTACAAGCTCTTCGCCCAGACCAAGCCCGACGGCGTACTGGTCCTTGGCGACACCAACAGCTGCCTCAGTGTTATCGGAGCAAAGCGACTCCATATCCCCATTTTCCACATGGAGGCCGGCAACCGCTGCAAGGACGAGTGCCTGCCCGAGGAGACCAACCGCCGTATCGTCGATATCATCTCCGACGTGAACATGGCCTACTCTGAGCACGCAAGAAGATACCTTGCCGACTGCGGTCTGCCTAAGGAGCGTACCTATGTCACGGGGTCCCCCATGGCGGAAGTCCTCCACAACAACCTCGCCGATATCGAGGCCAGCGACGTCCACCAGCGCCTCGGCCTGGAGAAAGGCAAGTATATTCTCCTGTCCGCCCATCGTGAGGAAAATATCGACACGGAGAAGAACTTCCTCTCCCTCTTCACTGCTATCAACAAGATGGCGGAAAAGTACGACATGCCCATCCTCTACAGTTGCCACCCCCGGTCCCGTAATCGTCTTGCCGTCTCAGGCTTCCAACTCGACCCGCGTGTCATCCAGCACGAGCCCCTCGGTTTCCACGACTACAACTGTCTCCAGATGAATGCTTTTGCGGTGGTATCTGATTCTGGTACACTTCCTGAAGAAAGCAGTTTCTTCACCTCAGTAGGTCATCCCTTCCCCGCCATCTGCATCCGCACCTCTACCGAGCGCCCAGAGGCCATCGACAAGGGTGACTTCATTATTGCAGGTATCGACGAGAAATCATTGCTCCAAGCCGTTGACACCGCCGTCGAGCTCTGCCGTGACGGCCTGCATGGTATTCCAGTGCCTGATTATGTTGACGAAAATGTCTCAACCAAGGTCGTGAAGATTGTGCAGTCATACGTTGGAATCGTCAATAAGATGGTGTGGCGTAAGTCATAACGAATATTGATTTTTCAATAATGTTATTTAGTACAATAATCGATATCTAGGAATTGTTTATGAAGACTGGATGTTGATGCTAAATCAAGTATTATCTATGTCCATTAAAAAAGTTACCTTTAGCCAGTTTTGTAAGTACTTGTCAAAAACAGGTATGCATAAATATAATGCAGCAAAGGCTATTGATAAAGAGATTAACTCTGAGTATCAGATACCGAAGGATTATTGGGGCCTATTGCGCTCGCATATAAAACATGTTCTAGCAAACTCAGGTAAAGCTGATGATCTTGATGATTGTTTAGATCGTGTAGCCGAGGATAGGAAAAGTAATTATCTTAGCAGAATAGAAGGCCTGAAAAAATATTGGGGAAAAAAGACATTTGAAAAAGTGAATTTACCCAAAAAAGAATGGAAGCACAAGGATTTACGGGTAAAAGTTTATGCTGAGTTGTGTTATTCATACAGGGAAAGAATTCACATTGTAAAACTATTTTTTTTCAAGTGAGACGAAGAAAATCACAAAGAATGAAGCAGATTTGCTCTTAGAAGTAATGAAAGAGACTTATGGTTTTGATCCAAACGAAGTGGTATATGGCATACTGGATTTACCCAAAGGTACTCTATTTAAATACAAAAAGAACGCTTCTGAAATTTCTATGTTAGTACGGTGCGAAGCTGAAACTCTATTGAAAATGTTGAATCAATTAGAGCAGAATGCGAATGAAACATAGAAAACGTCGGACAGATGTTGCTTTGGAATAAGAGTTTGCGCTTAATTAATGTTCGGTAATGGTAGTTAATAGACGTAAAAACACAAAGTTGCTTCGACATTTTGGGACGCTTACAATTATTCGTGTTATGGTACCAGGCAAGAAAGCATTCAACAAGAGCAAGCCAAAACTAGCGGACTTTATGATCGGTCACTGTGAGGCGAAAAAGAACCTTAGTCAGTAATGGTAGAACATTTGTATGTAATCGGTAATGGATTTGATATCTTCTCAGGTCTAAATACTCGATATAGCGATTTTAGAAAATGGCTGAAGTTTAATTATGCTTTTATCTATGAGGCATTAGAGTCAGCCTACGGCTTGCCCGATATTGAATGGTGGAATGATTTTGAAGTATCTTTGGGAAAGTTGGACATTCCCAAATACATTAAAAATAATACTCCTCCAGCTAAGTCAATGGAAACTATATTGAAGGAAATTGAAGAAAAACGGGAAAAGGAAGATCGTTTTTCGCCATCGTTAATAGAAATGTCGCCTTGTGCTGATAGGCTCTCGGGGCTGTTCGATGTGGTTCATTATTGTATGAAACAATGGGTAAAATCCATGACTTCAATATGCAACCCCAAATATTTACAGTTGGAGAAAGACAACTCTATTTTTCTGAACTTCCATTATACTAGGACATTAGAAATGTTGTATGAAATTCCTAAAGAACGAATTTTACATATTCATGGTTGTGCACAAAACTCTGAAGACCTAATTTTCGGACACAATACTATTGCGGTAGGAGATGGTCGTACGTTTGATGAAGGAAAGGTATGTGACGTTTTGGAGAGGTACCATAAAAACCCTTACGTGTATATATTCAAAAACTCGGAGTTCTTCGAACGCCTCATGGAAGTTAAAGTAGTTCATATATATGGTCTTTCATTTTCACCTGTTGATATAGACTATCTGGATTGGATCTTTAAACAAACTTCTTCTGAGACAAAATGGGAAGTTAGTTGGTATTCTGCAGAAGACGCAAAACGCATTGACGATTTTGTTTTTGAACATTGGGCTTTGAAGAAAAGACTTAAGCGAATTCAATTAACTCCGATACAGGAGTAGTGGCTTGAAACTTACTTAATATTAGATATTTATGACACAAAAGATAAGGACAGAGGGCGAACAGTTGCTTAGGCAATACTATGCTCGTTACGGTGGCTTTTGGGTATATTCTGAAATGCTTGATTATTGTTATTTGGTCAATCCATATTTTAATCGTTCTAAGATCATAAACGAAATGCAGGAAAATTTTCGTACGCTAGTTAGCGAATACCCTGCAGGTATGAGTGTGAACAGTAAACTTGCGAGCAAGTGTTGGAATGTAAAAGAGGAGTATATTATTCCTGGAAATGGTGCTGCCGAACTAATAAAAGCTTTAATGGAAAGCGAGGTAGGTAAAGTGGGAGTGGTTCGTCCGACCTTTGAAGAGTACCCGAACCGTTTATCTACCGATCAAGTGATAGCCTTCGTTCCTCACAATGATACCTTTCGTTATGATGCTGATGATCTTGTCACATTCTTTGGAACGAATAGAGTCGACACCTTGCTTCTAATTAATCCAGACAATCCTTCGGGTAATTTTATTTCAATGGATGGTGTTCATAAATTGGCTAGCTGGTGTGAGGACAATGATATCCGGTTTATTCTCGATGAGAGTTTCGTTGATTTTTCTGTCGGTTTTGCGTCTAATACTTTCTTAAGCGATTCAATCCTGGAAAGCTATCCTCATATGTGCGTTATAAAGTCAATATCTAAGAGTTATGGGGTGCCTGGCCTTAGGCTTGGTATTCTTTGTAGTGCAGATACTAATCTTGTTTCTAAGTTGAAGAAACAAGTGAGTATTTGGAACATAAACTCTTTTGCAGAATTCTTCATGCAGATATATCCTAAGTATCGTGAGGATTATACGCTCGCTTGCAAACAATTTATTCAAGCACGTGAAGATTTTGAACGGGAGCTCAAGAAGATACCATTTATAAAGGTAATGCCTTCGCAGGCTAACTATTTCTTTCTCGAGGTGTTGCCGCCTTATAAACCAATAGAATTGTGTGCGTTGTTGTTAGAGAAGTACAATATTCTTGCAAGCGCTTGTCTCGCAAAGAAAGGTATTAAACCAAACAAATACATGCGAATAGCAGTACGCAATCATGGTGATAATGATAAGTTTATACAGGCAATGAAAGATCTTGTAAAATAAGAAACATGGCACATATTAAAACGTCTAAAGGCTATCTTGAGTATACGAATCATTTGTTTGATTTTGGCAAAAAGTTTTTAAATCCGAAGAAAATGTTGGAAAACCTAAAAATCTTATCTGTGTATCTTGATAAGATTGATATAAATTGGGGGCCTGCATTTGGATCTCTTATAGGCGTGGTGCGAAATGATGATTTCCAGCCTTGGAAGCCTGTATTTGATATATATATACTTAAAGAAGACGAGGAACGGTTTAAAGATGTTCTTTGGCTCTTATTGGATGTCGGATTTGAACTCGTACGATACGAGCGTAGGGGGCGTTATTACCTTGTCAGAAATGGTGAGTATATCAAAGTTTTTGTGTTAACCAAAGTCTGTAGCGATGTCCGACATACGGGTAGCTCTGATTTTATCCACGAAAAATACATTCAAAACACTGTCAAGTGGGATTTTAAGGGAATCCTATTGAATGTGCCAGCTGAGGTGGATGAATACTTGAATTTCCAATATGGTGATTGGACCACGCCTAAGCAAACGGTTGTGTATGCCACAAATACTCTAGCAAGGTTTTTGTATAGGTTAAAGGTGCGCATTCTGGATAACATGCCGGATACGTGGTATTATTTGTGGATTTTGAATCATAGAAAAAAAGATTTTGAACAATTCAAAAAGCGATGTGAAAGCGTAGGAATTCCCATTCCACAGAATGTTCAGCTTGCTAGCATGAAACCTCGTAAATATCGCAAAGTGCTTACGGTCGGGGTGTATGATCTTCTTCACAAAGGACATGTGGAACTTTTTCGACGTGCTAAAGGTTTGGGGGATTATCTTATTGTTGCAGCACAAGAAAGTGACTATATTTTAAAGTATAAGCCTAAAACGAAAATATTAAATTCTACGGAAGATCGTAAGTATATGATTAAGTCTATTCGATATGTAGACGAAGTCATTACATATACTGATGTGGAAAAGATCGTACAAGATGTGGATTTTGATGTTTTTGTCACAGGTCCTGATCAAATTCATGAAGGTTTTAGAAGGGCGATCAAGTGGTGTGAAGGACATGGAAAAGAACATATTGTTCTTGGGAGAACAGATGGTGTTAGTTCTAGTGAGTTAAAAGCAAAGATTGCTGGATACACCAAAAGAAATGATAATAGAATGTAATAAGCGTTAGACATGTGTAAGGATTTTGTACTTATAAAAGGGACACCTTTTTATTACGAAAAAGAAACGTTAAACTATGAGGTTTGTGAACCTATGAATCATGACGAAGCTAAGGTTTTGTTACGGACTGTAAAAACTCTGTTTAATGAAAAAGGACTGGAGTTTTATTTAGCTTTTGGCACGTTGTTAGGAGCTATTCGTGAACATGATTTGATACCGGGCGATGAAGATCTAGATGTGTTTATCGAAGACGAGAGTAAACTTCTTGATATTCTTCCATACTTACATAAAAATGGATTGAAATTGATAAGGGCATTAGATGGTAATACATATTCCTTTAGGTTAGGAACACATAGTTATATAGATGTCTATATTCTTAGACCTATACGTAAATGTAGTTTGTGGAAGTTATACTGTTTTGCTCTTGCCAACGAAGATACTCCAAAAAAGTATTTTAAAGAGTATCAAGATATAGAATTTCTTGGTGATGTTTACAAATGCCCCAAAAATCCCGAGAAGATAATAGAGTTCTGGTATGGGAAAACTTGGAGAACACCTGTTAGAGGTCATAAGTTTATCTATGATACTTGGTCACATCATGTATGGTGGAACTATATATGGCTTCCAACACTTGATTTTATTAATAAATTGACTGGTTATAGAAATCGAAAGAAATGACAGAAAGCTTAAATAGCAGAAGTAGAGTAGCAAAAAATACGCTATTTCTATATTTTCGTATGCTTGTCACTATGGCTGTCGGTATATATACCTCTCGCGTAGTGTTGGCAACGCTGGGCGTGAGCGACTATGGTATATATAATGTAGTAGGTGGTTTTGTGGGTATGTTTGCTATGATAAGTGCTTCTATGGCTGCATCCGTACAAAGATTTTTATCTCATGAAATCGGGAAAAAAGAAAAAGGTAATATCATTGCGGTTTTTACCAATGCCGTACTAATTCATTGGGGGCTGGCAGCTCTTATTTTGCTGATAGCTGAAACTATTGGTTTGTGGTTTCTAAATAATAAACTGAACATCCCGTCAGAACGCTATATTGCTGCAAATGTAGTTTATCAGTTTTCTTTAATCACATTCTTAATCGAAGTTGTTAGTGTTCCGTATAATGCGTCATTGATTGCTTTTGAAAAAATGAAGGCATTTGCATATGTAAGTATTATACAGGCCATCCTTAAGTTAGCAATAGTTTATGTTCTTGTATTAGGCGACTTTGATAGATTGATTTTATATGGAGTACTTAATACTCTTGTAGCCTGTTCTATAAGGATTATCTACAGTATTTACGTTAAAAGGAACATTCCAGAATGTAAAAATGATAGGCGTATTCACAAAAAAGAAATACGTCAGATGTTGTCTTTTGCAGGATGGAACATGTTTGGTGCGACTTCTGGAATAGCAATGGACCAAGGTGTCAATATTGTATTGAACATTTTTTTTGGTGTGGTTGTCAATGCTGCAAGAGGTATATCAAATCAAATTAATGCCGCAGTAAGATCGTTTGTCTCGAATTTTCAGTTAGCAGCAAGTCCGCAAATCATAAAGTTGTATGCGGCAGGTGAGAAGGATGAAATGCTAAATCTTGTATTTAACACAAGTCGTTATTCTTTTATTATGATGATGGCTCTCGGGCTACCTATTGTATTTAACGCAGAGTTCATTCTTAATTTATGGCTAGTTACACCGCCGCAGCATACTGTAATATTTGTTCAAATATCTCTATTAACCGGCTTGGGTTACGCGCTATCGCAGCCTTTGAGCTATGCGATGCATGCTTCAGGTAAAGTCCGTAATTATCAAATAGTTGTTGGCATTACGTCGTTTATGTGTCTGCCTGTAACCTATTTAGTGTTAAAATTCGGCGGAGTTCCTGAGAGTGCCTATATAACAGCTTTGGTCTTTGAATTTGTTGTTATGATGGCAAAGTTAGTGATGCTAAAACCGATGATTGGAATTCCCATCCGTCAATTTCTTACAAATGTGGTAGTGAAATGCTATGTGTTGTTTATAATAAGTTCCATTCTTCCTTTTTGTTTGTATCGTAGCTTAGAATCGGGTCTCTTCTGCTTTTTTGTTGAGGCTTTTGTTACAGAATTGTGTGTACTCACAACAAGTTTCTTTTTAGGACTTACTGCTTCTGAGCGAAAGTTTGTTGTTGGTAGGGCTATTCGAATGATAAAAAATGAGAAATCTAATTAACTATTTTATTGTCGCCTTTGCCATACTTTGGTCAGGCGGTGCCGCAACGTACGCCTTGTTTAACGATTGGTCTATTTATGGCTTTTTCTTAGGGGTGTATCTTCTTAAAAAAAGAGGGATAAGTCTTGGTTCGTCTGATTACTGGCTATTGATACTGCTCAATGGATTGGTGTTAGTGCAAATGATGGTATATGGTGGTAGTTTTACGACTATGATACATCAGGTATTAATAGCAACATGTGCCTATTTTGCTGCAAAACTTGTTGCAAAAGATTTTGCGTCTTGCTTTGTAAATATTATGGTGTCGTTCGCCGTCATTAGCTTGCCATTTTATATAGCAGCAAATACAGGGTTCTATGACACCTTGCTCTCAATAGCAGATAGATTGCCTCAATTAGGTGTTGATAATATGATGGCAAACGGTAAGCAGACAGACCTGCATACCCTTTATCTGTATAATATATATGATTCAGACTTCTCTGTAATGAATCTTAGACGAAATCCAGGTCCTTTTTGGGAACCAGGAAGATTTACAATCTTCTTAAACTTGGCTATTGTTATAAACTTGTTTTATTTCAAGGAGACCGTTTTTTCAAAAAAGAGTATAATTCTTATTTTGGCAAATATGGATGGTGCGACCCTTAAACTTATAGGGCGTGCGCAAGATGAATATGAAAAGGAAATCCAATCTGCTATATCTGACAATAAACGTATCATTAGGCAAAATGCGTTTTTAGAGTATGGCGATTTTAATAAACACTTTTCCGAGTCCCACTTCGTGGTGTTTGCCGACGAGCAAGGTCCTTCATGTATAACGAATGGTACGATGACAGAGGCTCTCATTAATCATCGTCCGATTATCTGCCCAAACTATAACCCATATAAATATTATATTGAGAAGTATAATATCGGTCTTATGTATGAAGCGGGAAGTGTTGAATCTTACGCAGCTACAATGAGAAAAGCAAGAAATTTAGGGGTAGAGTATTTTCAATCTTCAATTGATCAGTTTCTTAAAACACTCAGTTTTGATGTGGTAGCCAAAAAACTTGTTGAGGATCTAAGACGGTCTTGATAATAGTATTATACAAAGAGATTCTTGTTTCGTTAATAATCGTTTCTAACTATTATACGCATGGGTAAGTTATATATTGTGTGCAATTCTTACAATCCTAATACGGCTTCAGCAAATAGACTACTAAGTTTTGTACAGGGTTTCTCTGAACTTGGTGTTGAGGCAGAAGTTGTTTTTCTTGTGCCTAACTCAGATATGAGTAAGGTTGATAATAACTATCCTCATGTTACTTTTAAGTATATGTGGAGAAAATTACCTTTTTCTAATCGAATTATCAATAAACTTGCAGAAGATTATTATGGTTGGAAATTTGCAAAAAGTCTGAAACCTGGCGATGTCGTATTTCTGACTAATTTTGGTAATATATTTTTTAAAGTTATAAATAGAAAGGGTGTGAAAGTTGTTCATGAGAAAACAGAACATCCTGATGTTTATAGTTTTAAAGGTTTTAATGTCAATCGTTACAAACGTGAAGTAAAGAAAGTAGATGGAATGTTTGTTATTTCAAGTGCACTTAAAGATTATTATGCATCTCTCGGCTTATCGAAAGACAAGATAGAGATAGTAAACATGACGGTTGACAGTAATCGTTTTATAGGTCTTAAAAAACAACCCTCTGAAAAGTATATTGCCTATTGCGGCACTGCTTCTAATAATAAAGATGGAGTAGATGAACTCATTAAGTCTTTTGCAATTGTACATAAGGTTCTTCCAGAGGTAAAACTATATATTATTGGCAAGACACCTGATAAGGATGATGCTTCTGGCAACTTGAATTTAATAAATAATCTTGGAATAAAAAAATCAGTTGTATTTACAGGTATTGTATCAGCTGCAGAAATGCCGCAAATATTGAAAAATGCTGCAGTTCTTGCTCTTGACCGTCCTGACTCTTTACAAGCTCAATGCGGATTTCCGACAAAACTCGGAGAATATCTTCTGACAGAAAATCCTGTTGTAGTAACAAAAGTAGGTGATATACCTCTATTCCTAAAAGATGGAGAAACAGCACTTATTGCTGAAGAGCGTGATCCTCAAGATTTTTCTTCTAAACTTATTTGGGCTCTTCAAAATCCTGAAGAAGCGTCTAAAATAGGTAAAGCAGGAGCACTTGTGGCTATGAGAGAATTTAACTATCTTAATGAAACCCAAAAAATTATAGACGTTATAAAAAGACTATTATGAATAGAATAAAGAGTTTGTATTTGGAGTTGATAAAGATTATATCTCCAGTTAGACATGCTCGTTTGATTGGAGTGAATCTTGGAAGCAACTGTTTGATATATCGTAGTATGGAATGGCCTTCCGAACCATATCTTGTGACAATTGGCAATAATGTGCAGCTTACCCGAGGAGTTGCCATTCATACGCACGGGGGAGGCAATGTCGTAAGACGTAAAATACCTGATTTTGATGCATTTGGAAAAGTTGTGATTAAGGATTGGGCTTATGTCGGCGCTCATGCTCAAATAATGCCGGGAGTTACTATAGGCGAAGGTGCAATGATAGCTGCAGGTTCTATTGTTACTAAATCTGTTCCTGATGGGATGGTGGTTGCAGGTAATCCTGCTAGAATTATCTGTTCTGTTGATGAGTTTCTTGAACGGAACATACCATATAATATGCATACAAAAGGTATAAGCGAAAAAGAAAAAAAGTGTCGCTTACTCAGTAGCGATGATAAAAAGTTCTTAAAAAAGTGATAAGACCTCTTCGATACTATGTAAAATACCAAAGATATTTTACTTGGTATGTATTTTAGTTTGTAAATGATTTGTGATATTATTTTAAAGCATTATGACGATAAAGTATTTCCTAGAAGTATATCCTCCCAAGCGTATGTGGAGGAAGTTTTGGATTGGACTAACATGTTTGCCCATGCTGCCTCAGCACAGAGCTAAATTATTAAAACTTGGGGGGTGGATATTAAGGGACGTGCTATGATATATGGTGGTGTTGGGATAGATACCGTCGCGCCAGATCATATACATATAGGTGATAATACAGCCATAACATCAGGGGTTAAAATATTGACTCATTACCTTGACCCTGGTCAAGCGGGGAGACATTTTCGCATTGGAGATGTAACGATAGGTAAGAATGTGTTCATTGGTGTAAATGCTGTAATATGCAATTCTGTATCAATCGGTGATGGAGCAATCGTCGGTGCGGGTAGTATTGTGACCAAAGATATTCCTCCTTATCAGTGTTGGGCTGGAAATCCTGCTCGATTTATAAAGGAGCGTGCTCATTAAAGTACAAATTAAACTGGAAATGAAGAAAGTTTCAATTCTTGTGTCGACTATTGATTCTGGTGGAGCTGAAAAGCAGGCAGTTTTGCTTGCTTCCCATCTTTCCTTATATACAGAAGTCAATTTACTTATACTCTATGGAGATTATGCGGAGTACCAGCACAATGTAGCTATCCTTGCTGAAAGTACTGTAAAGGTTCATAGGCTTGTTGGTTGTATGCTCTCAAAAATAAGACAGGTCAGGAGAATAATTAAAGTGAGCGAAACAGGTGTACTCCTGAACTACCTAACACTGCCTGACTTTGTAGGCTCGTTGGTGGGACGTATGTGTGGTATTAGAGTCTATAACGGCATTCGTAATTCTAGAATGCCAAGAGCCAAGATTCTTATGGAGAAAATTGCACATAACTATTGGGCTTCAGGTACTATCTATAATTGCTATTCTGGTGCTGAGTATTTTGCTAATTTGGGATTTATAAGAAAGAAAAATATTGTTATTCCAAATTGTTTTCCAAATATAGAAGCACCGATAATTCGTCCAAATCATGAGATTAAGACAATCATAACTGTAGGACGTTTTGATCCGCAGAAGGATTATAAAACGCTTATAGAGAGTGTTGCGAAATTGGCACGGAATGATTTTCGTCTTTGCATTGTCGGTTATGGTGTTCTTGAGAGGCAAATTCGTGCATGGGTGAAAGAATGTAATATAGAAAACAAGACGGATATTTTCATTAAGCCCAATAATGTTTCGGAGTTAGAGCGAAATGCAGATATCTATATCTCAACAAGTCTCTTTGAGGGAACTAGTAATAGCATAATGGAAGCATTGAATTGGAGTTTGCCCGTAGTTGCCACCAATGTTGGTGATAATGAACGTTTGGTAATAGATGGTAAAAATGGATATTTGCATGCCATAGGCGATACAAGAGGAATTGCGGAATCTTTAAGCATTCTATTGGATTCTTCTGAACTTCGCAACAAAATGGGGGCGAAAAGCAATCAAATTCTCAGGGAGAATTATTCAATGGAGATATTTGAAAAGAGGTATGTCGAATTAATAGAAGAAGAAAACTAATAGATTATGAGAACAGTATTTATTGGTGCGCACGAAACCCCCAATGGAATAAACTCATATACGTTTAATCTTGCTTTGGCATTAAAGCACCGTGGATTTGAATCCAAAGTTTTGGCTTTTGGAACTTGCTCTAAAGTGTTGGATTATAATGGGGTAACAATCAAACAATATAAAACTTATGGTAGTACTATAACAAGTCTTCCGGCATTGTATATAAAATCTCTTCCTTACCTAATAAAACATCGAAAGGAAATAGATTTAGTGTCTTACCAGACTGTAACATTTTCAGTGATTCCTTCCTTGGTGTGTCGTCTATTCGGAATGAAAACGTGCGCTATAATTCATAGTTTGCCAGAGGATAGTCCCAAACATAGTCCTTTGAAGAAGCAGATGATGGTTGCGGCAATGAAATTGGCTTTGGCTTTAACTTCTAATGTAATCACTGTTAGTAACACAAAGGCACAAGAAGTCTATGAACGATACAAAAAAAAATGCATTATATTACCCCAGTTCGGGATAAGAAATAGTTCATAAAAGTTGG
>ULSF01014228.1_pt1 | contig 23020 bp, 22 predicted proteins | sample 1956121 | NCBI WGS metagenome assembly ULSF01 (sample SAMEA4835701, study PRJEB28245) | human gut metagenome | biome: gut microbiome; material: fecal sample | place: Denmark | collected 2008
AATATAAAAAAATAAGATAAGGCAAATCTTATTTTTGTTGACATATGATGCTATATGACTTATAATGTCAAAAATAAGTTTTATATTGGCATGTGATATATATGGAAATATTAAGTATAGCATTTTTGGGAAAAGTATGCGGTTGTCGCGAAAAAATAGAGGAGAAACTTGAAAAGTTAATTCATGTGCTGACAGAAGCACATGAATTAACCGAATGCCTTGTAATGAAGGGAAATGATTTTAACTTTCTGGCATCAGAAATTATTGATCGCATGAAGCCGTGCTATGACGGAAAATTAGAACATACATTGGTTTTGCCTTCCGGCGTTCCGTATGAGAAAAAGAATAGAAATGATTTTGTTTATGACCGGATAGAATTTGCTGATATTATGGAAAACGGGGGAGAGGAAGTCTCAGCTTTAAGCCGATGGATGATTGAAAGTTCGGATATACTAATTTGCTGCATATTAGATATGAAAGATTGTACGAATCCTCTGCTGCAATATGCGCTTAGCAGAAAAATGTGTATTTATAACCTTGCAGAGGCTATTTAGAGACAGTAAATCAATAAAAAAACAGGAAGGAATATTGTTTTTATATAATGAATACACGCCGATGCATCAGGGTATATTTCTAACAATAAAAAGTCCGGGGAGAAAACGGACTTTTTTATATTAGTGCCATTAGGTAGGGGGATTTGAAAGCAAACAATGCCCTTTTGAACTGTGCAGTTCACACAAATCGGGGGGTTAATTTTTTATAAATATATGTTTTTTATCATGCATCAGATCTATAGACAGGGATATCGATCCAAGCAAAAATCAGTGATTTATTTTAGAAACAGTATTTATACTGCGGGCGGTTAGCTGGACCCAAGCGGGTTTGAATCCGCTTTTCAGAGCATTCCTTACGGATGAAATATTAGACCAGGCACAGCAATAAAACGGAACAATGTTTCTGTTTAAAACTTCAATAGCAAGCCGGCTTGTCAGACAGGAAGCAATGCCTTTTTTTCGGTATTCGGGAAGAACGTCAATCCCAATTTGCCACATTGTATTGCAATCGGCAGAGCAGCCGGCCAATCCAATTAGTTTGTTCTTATCAAAAGCCCCTATAGCCAATACGTCAAGCTGGCTGCGCTGTTTGCATAAAGCGTTGCTCCAAGTCGGAAGATAAAGTTCCTTAAAATCGTGCGGATATAATAGTTTGGTTTCATAATCACAGGTTAACGGCTTTAATTGATGGATATCCGGTAAGAAATATTCGGCCATAAAGCAAACACAATGGTCATGTCTTTTTAAAATTTCATTCAGTACATGCATCGCAGGCGTCTCAAAGCAATGTTCTGCAGGATATCGATTAATATAGTATTCAATCTCATCGGCAAGCTCAGCGGATACGGAAGCCACAATATTCGTACCATAAGAGGTTAGATCACAGCAAAAGGGTAATTCTAAATATTTTCGCGCATGAGGATTGGCGCGGGAAACTACTGTTTTGTTGGAACCGCTGATAAAGTCTTGAGGATTGCAATTGCTGTCAACGGCTGATTGAGTTATTGCAATTTCGAAAATTTGATCGTTGGTTAACATAAATATTCCTCAGGGAACAAAAGGATTGCTTCACTTATTCTTTTGTTCTGGCTCAGACGAGGTTGCTTGTTCTTTGTGCTTTGAAGTAATAAAAGAATAGGCCCAGCCTTTTTTGTGCTTAAGGGAGAGAAAACCTAAGATGGAGGCAAGAAGAGCGCCGCAGCCATCGACAATGATATCTTTCATTGTATCGGTAAGCGCCGCACGGCCTACTAATTGCGTGCCGTCCTCCAGCATGAATTTTTGCATATTTAATTTCAGCACTCCGTCAAAGGTAAATTCATAGATTTCCCATAGTCCACCAAGCATCATCGAGAAAGAAAAGGCGAACAGACTGACAAAAAAAGGAGAAAGGTGAATTGCTACATGCTTATCCTCATTGATAATGGAAATCAGCATGAAGCCGAACATTCCGGTCATCATACTGCTGAAAAAATGAAGGATATCATCCCAGTGCGGGACATTATAATAAAAACTACGTACTTCGCCTAAGAAAATGGCACAGTATAAAAAGATGATATACATAATATAAAGAGCGGTAGGAATTTCAAATTTCAGCTTTTTAGATAAAAAACTGGGAAGATGAATAACCAAAATTCCCAATGCGCATTGAACAAGCATCAATACGTAATCTGCCCGGGATTTCATGCTTTCACTGACGACACCGGGCTCTACGGTTGAAATTTTATAGATTAAAAAGATAATGGGAATTAAAAAACTCAAAAGAACAAAGTAATATAAAAGTTTGGAGAAATTAATTTTTTTCATTACAGCACCTTTTTGTTAAATTATTTTATATCGGAGCCCAATACGATTTTACGGTTAAAACAATAGAGAAATGAATCAACAGTATATGTTTTTTGAGATTTTGCGATTATTTTACTGCAGCAAAATAATCAGTAAGCAATGAGTATTGTTATAAAGAAATAAAGAACCATGGCATATAAATATGCCACAACGGCAAGCTTTATAATAAAATAACTTTTAGAAAGATTTTTTTCTCTGTTCTGTAGCGTCTGCAAAAGCATTGCCGTAATCGGCAGCAAAAAAATGAGCGCCGTTAAAATATTTGCCGTAATCAGTGAGGTGTATATTCGTGAATATACACATATTACGTGTACTGCAATTGCTAAAGGAAATAAGATCCATAAAATCAGTTTTGCTTTTTTCATCAGTTCTTCAGGCTCTGCAGGGGAGCGGGAATTCTTCCTGCACGGGAAATAAATTTTTCGCATGAGGCTGTATTGACCGGCATGATTGGCGCTTCGCCCAATAAACCGCCGAAACTTACGGATTCGCCTGCTTTTTTGCCGATCGCCGGAATAATACGAACCGCTGTTGTCTTGGAATTTACCATACCGATGGCGGCCTCATCGGCAATAATACCCGATATTATGTGTGCAGGCGTGTCACCGGGAATCGCGATCATATCTAAGCCGACGGAGCATACACAAGTCATGGCTTCTAGTTTTTCCAGCGTTAATGTTCCGGATGCGGCTGCGTTGATCATACCGATATCCTCACTTACCGGGATAAAGGCGCCAGAAAGTCCGCCTACATAGCTGGAGGCCATCACGCCTCCTTTTTTTACGGCGTCGTTTAGAAGAGCCAAAGCAGCGGTAGTTCCAGCTCCCCCGGTGGAGGAAAGCCCCATTTCTTCTAAGATATGTGCTACGCTGTCTCCCATGGTAGGTGTAGGAGCCAGAGAAAGGTCAACAATGCCGAATTGCGCGTTTAAATCCTTTGCGGCACGCGAGGCAACTAATTGGCCCATACGGGTTATTTTAAAAGCGGTTTTTTTGATTTCTTCCGCTAATTCGCCCAAGGTAGCATTAGGCATCTCTTCTAACGCACATTTTACTACGCCGGGACCGCTGACACCTACATTGATAACACAATCGCCTTCGCCGCATCCTAAAAAAGCACCGGCCATAAAAGGATTATCTTCTACTGCGTTACAGAACACTACCAGCTTTGCGCAACCGATACTGTTCCTTTCGGCAGTGCTTTCGGCAGTTTTTCGGATGATTTGTCCCATTTCTTTTACGGCGTCCATATTGATACCGGCTTTGGTTGAACCGATATTTACAGAAGAACAAATGTGTTCGGTTACCGAAAGCGCTTCGGGAATACTGTGAATCAATGCGGCATCACCGGGAGTCATTCCTTTATGCACCAGTGCGGAGAATCCTCCCAGAAAGTTTACGCCGACGGTTTGCGCCGCTTTTTCCAATATCAGCGCAAATGGAACCAGATCATTGCATCGTGAGGCGGAAGCAATATGAGCAATGGGAGTAACCGATATTCGTTTGTTTACGATGGGAATACCGTAAGTGCTCTCAATAGCCTCGCATTTTTTTACAAGGTTTTCTGCTTTTTTGCATATTTTATCATAGATTCTTGTACAGGCTTTTTCCGCACTGCTGTCGGCACAGTCAAACAGAGAAATTCCCATAGTAACGGTGCGTACATCTAAATGTTGGTTATCCAGCATTTGGATGGTTTCATTTACTTCGTTAAAATTTATCATAGGGAATACCTCTTATAAACGATGCATACTGTTGAAGATTTCTTCGTTTTGTATGCGTATCTCAAGATTGGAATCAAAATTTTTAAATTCATTCTGCAAACCGAGGATATCGATATCACTATCATCTAAGTTGATAAACATAACCATGGTAAAATACTCGTGCAGAATGGTTTGTGTAATATCTAAAATATTGATGTGGTGCTTGGCAAGTTTACTGCTTACATCGGCAATAATACCTACGCGGTCATGGCCTATTACGGTTAAAAATGCTTTCATTGCGGTAAAACTCCTTTTTGTTTATCGATTAGTATTAAACGGCAGCTCTGGGGAATTACGGCGGAGAGCTTGGTGAAAAGCCCATTGTCCTTATCTCCGGGACCCGGAGTACCGAGTACGGCAACGCTGATAGAATGCTCTTTAATAAAAGAAGAAATAGCGGAAATTACATTATCTGAATGAAGTACTGTCATATCCGCGCCTACTTTTTGTGAAGCGGAATATAAATATTCCAAGGAAGCGGCATCGTCCGTACCGCCCATAATGGATTGGCCGTTTTTTGCCACGTGAAGAACGTAAAGTTGGTCATCGGGCGTTTGTCTCTGTAATGCCGCTTCATGAATCAGGCGATCACAGGTGTTTTGAAGAGTAACACATGCCATAATGCGGTTCAATCGTATCAATCCTTTACCATAATGTCGAGAATAATATTTTGATAGGTCTTTACATGGATTTGCTGACCAGGGGTTAGTTTGGGATGGGGAAGAGCCTCTATAAAATAGAGTGTTCTGTCAAAAAATTGACCGTCATCCTTAAAGGATACCCGAAGCCGCTGTAAGCGCACGCCGTCATGTTCGGTTTCACCGTCGGTGGAATCGAAAATATATGTGTCTTCCTGCGTAATGCCCCGATGAATATTTTTATAGAGCTTCAGCAGTTTTTGTTTTTCAAATACCGTAAGATAATAAAAAAGGATACATATTGTAACAGCCGCAATGCCGCAGGCTAAAGAGATATAAACATTCCCCGAAAGAAAGGAAAAACCGTATCCTGCTGCTGATATAACGCAAAGAATAAAAAAAAGCGTTAAAAACAGTGTATGTTTTTTATTGGTTAATTGAAAAAAAGAAACGTCTAATAAATTCATTACGATCACCTGCCCAATATTATACCAAAAAATTATAAATAATGCTATAAAAATTATAAAAAAAGGCTGAATATTTTCAGCCTCAGACTGCAGATAAATCTGAAATTTGATTTTTTTGCGGCGTTTAGCCGTATTTTGTTTTTCGGCAAATGAGCCGTAAAAACTCCTTATAGGTGAAAAACCGCTGGATAAGCGGTTTTTCAAAGGCACAGGGGATGACTGACGAGGATAGAGTGTCATCCGAAAACCAACGATTCTCAAGTAAGCGACATTTCCGATTAAGAGAGTGGTGACATTGTTGACACTCTGAAAGACTGAATCTTTTCAGGCTTTCAGCTATTTGTCGTTTTTATTTTCAAGTAGCTTCCGATAGAGTCAGTTCTATTGTAATCGGTGTATTGGAATATTGTACCGACCAACCACTTACCGTAGCTCTGTAGATGGTTAAGGAAACTTTATCACCCGGCTTTTTGGTAAGCAAATAGGAAGAATAATCCGCCATAGAAGTGATAGGATTGCCGTCAATGGCGTAGATAATATCATACTGTTTTAAACCTGCTTCGGCTTCCTTTTCACCGGAAACTGCTATAATACACAGCCCTGTGGGAATGGAATTCCACCCTGTAATTCTAAAAATATTAGAAGGAAGCGTCAGGGTAATATTGATAGCGGCGCGATCTTTTACATGGCCGTAATTCAGAAGGTCATTAATAATGGGAGCCGCATCATCATAAGTAATGGCAAATCCCATGTTCTCATAACCCGATGCAACAATTTTTGATGAGGTGATACCAATAACGTTTCCATAGAGATCAACAAGAGGTCCGCCGCTGTTTCCCGGGTTAATGGCAGTATCGGTTTGAATGCAATACATTACATACCCGGTGGAATCATCCTGAATGGCGCGGTGCAGCGCAGAAATAATTCCTTTTGTTACCGAAGAGGAAAAGTTAAGTCCGCCCGGACTTCCGATGGCTAAAACGGTATCCGCTACCTGACAGCCGTCAGCAGATGAAAAATTGGCGGCCGTGATTTCTTTTTCCTGAGGATCTATCTTTAAAAGCGCCAGATCCGTGATGGTGTCGGATCCCACGATTTCAGCGTCATAGATGGTGCCGTCATATAAGACAACTTGAACAGTAGAGGCATCTTCAATAACATGGGCGTTGGTTATAATATAACCGTCACTTCTGCAAATAATGCCGCTGCCCTCGCTGTAGAGAGAAGAAGAATTGGAACCGCTGTAATTAGAATCTGTAGTATAACATTGAATACATACTACACTGGGAATTACTTTTTGGGCGGCTTGCTGCGGGGTAAGAATTTCACCTTCTACCAGCTGCGGAGTGGGTGTGGGATTTATTTGAATAAGATTTTCAAAAGCACTGTTATATTCACCGGAAGAAGTATCGGTGGTGGCTGTCGGGGAAGCATCCAGCGTTCCGTTATGATTTTCACTGTTCTCAGTAAAGAAAATGGAATAGATACTGATACCGGCTGCAGCAATGGTAACACAAAGCAAAACGGCAATTACAGCCACAAAGCATCCGGTACCGCCTTTTTTGTTTTTTTGTTTTTTTTCATTGCCAAGGTTGGTTGCATAAGAAGTATCCGCGTTGCAGGTATAGGTTATATCCGAATAAGCATTGCCTTGAGCGTTTGTGTTGGTTCCCTGATTATTTTCTTGCGTAGTTCTGTTATTCTCCGAATTATTGAAAGAATTATTTTCGCTCATAAACATTCTCCTTTGCTTTTGAATTTTGTGTCTTTATTATATTTCCTCAATATGATAAATGTATGATAAAGCATTGAAAAAAATAAAAAAGCGAAAGTAAAAAAACTTTCGCTAAAAAACATTGAATATTTACTTAATCTACACTGTAGGGAAGAAGTGCAACCGTGCGTGCGCGTTTAATGGCGGTAGCCAACTCACGCTGATGTTTTGCGCAAGTACCGGTCATTCTTCTGGGCTGAATTTTTCCACGCTCACTTATAAATTTACGAAGTTTTGCAACATCTTTATAATCGATCGTTTCGGTTTTATCAGCACAGAATTGGCAGACTTTTCTTCTGGGCCTGCGATTTCCGCGAAACTTTTTGTTTAAATCCTTTTCGGACATCTTGTTTACCTCCTATAATAATCAATCAAAACGGAATATCCTCATCATCAACGGTTTGCATATTTTCGCTAAAGGGAGGATTGCTTCCGAAACTTGCCGCCCGGGCGGCGTCGTCATTATCGCCGGAATTGGGACGAGCTAAAAACTGCACTTCATCCGCCACAATTTCGGTTACATAACGTTTAGAACCATCGGGGGCGTCATAAGAGCGGGTTTGGATTGAGCCGCAAACAGCTGCCTGACTGCCTTTATGCAGATATTTAGCGCAATTCTCAGCCTGAGCGCGCCATACGACTATCGGAATAAAATCGGCGTCTCTGGTTTGTGAATCACGATTGGCAAAACGGCGCTGTACGGCCAGGGTAAAGGTACAAACGGCAATACCGCTGCCGGTAGCCCGAAGCTCGGGATCTTTAGTAAGATTTCCAATAAGCATAGCTCTGTTCATAGATAAACACCCCAAATTTTTTGATTAAGCTTCCTTTTTAATTACAATGAAGCGTATGATGTCCTCACTGATTTTGAAATTTCTTTCAAGTTCAGCGGGGAAAGCAGGATCGGACGAAAAATTCATCAGCACATAGAAACCTTCGTTCATAAAATTGATTTCATAGGCCAGTTTCCGTATACCCTGCTCTTCAATGCCATCAACAACGCCGCAGTTCTCGGTAACAAGATTTGCAAACTTTTCGATAATTGCTTTAACAGCCTCACCGTCAAGCTTTGGGTTGATGATATAAAGTGCTTCGTATTTATTCATACTCCAATTCACCTCCTTATGGACTATGGGTCCTCTTTGTAAGAGAACAAGGAAATATATCTGCCGTATCATAGTACCATAAAAAGCTTGTTTGCGCAAGTAAATTTTAAAAAAACACTTATTTTATTTCCACAGAGGCGTTAGCGGAGAAAAAGTGGATATACGCCGTTACCGTTTTTCCGGGGTAAAGCTGTTCCAGAGCCGTTTTATACATTAACAGCTGAGATCTGTGGTGCAGGGCCTGTTCCTGTGGACTGCAATGAAGAATATCCGTTTTATAATCTAACAGAATAATATCGTTCCCTTCAAAAAAATAACAGTCGATAATACCTTGTATTAACGCCTCGTCGCCTGTTTTTTCAAAAGGAACAATGAGGCAGAACGAGCGTTCACGATTGATTTCGCGTGACGCTTTGATGCGTTTGCCCAGTGGGCTTTGCAGAAAAAAGTCAAGCTGTCCAAAAGGGAGAACGGCAAATTCTTCCCGGCTGAGCAGACCGGCTGATACCATTCTTTCGGCCTGCTGATACGCGGTTTCAGAGGAAGAGAAACAGACATGTTCCATAAAAAAATGGACAACGGTACCTTTTTGTGCGCCGGTATATTCTTTATCTTCAAAAGCCGGATGTCTGAGCGGAATTTTTATCCGCAATTCTCTTTGACTGGGGGCTTGCTTTGTGCGCTGTGTTACGGCAGCGGCAAAGGGATACTGCCAAGTAAAAGAATGATGGATTTTTTTTGTATAGCTTTCTTTATCAAAGGCGTCGGAAAATGCGGAAGAACTGCTTTGTTCCTTTTCTTCGGACAAACTTTTTTTATAAATTTTGATATCCCAATGGCTTTTTGTAAAAATAAAATCATCTACGGGATGACTGCTTTCCCGAATGAAGTTTCGTAAAGGGGCTCCGTCGCGATGATAAAACAGCAGCGGAAGCAGCAGCTCCGCATAGGAACTGTATACCGACACCGCGGCTTTATGGGGAAGGTAGCACAGCTCGATCAGCTTTTTTTTGTTTGCGCAAACAGAAAAAATCAGCTTGTTTTTTGCCCGGGTGAGGGCCACATAGAGAATCCGCATTTCTTCGGCAGCTTCCTGACGCGCGCATCGTACGGCAATAGCTTGCTTTGTGATGGAGCTTTTTTTGGTGCGAACACCGAAAGCATCTTTTTGGGAAATATCAAAGCCGATTCCCAATTCTTCATGAAAAAGTACGGATGCGCCCCGGGGCTTGGCGGAAAGAGGACGCGCCGTACCGGTGAGAATCACAATGGGAAACTCCAGACCCTTGCTTTTGTGAATGGTCATATAATGAACAGAATTATCGTTTTCATCAATTACGGCGGAATCAACCGGAGAAGAAACTTTGAAGTTTTCATAGTATTTTAAAAATCCGCGCAGGCCGTCGCTGCTTATGGCGGTATATTCCCGCGCGCAGCGGATCATATCGTCAATATGCTCCAGGTTTTGCTGCCCTTGGGGCATATAGGCCACATGATAGATATAGCCTGTTTCATTGTAAATATACTCAATGAATTCCGGCAAGGCCATTGCACGCGAAAGGAATAACCAACGGTCAAGAGCAGCTTCAAAGGCTTGTATTTTTTCTTTTAACGCGTTGTTAGAGCCCAAATAGTCGTGCATCGCTTCATAAAAGCTTCCTTCCGGCATAGCGCTTCGTATCAGCGCCAGTTCCGTCGGAGAGAAATTGCCGATGCAGCTGGCCATTACCGTTAATAAATGAATATCACTGCGGCGCATCAGCAACAGATGCAGCAAGGAAAGAATAACTCCCGTATCGGAGACACCGGGTTCTCTCTGGGCGGTCTGCGCGGTAAAAGGAATGCCGTGGGCTGCGAATACCGGCGCGAGCATTTTTCCCGCATCGCGCGTTCGGCCTAAAACAGCGATATCATGATAGCGTACCTGGCGCTGTTGTCCCGTTTCCGGATCTGTAATCATCGCTTGTGTCAGTTCTTTTATTCGCCGAGCAATCATTTCCGCTTCGTCTTCCGGCTCTCCTTCACACAAGAGCAGTTCGTTTGCCGTCTCTTCCTGATTGTTAACAATCAAGCCGCTTTGCTTTTGCCATCCGTTTTCCTCCGGCGAGGGCGCCAGAGCGGCGTCGTTGTCGTATTCAATATCGGCAATATCTTCAAACATACAATTTTCAAATAGAAAATTGATTCCTTCCAGCAGAGGCGCCAAAGATCGGAAGTTATTTTTCAGATTGATCCGTCGGCCGAGGACGCCGTTTGCATACGTACGCATTTTTTCGATAAACAACTCAGGCCGTGCCAGCTGAAAACCGTAGATACTCTGTTTTACATCTCCCACAAAAAACAGGTTGTTTCCTTTGGCAAGAGCTTCTACAATATAGTTTTGCATGCGGTTTACATCCTGATATTCATCTACAAAGATATAATCAATATTTTTTTTAATATCTTCCCGAATATCTTCCTGTTCCTGAAAAAGCTGAACGGTATAGCGCAGAAGCCCGTTGAAAGTTGTGCCGCCTTGGGCAAGCATCAGCTGCTCAAGACGTTCGGAAAAAGATTCTTCCAAATCCAAAAGGACGGAGAGAGCCGGCAGGGCGCTTGAAAAATCGGTGTAATTTAAATCTTTGAGCATGGCTTGCGCGTTCGTGCGGATCTTTTTAATAACGCCGGTACACCGTTCAAAATCCTCGTGCCAGAGAGAGTCGGATTTTTTTAAAATAGGAGCCCGTGCTTTTAGGGCGGTGTACATCGCCTCCGCCGTAGTTTCCGCCGCGGCGCTCTCAAAAATAGCTGCAAATTTATCCAAATAGAGCTGGGCGGAGAAATCCGCACCGGAAACAGCGTATTCTAATGACAGTTTCTTCATGTAATCAAGTCCTAACGACAGCAGTTTGCGCGCCTGCCTGAGCAGATACATTTCCCAAGGGTTTTCCTCTTTTTTTTCATAAAGAGAAAGCACCTGTTTCCGATAGGCGGCTTTATCGGGCAGACTTTCCATAAAGGTATGAAGAGAAAGTAAAACCGTTACCAGGCCGGAATCGGTTTTACCGGAAGTAAATTGCTCCAAAGCGGCACCGTATTCAGGCCATTGTCCGTCTTCATAACGTTTGCTGGCTTCTTCTAAAATCTGTTCGGTTGCGGCTGAAACCATTAACGCATACTGCGTTTCATCCAGAAGCCTGAAATCCGGCGGAAGCTTGGTAGTGAAATAGTAACGGCGCAGCAGCTGTGTGCAAAAGGCGTGAATGGTGGAGATATTCGCACGGTCGATCAGCTGGCGCTGACGAATGAAAATTTCATTCTGGGGCTGCTGTGAAAGCGCGTCGTCAAGCTTTGCCGCCAGTTTTTGGCGCATGGAGGCGGCCGCGGCGTTGGTAAAGGTGACAATCAGCATTCTGTCAACGGAGGACTCGCCTGAAGCAATCAAAGAAAAAATGCGTTCCACCATAACGGCGGTTTTTCCGCTTCCGGCCGCAGCGGAGATCAACAGATTCGTTCCGCGGGCGTTAATGGCTTGTTTTTGTGAGTCTGTCCAGCTTGGCATTATGACTCCTCCTTTGAGTCCAAAATACATTCATGACCGCACAGTGCTCCGTAAGGACAGTAGCGGCAGGCGTCATCCAACGGGGAAGCTTGTATCTTCCCCGAAAGAATTCCTGAGGCTAAGCGCTGGGCAGTATCAGCGGCGGTTTGAAGCAGGGAAGAGAACTGTTCGCCCGTTACGCTCTTTTTGTCATCTTTTGCAAATTTATCCAATGTAGGACCGGAAAGCAGAGAGGCGTTTTCATTGGTTTCTTCCTGCAACTGCATAAAATATGCGCCGGCGGGAACAGCGTTGGGGCCGAAGCGTGCCAGCAGAGCGTTCATGTATATCATCAGCTGAATATCCTCACCGGATTCTAAAGCCGCTTCACGGTAGGGATGATTTCCGGATTTATAGTCAATAATCCTTAAATAAACATTCCCGTTTTCTTCCAGCTTGTCCGCTCGGTCAATTTTGCCTTTCAGCGTCAGAATGCCAAAATCGGTGGACAGCGTCAGAGGAGCATTTTTTCCGTAACCGAAAGAAATTTCTTCCCCCAAAGGAATGAAATTGCCTAGTTGATTTTTTACCGCCCATGCGCTTTGGCAGATCAATGTTTTGAGATTTTGATTCAGTACACGCTGGCGGCTGGTAGAAATCATGGCGCCGAAGTGAACGCTTGGAATATGCTTTTCAAAAAAATTACCGGCCGCGGCGTAACATTCTTCCCGGGTAAGCTGTTTTTCGGCATGAATCAAAGCGCGGGTAAAATCTTCAAGCGTGCTGTGAAATACGTTGCCGATATCCGCGGCGGTAACAGCATAACTTTCCTGCTGCTGGGGGTTCAGACCATAGCGGATAAAATGGGCATACGGACATTTAGCATAAGCTTCCAGCCGCGAGATGCTGACTGCTTTTTGGGGAGAAAAGATTTTCGCGGCAAGCAGAGGGGAAATTTGTGTTTGTTTTTCTTTCATCTCATAGACAAGCACATCAAATTTTTGTTTTATGGTTTCATTATTGCGGGCAAGATAGTCAAAAACGGCTCGGGCTTTTTGTGAGCGTACCTTGTCCAGCGCCATGGCCAGCATTGTTTGCGCGGGAGTCAGCGGTTCGGAAAGTGTGTTTTCTACAGAATCCTGATCTTTTACGGTTTCCGTAAGACCGGGAAACAGAAATTTAAAGCGCTTGAAAAGATAGGAAGGCCGAAGCGGCGCGCCGGAGAAAGAAAACAGCGGACAGGATACGGTAAGAGAATCATAAGGGCAGGAAAAAGCGGCGTAGATGTCATAGCGTATACGCGCGTCCTCGGTTGTAGCGCTGTGGGCCAGTTCCATGCCGTTTTCCAACAGAATATTACTTTCCTCCGGAGTAACGAGACGATCATCAATATACACAGCCGGAATGACGCCGTCATTTGTTCCCAGTATAAAGGCATGGCGGTGTGTCTGTTCCTTTGCGGCTTTTAAATCACCAAAGGTTACGCAGTCCAGCACACTGGGAATCGTAGCGGCAGGAGATGCCAAAAAGCCTTCAAAAAGCGTATCGGTAAATTCTTCAAGGGAAAGGGGTTGATTTTCTAACAGACCCGAGATATCCTCCAGAAGTTTTACGGCAATGTTCCAAAGCTGGGCGGTAATATCCGCCAGACTGAAAAAGCCCAACGATTCATACTCTTCCACCAGTTCTGTTATCCGCGGATAGACTTCCTGCTGCTGCATAAAAGTGTAGCAGCAGGCGGCTTTGTCACGCGCCGAGGCGGCTTTTTTTAAGTTAAGCCCAAACTCTTTCAGCGGAAGAATTAGTTTTTCCCTTAAAAGATCAAAATCCGCTTGGCGCATTTCGTCACCGCGCAGATAGAAAAGACCGTTTTCCAGTTCGTAGTTTTTTATTCCCATATCGTTAATAAAGGAGGCCAGCCTATCGCTTTCATCGCGATCAAGAGGCGTAAGACCGGAACGAACATAGTCCAGCACATATTCGGGTGAAAATCCGCTTTGGCAGCATTTTAGGGCGGAAAACAGATACATGGCTACCGGATGAGATGCGATATCATGTTTGATATCGGTGTATACGGGAATCTCATATCGGGTAAAAACACTTTGCACGATAGGAGAATATTTTTCCATGTCATTGCAGAGAACGCAAAAATCTTTGTATCTTGCGCCGGAACGCACTTTTAGGGCAATATTTTTGGCAGTGTCGGTCACTTCATCAAGAGCTGTACGGTAAAAATTGAGATGAATGTTTTGGCAGGTATCGGAATACTTGGGTGCCGGCGAAGCATAAAACGCATCCTGAATAAAATGAATTTCCGGTGACTTTATGGCCCCAGCCGATGCCGTCTGCGTGATCTTATAGGCAATATTGTTTTCTTTGGCAAGGGCAAGCAGCTTTTTTAAGGTTTGGGTATGAATTTCATAAGCGCTTTTATCCGCCGCGTCCGGAGCACTGCTCAGGGCGACGGTTACACTGCAATGCTGCATAAGCTCTGCGATAAAACTGTAAAGACGGGAGGTAAAAACATCAAATCCGTCAATAAAGATCTCACAGTTTTTAAAAGGCTGATATTGGGAAATCATTCCTTGTGCCTTTTTCAGACGATCGGCGTTGTCGGTGTAGCCGGAATCTAAAATTTCAGTATATTTTTTATAAATTAAGGCCGTGTCATTAAGTTTGTATTTTAAAACGGAAGGATCCAGTTTCTCGGCCGTAGCTTCAAGATCCGTATAAGAGTATCCGCAGTTTTCCAGCGTGGAGATCATATTTAAACATCGCTGACAGAACCCTTTGCGTCGGGACGCGTTTTTAAAAATCGTAAGCTGCGGTTCTGCCTGAAGAATACAGGAGCGCATGACCATGGCTTTTCCGCAGTCATCCAAAAATATTTTACGGCCGTCTCCGCAATACTGAATAATGTTTGACGCAAGACGGTTAAAGGAGCAAATTTCCGCGTCGATAAAGCCGTTAATATGCAGCTGCGCGCAAAGACGCTGTTCAAAATTATAGGTGACATGATCCGGCACGATCAAAACGGATTTTGCGTTATTTGCAATTCGTTTGCCGATGCGGTCAATCAGCATTTGTGTCTTTCCCGAGGCAATACGGCCGGTGATAATGGTAAGCACGAAGATTCTCTCTTTCATTGGGCATCAACCCTGAATTTTATTGTATCATATCACAAAAAGCAAAAAAATTCAATGATATTCGTGCTTTTGGGTAATAATTAAAAAGAAGAATTTCTGAGATATGTTGCGTTATTCGGTTTATAGTTTTTACGGAAGTATTTGTTTTTGATTATTTGACATAATGCCGGATTTCGTATACAATGCAATATTGGAAAATTTATCGATAAAGCGAGGAAAAAACGTGGCACAGGATATTGCGCAGGAGGTAAGGCGCAGGCGTACCTTTGCGATTATTTCACATCCCGACGCGGGAAAAACCACTCTTACCGAAAAATTACTGCTCTATGGCGGAGCCATTCATGCGGCCGGATCGGTAAAAGCCAGAAAAGCCGAAAGACACGCCGTCAGTGACTGGATGGAAATTGAAAAACAGCGTGGTATTTCCGTTACCAGCAGTGTTATGCTGTTTGATTATAACGGCTATCGCATTAACATTCTGGATACTCCCGGACATCAGGACTTTTCGGAGGATACGTATCGTACTCTTGTGGCGGCTGACAGCGCGGTGATGCTGATTGATGCCGCAAAAGGTGTAGAACAGCAGACGATTAAGCTGTTTCAGGTTTGCCGCAAGAGAAATATTCCCATTTTTACTTTTGTAAATAAGCTGGACAGAGCCGGAAAAAATCCTTTTGATCTGATGGATGAGATTGAAAACGTGCTGGGAATCCGGGCTTGCCCGATGAACTGGCCCATCGGTACCGATGGGGATTTTAAAGGGGTTTACCATCGTGAAAACGGCACGATAGAACTGTTTAGCGGAGGAAATCACGGCCAAAATAAAGCGGATTCTCAAACCGGGCGTGCGGATGACCCTGCTTTTTTAGAGCTTCTGGGGGAATATTATCAAAAAAAACTGATTGACGATATTGAGCTTTTGGATGTAGCCGGGGATGAATTTGATTTGGAAAAAGTCCTTTCCGGACAGCTGACCCCGATGTTCTTCGGCAGCGCGATGAACAATTTCGGAGTGCAGCCGTTCTTGGAAAAATTTTTGACCATTACCACCCCGCCTTCCGCTCGGGAAGCTGATATCGGCTTGATCCAGCCGGAAGATAAAGAATTTACAGGATTTATTTTTAAAATACAAGCAAATATGAATCCTGCCCACCGGGATAGAATCGCTTTTATGCGTATTTGTTCAGGACGGTTTGAGAAAGGTATGACCGTAAAGCTGGCGCGTACCGGAAAGGATTTGAAGCTGGCACAGCCGCAGCAATTTATGGCGCAGGAGCGCGAGAGTGTGGAGGAAGCCTTTGCAGGGGACATCATCGGCTTGTTCGATCCCGGGGTGTTCGCTTTGGGCGATACGGTGTATACCGGGCGCAGAGTGGTTTTCGCCGGTATCCCTGTTTTTGCGCCGGAGCATTTTGCCCGGATTAAGCCGGTGGATACGATGAAACGTAAACAGTTTTTAAAGGGAATCACCCAATTGGCGCAGGAGGGTGCCATTCAGGTATTTAAAGACGATGCCTATGCGGCTGAGGAGATTATTGTGGGCGTAGTGGGAGTGCTCCAGTTTGAAGTTCTGGAGCATCGTTTGCGTACGGAATATAACGTGGAGATTTCTTCCCAGCAGCTTAATTTCCGGTTTATCCGCTGGCTGCCCGAGGGAACGGAGACGGACCGGCTGAAACTTTCCAGTTCTACTAAAATCGCAAAAGATTTAAAAGACAGGCCGGTCGTTTTGTTTGAAAATGACTGGTCGATGCGGTGGGCGGAGGAGAATAACAAAGGTTTGGTGCTTTCGGATATTTCTGAGCGATAATCATTTGACATTATTTTCAAGTTATAATAGAATTACTATAGCAAAATATTTAAACTACGTGCCTGTGTACGTTTAAAAATAGGGAGGATGTAAGAATGAACAAAAAAACCATAAAAGACATTTCCGTGAGCGGAAAAAAAGTTTTAGTAAGGGTAGATTTTAACGTACCTCTTGACGAAAACAAGAACATTACGGATGAAACGAGAATCAATGCCGCGCTGCCTACCATCAAGTATCTGCTTGAAAACGGCGCAGCAGTTATTCTTTGCTCGCATTTGGGAAGACCCAAGGGGGAATTTAATATGAAATATTCCCTTGCACCCGTAGCCGACAGGCTGAAACAGCTTTTCCCCGGCAAGGTAACCTTTGCTGAGGATGTAATCGGCCCCAGCGCGCAGGCGGCGGTAGCGGCTGTTAAAAGCGGCGAAATCGTATTGCTGGAGAACCTTCGCTTTCATGCTGAGGAGGAGAAGAATGATCCGGAATTTGCTAAAAAACTTGCTTCTTATGCGGATATTTATGTAAACGACGCATTTGGAACCGCGCACAGAGCCCATGCGTCTACGGCTGGTGTAGCGGATTATCTGCCCGCGGTTGCCGGCTTTTTGATCGGAAAAGAACTGGATATTATGGGCAAGGCACTGGAAAACCCTGAAAGACCGTTTGTGGCTATCTTGGGAGGCAAAAAGGTTTCGGATAAAATCGGCGTTATTAACAATCTGCTGGAAAAGGTAGATACCTTGATTATCGGCGGTGCTATGGCGTTTACCTTCTATAAAGCGATGGGATTGGAAATTGGCAAGAGTCTTTTGGAAGAAGAAAAGGTAGAACTTGCCAAAAGCCTGATGGAAAAGGCTCAAGCAAAAGGGGTAAAATTACTGCTTCCTGTTGATACAATTGTTGCGGATAAATTCGGCGAGGATGCCAATATCAAAAATGTTCCCAGAGAGCAGATTCCGGCTGATTGGGAAGGCCTTGATATCGGTGAAAAATCCAGAGAGCTGTTTGCTCAAGCAATTCAGGATGCCAAAACCGTTATTTGGAACGGTCCTATGGGTGTGTTTGAAATTGAAAAGTTTGCCGGCGGAACGAAGGCGGTTGCCGCGGCGATGGCTCAGTGCAAAGGAACGACGATTATCGGCGGCGGCGATTCTGCGGCTGCGGTTGAACAGTTGGGATACGCAGATAAAATGTCCCATATCTCTACCGGCGGCGGCGCATCTCTGGAATTCCTTGAAGGACTTGAATTGCCGGGTGTTGCTGCACTGAATGATAAATAAGGAGGACAAAAAAATGCGTAAACCGATTATAGCAGGAAACTGGAAAATGAATAACACGCCCTCACAGGCGGTGGAATTGATTGAAGCCATAAAACCTTTGGTGAAGGATGCAAAATGTGACGTTGTCGTTTGTCCCACTTTTGTTTGCTTGGATGCTGCTTCCAAAGCATTGGCCGGCAGCAATATCGATTTGGGCGCGCAGAATGTGCATTTTGAAGAAAAAGGCGCGTTTACCGGTGAAATTTCAACGGGTATGCTTAAAGAACTTCAGGTGAAATATGTAGTTATCGGCCATAGTGAACGCAGACAGTATTTTGGTGAAACCGATGAAGTAGTAGCCAAGCGTTCTTTGGCAGCCATTTCGGCAGGAATCACACCGATTATTTGCGTGGGCGAAACCCTGCAGCAGAGGGAAAACGGAACGACATTTGAGGTTGTAAAAAAGCAGACGGAGGCAGCGCTTGATTTAATGAGCGCCGCACAGGTATCGGCAAGCGTGATTGCGTACGAGCCGGTTTGGGCTATCGGTACCGGGCTTACTGCAACCAAAGAACAGGCGGAAGAAGTGATTGCCTTTATTCGCAAGGTAGTTGCTCAAAAATTTGATCAGCAAACGGCGGATGCTCTGCGCATCCAATATGGCGGTTCTATGAATGCGAAAAACGCCGCGGAACTGATGGCTATGCCGAATATCGACGGAGGTTTGATTGGCGGCGCGTCGTTGAAGGCTCCGGATTTTGCCGCTATTGTTGAAGCTGCTTCTAAGGAAGCGTAAAAATTTTATCGGCAGAAACTTCTGCCGATTTTTTTTAGAGGGGAAAAAATGAAAAAAACATATGGAATGATTATTATGGATGGTTTCGGCATAAACCCTGATAAAAAGGGAAATGCCATTGCAGCTGCCGGAACGCCGAATCTTGATCGCCTGTGCAAGGAATACAGCTGGACGCAGATCGGCGCAAGCGGAATGGATGTGGGTCTTCCTGACGGACAGATGGGAAACAGTGAGGTAGGACACACTAATATCGGTGCAGGCAGAATTGTGTATCAGGAGCTTACGCGAATTACCAAGGCCATTGCTGACGGTGACTTTTTTGAAAATAAAGCGTTTTGCGATGCTATGGAACACTGCCTTGCAACACAAGGAAATTTGCATCTTTTAGGTTTGTTATCTGATGGAGGCGTACACAGTCATATCGAGCACATGTATGCGTTGGTAGAGATGGCAAAAAGAAAAGGTGTAAAAAACGTATTCATTCACTGTCTTTTGGATGGGCGTGATGTGCCGCCGGCTTCGGCTGCTGATTTTATTGATGCTGCGTCGAAACGAATTGAGCAGATCGGCGTAGGCCGCATTGCGACGGTTATGGGGCGTTTTTACGGTATGGACAGAGATAATCGATGGGATCGTGTGGAAAAAGCGTATAATGCGCTTGTCCTGGGCGAGGGAGCTATGTGTACCGATCCGGCAGCAGCCGTTAGGGCATCTTATACACAAATTGACGCCGATGGGAAACATCTTACGGATGAATTTGTTTTGCCTACCGTGGTACAGGACACAGAGAGAATACAGAACGGCGATAGTGTCATTTTCTTTAATTTCCGGCCCGATCGGGCACGGGAAATCACCCGTACTTTTGTGGATGATGCGTTTACAGGGTTCACGCGCAAAGGCGGCAAAAAAGATGTATTCTATGTTTGCATGACGCAGTATGATGCCTCTATGCCCAATGTGGAAGTCGCTTTTAAACCGCAAACGCTGGAAAATACTCTGGGTGAGTTCTTGGCTAAAAACGGGAAAACACAGCTCAGAATTGCCGAAACCGAAAAATATGCGCATGTAACATTCTTCTTTAACGGCGGCCGTGAGGTAATGTTTGAAGGCGAAGACAGAATCTTGGTGAATTCTCCCAAGGTTTCTACTTACGATTTAAAGCCGGAAATGAGTGCTTATGAGGTTTGCGATAAAGCCGTTGAGGCAATTCAAAGCGGAAAGTATGATGTGATTATTCTTAACTTTGCTAATTGCGATATGGTAGGACATACCGGTGTGTTTGAAGCTGCCGTAAAGGCGGTAAAAACGGTAGACGAGTGTGTAGGCAGAGTGATAGACGCCATTCTTGCTACCGGCGGTAAGGCGATTATTACTGCCGATCACGGAAACGCGGATCAAATGATCGATGCCGACGGTGTACAGCCGTTTACGGCGCATACAACGAATCCCGTACCGTTTATTCTGGTTGATCCGGAAAATAAAAAGGCCGATCTGCGGACGGATGGACGGCTGGCGGATCTTTCCCCGACGCTGTTGAAGCTGATGAATATGGAACAGCCAGCGGAGATGACAGGACACAGCATAGTTTAATTTTCGCCAAAATAACGCCTAGGGAGATTCCCGGCGTTATTTTTATATTTACAGTTGACAAAAATGTATTCATGATATAATATAGTATTGATAACCAGATAGTATGTTTTTTGAAATGTAAATAATATATTCTGTCATAAATCAGGAGGAGGAAAAATATGCTGAAAATACTATGTGACGTATGCGGAGATTTAACGCTTACATATTGTAAAGAACATGATATTACCGTAATGCCGATGGCTTTTACACTTGGCGGTCAGGAACAGGCGTACACGCTTGAAGGATTTAGCGCTAAAAACTTTTATGATGCAATGCGCGGGGGCGCTTCCAGCGGAACAAGCCAATTGAATACGCAGAATTTTATTGAGTTTTTTGATCCGATTCTTGCGCAAGGCAATGACATCATCTTTGTTTGCCTTTCTTCGGGGCTGAGCGGAAGTTATGCGAATTCTGTAGTGGCAGTGGAACAATTAAAGGAAAAATATCCCGAGCGAAAGATTGCGACGGTTGATTCTTTGGGGGCTTCCATGGGTGAAGGCCTTTTAACGGCGGCGATAGCGCATCGGCGTGATGAGGGATTGACTTTTGAGGAACTGGTTGCCTGGGCGGAGGAGAAAAAACATCATGTCATGCATTGGTTTACGGTGGATGATTTAAAATATTTGTACCGGGGCGGGCGTGTATCGAAAACCAGTGCCATTGTCGGCAGCCTGCTTAATATTAAACCGGTTCTGCAGTGTAATGCCGAGGGAAAACTGGTGCCGGTGGAAAAGGTAAAGGGACGGAAAAGATCCCTCAGAGCCTTAGCGGAAAGCTTGGATAAGTACGGCGAAAATATTGACGGGCAGGAAATTTTTATCAGCCATGGAGACTGCGAAGAAGATGCTTTGCTGCTGAAAGAGATGATTGCAGAAAAATATAAAAATTGTAAATTTGTTATGGGCAATATCGGGGCGGTTATCGGTTCTCATTCAGGTCCCGGAACAGTAGCGCTTTTCTTTTTCGGTCAAAAGAGATTCCTTTAAGATATGAGAAAAAGCCGCACAGCACAAATCTTTTGCTGTGCGGCTTTTTTATCTGCTGTAAGCTTGCAAAAAAGATGTGTGTTTGGTATAATAATAGAATGAAAGAGAGTGTGGAAAATGAAAATTGATTTAAAAATTGATTTAAAATCCTTATTGACTTTGGAGCAGACTTACGGAAAAAAGTTGGTTACGGTAGTTTATTATGTGATGGCGATAGTGATTGCCGTTAATGTTGTGGTAACCTTTATCGGGGGAATCGTAGATGTAGCAAGCGCGAATATCTTTACCGGGTTAGGAAAGATTTTGTTTTGTTTGCCTTTGGGCGCGGTATATTTGTTATTGCTGCGGTTAGGGTGTGAACTTGTCAATGCTATTTTTGAGCATTGCGGGAAGGAATAAGAGAAAACAGAAGAAATGAGAGTGTAGGCAAAGTCAAAACTCTCTCGGTCGGGAATGCAGTCGGCTCGAAAATTGTTGATTTTCGGACTGTGCTGTATCTTTGCCGATACCATCTGTTCTCTTAAAAGCCGCTTGACAAGCGATTTCTTGCTTACAAGGAGCTTTTTCCTACTTGTCCCCGGAAAAGCAAAATGCGGCTGAACGCCGCAAAAAAATCAATTTTCAGGTTTGTCTGCAGGCTGAGGAATAGTTGTAATTTTTTTCTGTTTTTATATGAACCAAGGTCAAAGAATCTTTTTGAATAAGGAGAAAAAATGCTTGACAAAACAGGCTGAATACCGTATTATAATTAAGCTTGTATAAAAGCAATGAAAAATTCGGAGGTATTGCTATGAAATCTTTTGTCGCAAAACCCGCGGATATCGAGCGTAAGTGGTACGTTATCGATGCAGACGGGCAGACACTTGGCAGATTGGCTTCTCAGGTAGCCATGATTCTGCGCGGCAAACACAAGCCTATTTATACGCCTCATGTTGATTGCGGTGATCATGTAATCGTTATCAACGCGGATAAGGTTGTGCTTACCGGAAAAAAACTGGACCAGAAGGTTTATTACAGATATAGCGGATATATCGGCGGCCTTAAGGAAACCAGCGCACGCAACATGCTTGCAAACAAACCTGAAAAAATGGTTTATGAAGCCATTAAGGGAATGATGCCTAAAAACTCCTTAGGGAAACAGATGCTTACGAAACTTCGCGTTTATAAAGGCGCCGAGCACGAGCATGCAGCTCAAAAGCCGGAAGCCTATGCGCTTTAATAGGAGGGAGTTTGTATTATGGCAGCTAAAGTTCAGTTCTGGGGCACCGGCAGACGGAAAAAAGCCGTAGCAAGGGTAAGACTTGTTGCCGGCAAGGGTGCAATTACTATAAACAAACGGGATATTGATGAGTATTTTGGTCTTGAAACCTTAAAGACAATCGTTCGTCAGCCATTGGAAGCAACGGATAATTTGGGAAAATTTGATGTTCTTGTTAATGTAAAAGGCGGCGGTTTTACCGGTCAGGCAGGCGCTGTTCGTCACGGCATTGCCCGCGCGCTTGTAAAAGCGGATGAGAATACAAAACCTGTACTGAAAAAGGCCGGGTTCTTGACCCGTGATCCGAGAATGAAAGAGCGTAAGAAGTACGGCCTCAAGGCTGCTCGTCGCGCTCCTCAGTTCAGCAAGAGATAATCTTGTTTACTTATTAGGAAATACTGAAAAGCCATGGAAGTTTTCTTCCATGGCTCAGTCTGTCGAAAAAGTCCAGTATAAGCTGGGCTTTTTTG
>ULSF01056822.1_pt1 | contig 22942 bp, 25 predicted proteins | sample 1956121 | NCBI WGS metagenome assembly ULSF01 (sample SAMEA4835701, study PRJEB28245) | human gut metagenome | biome: gut microbiome; material: fecal sample | place: Denmark | collected 2008
TCACCAAAAATAGAATTATATACTATATTTTTGCCCGAACCTTCTATTTCATGTATATATTGCAAATAATAAAGAGTTTTTCCACTACTTGATCCAATTTTCTCAGTTTTTGTATGGAAAGGCGGTTATCTTCAAAATATTCAGCTAAATCATTATAAACGCAGGCATAATCGTTCCATAATTTGATAAAATTTTTATTTTTCATATTATTTCCTCCTTTTTTATACAATTTTACCATATAAATACAATTATTCCTACTACGAAAAAAGCAGATTTTTGTCAAAAGAACCTGCTTTTTAAATGATTTCTGCGATTTACTATATTTTTCTTTTATTTTCTATTGAAATGCAATATTTATTTTTTTCTTTTCAAGAGATACTGTGCCAATGCTATGAAAAACGCCGCCTCTTCTCCGAAGCTTTTTACGGCCTCTATCGCCGCGGCCGTATGCTCTTCCGCTTTTTGCCGTGCACCTTCCAGTCCAAAAAGAATAACATATGTTGTTTTATGGTTTGCCGCATCACTGCCGGTTTTTTTGCCAAGTTCCTCGCTGCTGCCTTCAATATCCAAGATATCGTCAACAATCTGAAACGTATATCCGATTCCCTTGCCGTAACTCTCAAGCTGCACGAGTTTTTCTTTTTCAGCACCTGCGCATGCTGCCCCGGCAAGCAACGCTCCCGTAATCATATCGGCCGTTTTATGTAAATGAATATATTCCATAGTAGTTTGTTCAAATATATCCCCGTTCAAATCAACGTCTACCCATTGCCCCGCCAACATTCCTTTTACTCCGGCAGCCGATGCAATCATTCTTGCCGCGGCCACAGAAGATGGATCGCAACAGGCATCCAGCAAAATTTCAAAAGCGTAGCTCAGCAATCCGTCTCCGGTAAGAATGGCTTTGGCCTCTCCGAATTTTTTATGGGAAGTAAGTTTTCCCCTGCGGTAGTCATCATTGTCCATCGCGGGAAGATCATCATGAATCAATGAATAAGTATGAATAAATTCCATCGCGCAGGCAAACGGAAGCGCCCGGCTCTCCGTTCCTCCGCATAACTTACACGCTTCCATCAGCAAGGCGGGGCGAAGCCGTTTTCCGCCCGCAAGAACGCTGTAGGCCATGGTCTGCTGAAGCTGCACCGGAATTCCGTCGGCTTTCAGTAGTTTTGTCATTTCATTTTCTACAATACGGCTGTACTCTTCTAACTTTTTTTCCGCATTAAGCATCAAAGGATTCCTCCATAGGACTCTCTTTCAGCAGCGCACCTTCCTTTTTCAGTACGGTAATTCTTTTACTGTACCCATCCAGTAACTTTCTGCAATGCGTCACAAGTTTTACTCCCTGCTCAAAGGCATCCATTGATTTTTCCAATGAAAGTTTGGAATCATCCAATTTTTCTACGATCCCTTCCAATTCTTTCATTGCGTCTTCCAATGTCATTTTCTCTATCTCTTTCATTTTTCAACCTCCGTAACCTCGGCTTTTAATGCGCCCTTGCTTAATTTTATAAAAATACTGTCGCCCTGATGGATATTCCCACTGTTTTTTACGGTCTTTCCGCTTTGATCAAAAGTTACGGAATACCCCCTCTCCAATACCGCCAAAGGACTGAGAGCATGCAGTCTTCCCGCAAGTATGGACAGTTGCTCTTCCCTACGATGCTGCTGCAGTTCATTCTTCATAAATAGCTCTTGCCGCAGCCGCTCCAACCGCTGAGCAAAATTTGCTATCAACAATTGCGGATCTTCAAAATGCTCTGCCGCCTTATACAGCGCGGCCCGCATTTCAGATGTTCTGCCTTCAATATTCCTAATGATATACTGCCCAAAACGCTCGACATCTTCTAACGTACCGTAATAATCAAAAACCGCCAGTTCTGCGGCAGCCGAAGGTGTCGGAGCCCGCATGTCCGCAACGAAATCGGCAATGGTAAAATCGGTTTCATGTCCTACCGCCGATATCACAGGCTTTTTACAGGCAAAAATCGCTCTTGCGACCTCCTCACTGTTAAAACACCAGAGATCCTCCATGGAACCGCCTCCCCGGGCAAGAAGAATCACATCCACTTCCGCCATAGAATCCAAAGCCCGCAATCCCGCGCAAATAGAGCGCGGCGCGTCTTCACCCTGTACCGTAACCGGCGCCAGAACAATACTGATTTCCGGGCATCTTCTGGTCGCGACATTGATAATATCCCGAATCACTGCTCCGGTAGGAGAGGTCACCACACCGATTTTTTTTGCAAATGCCGGCAGGTTCTTTTTATTCCGGGAATCAAAAAGGCCTTCCTCTTCCAGTCTTTTTTTCAATTGTGCAAATTGCTTATAGAGTTCCCCCAATCCGTCAGGTTCAAGCGTGAACACATTGAGCTGATACTGTCCGTCGCGCTCGTAAAGAGTAACTCTTCCCCTGGCCAGCACTTTCATGCCATCTTCCGGCCGAAAATTGATTTTAAGCGAATGCGGTTTAAAAAAAGCGCACCGTATCGCTGCGCTTTCATCCTTTAAAGAAAAATAAATATGTCCTGAAGAATGCATTTTCAAGCCCGAAATTTCGCCTTCAACCACAATATCATTTAAAACAGCGTCCATAGAGAAACTCTGTTTTATATAAGCATTCAGTTGTGATACGGTTACATTCATAAAATCCCCGCCGCTTTTACGGTATTATACATCAACATTGCTCGTGTCATCGGTCCGGTTCCTCCGGGGTTAGGCGTAATGGCAAACGCTTTATTTTTAACCGCTTCAAAATCCACATCTCCTACCTGACGGCCATCAATGCGGCTGATACCGATATCAATTACTACCGCGCCGGGCTTTACCATATCCGCAGTAATCATATGCGCTCGTCCTACGGCACTTACCAGAATATCCGCTTCTTTGGTGATCTGTGCTAAATTTTGAGTCTTAGAGTGACAAACTGTGACCGTTGCGCCTTCATGAAGCAGCAAAAGCGCCATAGGTTTTCCCACATTGTTACTGCGGCCGATTACAACCGCTCTTTTCCCACATATATCAATGCCGCTGGTTTTGATCAATTCCATAGCGCCGGCAGGGGTACAGGAAACAAAACTCTCTTTATCCCCCATCAGCACTCCTCCAATATTGATTTTCGAAAAGCCGTCCACATCTTTATCCGGCGAAATAGCTTTTACCACAGCCTCCTGATCCAAATGCTTCGGCAGAGGAAACTGCACCAAAATACCGTGAACATTTTCATCTTGGTTCAATGTATGAATCAGCGCCATAAGTTCTTCCTGGGATGTATCCTCTTTTAAACGATATTCCAGTGATTCAATGCCGATTTCCCGACAATCATTGGTTTTATTCTTTACGTAAATACAGCTTGCCGGATCCTCACCGACCAAAACAACCGCAAGCGCAACTTTTTTTCCCGATGCCGCTATTTTTTCACGCAGTTCATTTTTGATTTTCGCAGCCAAAGCCTTTCCGTCAAGTATCATAAAATTACCCCCTGTTTATGTATTTTTTTCTGCATAAAAGCGCTACGCCGACAGCGTTATCCGAGCTGAATTCCGCAGGAGAAAAATGCAGGTTAAAGTGCATTCCCCGCTTTTCCAGTAAAACCGGCAATGTTTTTCTTAAATACAAACTGGACGATACACCGCCGGCCATCAGAATATCTTGCGTTCCCGCATAGTAGGCGGCTCCGCCCATCATTTTTGCCATTGTGCGCGCTATAGCAGACATAATTGCCTCGCAAAGCATGTCCATATCCGCACCCGCTTCAAGTTCCCGTAAAGCGGCCGCCTCTGTACCGGAAAAACTGCAATCTTCCATGGAAGCGTGAATCGGTAAAACGATTCTCGCTCCGCTGTGCTTCACCGCATGCTCATCCACAGATTTTCCGGCCGGAAACGGCATTTTCATAGCAACTCCCAAACGGTCAATCAATTGTCCCGCGTTGATGTCCTTGGACGAAGCCAGTATTTTTATTTTATATTCCGTTGGTTTTTCATGCACCAAAAGCACTTCCGTTGTTCCTCCGGAAAGGTGTACGGCACAAAACCGCTGAGAGGAAAGATCGCTTTGATACAATGCCGCCTGCACATGTCCTTGCTGATGATCCGTGGAAAACAACGGTACGTTTAAGGTCATGGCAATGGTTTCCGCCATTCGCCTGCCGGCAAAAAATACCGGCATGTAAGAATTTCCCATTCCTCTTGGCTGCGTGCTGACGCACACCGCTTGAATCTTCGGCTCAGGAATCTGCTCCAGCAATTTTTCATATAATTCAGGAAAATTATTCACATGTTTAAAAAAAGCCTCGCTTTGGCGAAGCCCCCGCTCTCCCTCGGCAACAGAAAGAAGTTTACGCTGCTGTGCAATCAGGTTTCCGTTTTCATCCACTGCCGCTATTGAGGTTGTATAGCAACTGGTATCAATACCTAAAAATATCATAGACTTCTTACAAATGCTCCTAAAATACCGTTAATGAAAGACGGTCCCTCTTCCGAAGAATAACGCTTTGCCAATTCTACGGCTTCGTTAATGGCAGTGGCGGCGGTTACATCTTCCCGATATAAAATTTCACAAAGCGCAAGCCGCAAGATTGAAAGATCAATACGATTCATCCGTTCAATGGTCCACCCGTTCGCAAAACGAGCAATAATAGTATTCAGCTCGTCCACGTGCTGTTTGGCAGTGTTCCTAAGCCACTGAATATATTCTAAATCCGTCTCATTGATTTTTTTCCACTCTTGTTCCTCTTCAAAAAGGCTATCAAACATTTCCCTTGCCGTATTAGTCCCGAATGTATCTTCAAAAAGCAATTGAAACGCTACCTCTCTGGCTTTTATTCGTGCCATGCTATCCTCCGTAATATCCCTTATACTAACAAAAGAGCGAGGATTTTCCCGCCCTAAATGTTCTAAGCAAATTATTTTGCCTAATTTTTCTGACTCTGCAGGGAATTATCCACCTGCACTACTACTTTTTTTACGGTAATTCCGCAAAGCCCTTCAACATCCGTTTTTACACTTTGCTGAACCTGTGCCGAAACTTCGGGAATCACGCAGTCTGACGCCATAGATATTTTTACGGCTATATAGGCTCCGCCCTCCTGCATCGTAGTCCTTATACGAATTTCTCGAATTCCTTCCACCTTACGCACAGCTTTTGAAGCTAAATCACTGATGGTATCAATATTTATGTAAATGCCTCCCGCCTCGGTAGAAGCGGCCATCGTTACCGTTTTCGCATTTCCGCCCAAACCGGCAAACATAATTCTTACACTTAAAACAGCAAAAACAAATGCCAGTGCGCTAAAAGCAATTTTTAGATAAACGGACTGCTGCATTTCATACAGTAATACTAATAACGCTGTTGGATTCCATACGGAAAAAGCAAAAAATCCAAGAACGGCAATAGACACAAGCGCCAGAAATACAAGGAGCAATCTCTCCCAAATTTTCATTATTCTACCTCTGTTTTACTTTTTATCTTCAGCGGCAACCTGAACGCCTATTACATTTACATTTACCGCTGGTACTTTTAAGCCGGTCATTCCTTCCACCGCGCGCTTCACGCTTTTTTGCACTTCAAGAACTACATCGCTGATAATCGTACCATAAGAAACAACCAAATTAATATCGATTACAGCCTCTTCATTTCCTATTGTAGCCTTAATTCCTTTAGAAAGATCTTTTTTGCCCAAAAGCTCCACAATACCGCTTTTGATTCCGCCGCTCATGCCGGCAACGCCATGTATCTCGGTAGCTGCTAAGCCTGAAATAATAGCAATAACATCTTCCGAATAAGAAACGCTACCGCCTACCTCCGACTTGCTGATCATGCCATTATTCTCAGCCATTTAAAATCCCTCCCACATAGACTTGTATTTATTATATCATTTAACCATCTTTTTTTCAACCGTTTTTTTATTGCCTTTTCCGCTTATTTTTTTGATAAATCCGTTTAGGAATTTAGGTGCCGTAATACAAATAATTTTCATATATTTTCCCCCTATTTACATAAAAATATTCCCACTGCAATAAGACCCGCGCCCAATAATATAAACCATACATGAAGGGGCAGGTTAAAAAGGATAAAGATGACGCCTACCAGCATGCACATGAGACCCAAAATATTACACTTAAAAAATATCTTCTTCAATAAAAACCCCCCTCTGCATATTACATAATATACAAACGGGGGAATTTTGGTTCCATTTTATTTTTTTAAAGCTTCTATCACTGTCTTAGGATCTTCTGATGTAAAAATACTGCTGCCGGCTACCAGAACATTCGCTCCGGCTTTTTTTACCGCCAAAGCGTTTTCCGGCGTGATACCGCCGTCTACTTCAAGCAATATCTCCCGGCTGCCGATCAAACTACGCACTTTTTCTATTTTAGGCAATATCTCAGGTAAAAAATGCTGTCCGCCAAAACCGGGATTGACCGTCATCAGCAGTACCATATCCAAATTTCCCATCAAATATTCCAAAGAATCCACAGCTGTTGCGGGATTATAAACAATACCTGCCTTAACGCCCCGGGCGCGAATATACGACAGCGTGCGATGAGGATGGGGGGAAGCCTCAAAATGAACGGTAATGATATCCGCACCGGCATCAATAAAATCATCAATATACCGTTCGGGCTTTTCTATCATTAAATGCACGTCCAGTATTTTTCTTGTATGCTTTCTTAATGCCCGAATCATACCGGCTCCGAAAGTAATATTGGGAACGAACATACCGTCCATTACATCACAGTGAATAAAATCTGCGCCGCAGGCATCAATCCGTTCAACGGCTTCTCCCAAAGCCGAAAAATCCGCTGAAAGAATACTCGGTGCTACTTTAATCATATCGGTTCCTCCATCTCTTTTCAACTTCTTCATAAATCTGTTTATATCGCTCATATCGCGGCTGAGGAAGTTTTCCCTCCTTTACCGCCTGCTTTACCGCGCAATCCGGCTCATTGATATGGCAGCATCCCTGGAACCGGCATTGAGGGGAATACAATTCGTATTCCTCATAAAGCGCCAAAAACTCGCGGGGAGAAAGTGCGGGAACTTCCAGCAAAGAAAATCCGGGAGTATCGGCAATCCATTGCTTTGCTCCTACAGCCACTAATTCGCAGTGACGCGTAGTATGTTTTCCGCGTGCGGTTTTCTTACTTAATCCTCCTGTTTCAAATAAATTCTTTCCCAACAGTAAATTAATCAACGAGGATTTTCCTACCGCGGACTGTCCGCAGAAGCAAATAATTCCTTCCCCAAGGCCGGCCTTAAGCTCATTTGCTCCGTTTTTCTCAAGCGTACTGGTCATATACGCCTTTATTCCGCAGGCACGATACTGCTGCACAATCCGCTGGGCTTCTTCTTTGTCATAATCACTTTTATTGACGCACAGCACGGGTTCTATATTCAGCATACGGCAATAACAAATCAATTCATCCGCAAGCTTTAAATCCGGATTGGGCCGCTTAACCGCCACTGTGATCAAAAGCATATCTACATTCGCCACCGGAGGGCGAAGCAAAGCGTTACGGCGCGATTGTATTTGCGTAATAAAATTTTTCTCTTCTTCCCGTTGTGAAAACTGCAGAATAACACGGTCTCCTACCATAGGGGTGATATTCATATTACGAAATTTACCCGCAGCATACGCGCTGAAAATTTCATTGCCGCATAAAACTTCAAACACGCCGGCAACCGCTTTGAGAATCATTCCTTCATTACTGGACATTTTGTTCTTCTTCCGTCGGTGCTTCCGTCGGCGCGTCCATGGATGTCATAAGCACTTTTTTATCAATGCATGTATTGACAAAATACAATTCAAAAGTAATGGTTTCCGGCTTTTCGCTGCTGTACTCCAGTGAAACGAACACCGCGTCCACATATCTTCTGTAATCGATTTGTTCATTGTTTTGATTATAAACAAGAAGTTCCAATGTCTGGGCGCGATATTCTTCCGGCACGGCATATTCATAAACACACCGATAGCCGCTGCTGATATTCACCGTAAAGTCAATGGTTACTTCCGGCGGTTCCTCGCCTTCAATATATAAATACGGTGTCCCCGGATCAATACTTTGCCACTGCACTCCCAGTTCATCAGGATTATTCGTCCTTTCCTCCTGGTAATTCCCTACGATAAAGCCCGCGCGTACGATCGCGTCTTTGGCTTCTTCCAGGCTGAGTCCCGTAAGATCCGGTACAATAATTTCTAATGCGGCAATATTCCGCACGATAGTCAATGTGATTTCGGTTCCTTCGGCAATACTCTGATTATAACTGCTTTGATCGGCAACAATTCCCGTTTCTTTGGAACTATCTTCGATATACACGTATTTTACCCGAAAGCCTTGCGCTTCCAGAATTTCCGTAGCCTCCATATAGGGTTTCCCTATTGTATTTTCCGCCATCAGCTGCTTGGCGCCTTTACTGATATAAATTACAATTTCCGTGTTAACCGGCACAATGCTTCCTGCTTCCGGCTCAGTGCGAATCACATAATCTTCCGGAACGGAAGAGTTATTCTCCTCTACATAACGAAATTTAGAAAACGATTCATTTCGCATAATCGCCGCCGCGGCGCTTCTGCTTAAATCCGAAACCTCAGGCACTTTCTTTTCCTCATATTGATTTGTCCCTAACACCCGGGGAAGCAGAATACTTAAAGCAACCGCAATAACCAACACGGAGGCAACAACGCTTATCGCAATAATCAAGCTCTGCTTGCGCTTGGAAGCCTTTACTTTCTTGCGCTCTTCTTCGTTTATGTAAGAAATTTTCTTTCTTACTTCTCCTTTTTCCTCTTCCTTCGCGGTAATAATCTTTTTTCTCCTTACCGGATCCGCCGGTTCCGTATCTTCTTCCGCATACGATTGCTTCGAATATTCATTTTCCTGTCCAAGCACAGAAAAGCCCTCCGGATTGGCTACATATAATAATAAATCTTCTCTCAACTCCGAAGCTGTTTGATACCTCTTTGCCGGATCCTTTTGCATACACTTTAAAATAATATCGTTAATTCCCTTGGAAATGGCGGGATTGACACTTTGCGGCGCTTCCGGCGTTTGATTGACATGCTTCATGGCGATAGACACCGCCTCATCGCCTTCAAAGGGAACGCGTCCGGTAAACATCTCATACAACAGTACACCGAAAGAATAAATATCCGTACGGGAATCCACATGGCTGCCGCGGGCTTGTTCCGGTGAAATATAATGTACGCTGCCCACAACATCCTTTCCGCCCATAGTGCGTGTTGTCTGCGAAAGCACCCGCGCAATTCCGAAATCCACTATTTTTACCGTACCGTCATTAGAAACAAGAATATTCTGCGGCTTAATATCCCGATGAATGATATTTTTCATATGGGCATGCTCCATACCGGCTGCGATCTGAAGCGCATAATCCATTGCTTTTTTAGGCGGAAGCGGACCGTTCTGCGCAATGATATCCTTCAAGGTTTGGCCGTCAATATATTCTGTTACCATATACAAAGAGCCATTCCACTGCCCTACGGCTAAAATTCTGCGCACGTTGCGATGCGACATTTTTGCCAATGCTTCCGCCTCATGGCGGAAATGACGCTCATGCTCGTCAATATCCTCCAGTTCATCGCGTACCACTTTAATTGCAACAATAAAACCGTCGCTCAGCCGCCGGGCCTTATATACAATACTGGTACCGCCGCTTCCTATTTTGGATAAAATCTCATATTTACCGTCAATAATATCGTTAACCATTAAAAATCTCCTTAATCGTTAGCTATAAATACCGCGGTAATATTATCTTTACCGCCCGCTTCATTCGCCGCCCGAATCAGTTCGTCCGTTATGCGGCTGCAATCGGCATCACTGCTGATGATCTGTTTGATTTGTTCCTCATTCAGCATTCCCGTCAATCCATCGGTAGCAAGCAACAGCCTGTCATGTTTCTCCCAACTTTGGCAAAACACATCCACATCCACAAATCGTTCCGCACCAATGGCTCGGGTAATTAAGTTTCGGTTGGGATGCACCTGTGCTTCCGTAGGAGTAAGCACCCCCTTATCCACCATTTCCTGCACATAGGAATGATCTACACTGATTTGCTTTAGTATCCCATTTCGAAGCAAATAACAGCGGCTGTCCCCTACGTTTGCTACATAGACCAACCCGTCCCGAATAATCGCCGCCACTACAGTAGTACCCATGCTGTCAAAGTTTTTGTCCGAACGTGCCGTCTGATACACAGTTTTATTCGCTTCACTCATTGCCCGGCGCAGCAGCAGCCGCATATCCGTAACAGAAGCATAATTTTCACGAATAAACTCAGCCACACTGGCCACAGCCAAAGAACTGGCGACTTCGCCGGCATTCACGCCGCCCATTCCGTCGGCAACAATAAAAAGTTTGATATCTTCCGAACCAAAGGGCACATGGAAGAAATCCTCATTGCTGCCCCGTACTTTTCCTTTGTTGCTTAACCCAGAGTATTTCAAGATTTCCCCTCCTTTTGAAGATAACTTCTCCTCAACTGACCGCAGGCACCGGCGATATCCGCGCCCATCTCACGCCTTATGGTAACAGAAGCACCCTTTTCCTGCAATATTTCCATGAAATTTTTTACTCTTTCCGTCCCCGAACCCTTTAAACCGCTTTCGTGTACGGAATTCAACGGTATCAGGTTCACATGGCACTGCATTCCCCGTATTAACGCCGCCAGCTGACCTGCGCATTCAGGCGTATCATTTTTTTGTTCTACAAGCGCATATTCAAAGATAACTCTGCGTCCGGTAGTTTTCACATAAAAGCGCATAGCTGCTACCGTATCCTCTATCGTATACGCATGAGAAACCGGCATAAGTTCTCTTCGAATTTCATCATTCGGCGCATGCAGAGAAAGGGAAAGCGTAATTCCCAGTTTTTCTTTTGCCAGCGCATAGATTCCGGGAACAAGACCGCAAGTAGAAAGCGAAATATTCCGCGCGGAAATATTTAAACCGTTTGTATCGGTAATAAGCTTTATAAATTTAATAACATTTTCATAATTATCCAGCGGCTCGCCGCTGCCCATCAACACGATATTGGTAATTCTGCGTTCTCCTATTTTTCCGTCATCATAATTTGCGCTGATTACCTGTCCTAAAATTTCCCCCGGCTCCAAATTTCGCACAAGACCTCCGATCGTAGAAGCGCAAAAAGCACATCCCATGCGGCAGCCTACCTGTGTGGAAACACAAAGCGTATTGCCATGCTTATAGCGCATGAAAACGCCCTCAATAATATTGCCGTCCTCCAAGCGATATAAATATTTTACGGTGCCGTCACAGGAAACTCGCTTTTGATGGATCTGAACACCCCCTACGGTACAGCCTTTTTCTCGAAGCAGCGCTTTTAATTCCTTGGGAATATTGAACTGTTCCAATTCCTTCCCCTGCCATAGCGCCGTAGAAATCTGCTGCGCACGGTAAGCAGGGTAACCCCACTCCGTTATCAGTTTTTTTAATTGTTCCAGACTTAAACTCAAAAGCTTCAAATTCTTTTCATCCTTGCAATAAAAAATCCGTCGATCCCGTCGCGGTCAGGATAAAACTGTAAAAAGCCCTTTTCTGTCTCCCTGCCCTGTTCCAGTTTCTCCCCTAAACTTCCTTTAAGACTATCCAATATAAAATCCGGATGCATCGCTAAAAAGCGCTTTACAATTTCTTCATTTTCCGCTCTTCGCACAGTACAGGTACTGTATACCAGCACACCGCCCTGACGAACACATTGCGATGCGTTTTCTAAAATTTCAGCCTGAACCGTCTCTAACTCCGCTAATTTTTCAGGCGTAATCGTATTTTTAATTTCCGGTTTTTGTCCTGCTACGCCTAATCCGCTGCAGGGTACATCCGCAAGCACTCTGTCAAAAATCCCCAAATTCTGCTGTTTTGTCATATCCGCTATATACGCATTGATCCGATCGGCAACCCCGCAGCGCTGAGCATTTTTTTCAATTAATTTTACTCTGTGCTCATGTTTATCCAAAGCGGTAACACTTCCCTGACCCATTCTCTGGGCAATATATACCGTTTTTCCTCCGGGCGCCGCGCAGCAATCAAGAATTTTTTCTCCTTTTTGCGGTGCAAGTGCTCTTACAACAGCCATGGAGGCTTCCCCCTGCACAGAACAAAGTCCTTCTTCCAAAAAGCACGGTTCGCCATCAATAGAAACACAATCCTCAAAGTATTGACCGTATTTCCATGGAACGGAAAGTTTTTTTGTAAACTCCGGTACTGTAATTTTTTCGGTATTCACCCGCAAACAGGTACTGTGCTTTGCTTCAAACGCGCAGATTTCTTCTGTCCGCGCCGCGCCGTACTGAAGGATCATCTCCCGCACTAAAAATTCAGGATAACTGTATTGTACGGATATTCTTGCAGCATCTTCTTTCGGATAAGGAATCTTCTCCTTTTCTCTTGAAACGGTGCGCAGCACCCCGTTAATATATCCCTTAAGCATCCCTTTTCCAATACTTTGCGCAAGCGAAACCGAAGAATCAACCGCCGCGCTGTCGGGAATACGATCCATGTGCAAAATCTGATAGGTTCCCATGCGCAAGAGATTTTGTACTTTAGGCTGCAGCCGCCCTTTTGCGTAAAGTGAAAGAACATAATCCAGATGAATCAACTTATCAAGCGTGCCGTAAACCAAAGCGGTAATAAAGGCTCGATCGCGATCATCAAAACCGGCTAATCCGTATTTTACCGTTAAATTAGAATATTTATGCTTGGAAATGATCTCATCCAGCAGCAAAAGCGCCTGTTTTCGGGCTCTATCTTGTTTCATTGTGCAAATAGTTGGCGGAAAGAGAATTTCCGCGCAGATATAATCTGGCATCCATAGCCTTTTTCCCCGGCAGCTGTATTACATCAAGAGAAATCAATTGATCTTTAGCGCACACAATAAGTCCCCGCTTTTCATCAGCGTATACAACGGTACCCGGCACGGCCTCCGCCTCTTGCTCTAAAACCGTTGCCGAATATACCTTTATTACATCCTTACCGCACATTGTCCAGGCTATCGGCCATGGATTCAGTCCGCGGATGAAATTTTTAATTTTGAAAGCCTCCTGAGAAAAATCAATCGCCGCGTTTTTCTTATCCAACATGGGAAAGTGCGTTGCTTTTTTCTCCTCCTGCGGAATCCGAGGTGCTTTTCCTTCTTCAATCAGACGCACGGTTTCCAATAAAACCTCAGCTCCCAAAGACGCCATTCTTTCAAAAAGCTGGCCGGCCGTTTCGTCCTGCCCGATGCTAATTTTTCTTTGCAGAATAATGTCGCCGCAATCTACACCGACATCGGTATACATGGTAGTAATACCGGTTTCTTTTTCACCGTTTATCACCGCCCACTGAATAGGAGAAGATCCTCGATACGCAGGCAGCAGCGAGCCATGTACATTCACGCAGCCCAAACGAGCCGAATCCAGATTTTCCTTTGAAAGAATCTGTCCGAAGGCCGCCGTAACCATTAAATCCGGCTGAAGATCCCGCAATAACGCCGCGTATTCAGGCAAGCGAATTTTCTCCGGCTGGTATACCGCAAAACCGTTTTGAACGGCATATTCCTTTACCGGTGAAAACGCGGTTTTATTCCCCCGCCCCTTCGGCCTGTCAGGCTGAGTAAATACGGCCTTGATGCGGTATCCGTTTTCTGCTAAAATCCGCAAAGAGGGCACCGCAAAATCCGGCGTGCCTAAAAAAACTATATCAATCATCTTTTCCTATCCTTGTAGCTTTATCAGTAAACAAAATGCCGTTTAAATGATCCGTTTCATGGCAGAAAATCGTAGCCACATAATCCTGCGCCTTATATTCCATCAAATTACCCTGACGGTCATATCCCTGTACGGTTACCTTCTTTGGTCTGTCAACATGTCCCCGCACGCCCGGTACACTGAGACAGCCCTCTACGCTGTCCTGATGACCGCTTTCTTTCACAATTACCGGATTGATTAACTCCAGTACTTCTTCGCCCGTATCCACAATAATCACACGGCGCAAAATACCCACCTGCGGAGCTGCCAAACCTACTCCTTGCGCCTGCGCCAGCGTTTCTTTCATATCATCAAGCAACGTAATGATTTTTTCGTCTATTTCCGTCACCTCTCTGCTTTTTTTTCTCAACAGAGGCTCGTTTTCCTTTAAAATATTTCTGATTGCCATTTTCTTCACCTTAAAATAAATTTACAGGATTCACCTGAATATCACAATACAGCTCTTTTTGCGCGATTCCTTCAAGAACCGCAAATATTTGATCAATAAGTTTATCGCAATACGGACCTTCCTTAAGTTTTATCAGAATTTGATGCCGGTACAGTTCCTTCAGGCGATTGATCGGCGCTGCCGAACGCTCCCTGTACAGCACCTCCCCGGAAAAATCCTTTAACACGCCCAGTACTCTTTCAAAGGCTTTTACCGATCCTTCATAAGCGTTTTCAGCATTGGGAGAAGAATATAAAATTCTTATAAATCTGGCAAACGGCGGATACCACATCGCGCGCCGTTCTTCAATCTCTTTTTGATAAAAAGTTTTATAATCGTGATGCGCCGCGCACTCAATCACAAAATGCTTCGGTGAATAGGTCTGCACCACAACACGGCCATTCCTTTGCGCGCGACCTGCACGGCCGGAGACCTGTGTAATCAGCGAAAAAGCACGTTCCCTGCTGCGGTAATCCGGCAGCCGCAGCATACCGTCAGCCGCGATGACCCCTACAAGCGTAACATTGGGAAAATCATGTCCTTTTGCAATCATCTGCGTGCCGATCAGCACCTGTGCGCTTCCGTCGGCAAGTTTCTTTAACAAATGATAATGAGCGTCCTTGCCGCGTGTTGTATCCACATCCATACGCACAACGCTTATTTGCGGAAACAGCTTTAAGAATTCTTCCTCTACCTTTTGTGTGCCCGCGCCGAACTGCTTAATAAATTTACTGCCGCAAAACGGACAAGTTGCAGGCAAGGGAATCTCATATCCGCAATAATGACATTTCAATTTATCAATTTTACTGTGATACGTAAGGGAAACATCGCAATTTTGACAGGTAATCGTTTCCCCGCAAGCGCGGCACATAACAAAACTGGAATAGCCGCGCCGATTTAAAAACAGCATAATCTGATTCTTCTGCTGTAAGGTCTGACGCATAAGTTCGTAAAGCTTTTCCGAAAACATGCTTCGGTTTCCTTTGGCAAACTCCTCGGCCATATCTACAACCTCAACCTGCGGCAGTTCTCTGCCGTTTACCCGTCTGGGCATTTCAAGAAGGTCGTACTGTCCCTGCATGGCCTTATAATACCGCACTACCGAGGGTGTCGCGCTGCCCAGAATCACCGGACAGCAATTATATTCTCCGCGTTTGATCGCTACCTCCACCGCGTCATAGCGGGGATGGGTTTCCGAAATATAAGATCCCTCATGTTCCTCATCCACAATGATAATTCCTACATTTTCACACGGGGCGAATACGGCGGAACGAGCTCCGATAACAATCTGCGCATCGCCCGTTAAAATCCGCCGCCACTCGTCAAAACGCTCTCCCGCGCCTAATGCGCTGTGCAAAATGGCAATGCCGTCCCCAAGCTTTTTTCTGAAATTTAAGACCATCTGGGGAGTAAGGGAAATCTCCGGTACCAGCACAATAGCCGTCTTGCCTTCTGCCACCACATTTTTTATGGCCTGCATATAGACTTCGGTTTTACCGCTTCCCGTAACGCCATGCAGCAAAGAAACCGAAAAATGATCTTTCCCGCGCAGAATCTTATCAAGTACCTCTTGCTGTCTTCGGGTAAGAGTAAGCCACTGCGCGTGTTCCGGCACAAGATCCAAATACGGTGAACGCTGACGTTCTATCTTGTAAAGTTCCAGATATCCCTCTGAAGCAAGTTTTTTGATTACCGCACTGCATTCCCCCACCAAATGCGTCAATTGAGTCTTTTCCGTATCCCCATACTCTGCAAGAGCGGAAAGAATACGATACGCCTTGGTTCCCGGACGCGTTTGCGCGAGCACTTCCTCTGTTTCCCCGGCGGTAAGCTTCAGCCTCAGCATAGTCGTATACTGCGTACGCACCCGGCCGGCACGCAATCCGGCAGGAAGAAACAGTCTTACGGCTTCCGCATAGCTTGCATGATATTCTTTTTTTATCCATAGAGCAATCTGAAGCTGTTCCCGTGTAAGAACCGGCATGTTCTGAAGCACCGCGGTTATGGGTTTTAAGGAAGCCTGCGGCAATTCCGTTTCCCGGGAAAGCTGCAGAACAAGCCCTTCGATATTTTTTTGTCTGCCAAAAGGTACAAGAACGCGCATTCCCGGTATAAGTTCGCTGATATTTTCCGGAACTGAATACGTAAACAATCTGTCAATGTCCTGATTGGAAATATCAACGATTACCTGCGCGTAAAGTTTACTCATTTTTCTTTTGCAACTAAAATGCCGTTCTCAAATTCATCTAAGGCCTGCAGCACGGGCTTAAAGTCCTCATTGCATTCATGCGTATCCACAAGCGCACGTGCCCTTTTGGCAATAACAATAGAAAGCACATATTTGCAAGACACTTTTTCTTCTGTTTCCTGACTTACCGGTTTATACATAAATATTCTCCTTATTTTATAAATTATTGAAGCAATTTTGCAATAAAATCCCGATTTCGGGAGGTTTTACATTTTTCCGCCGTCAAGATGGCCTCAATCTGCTCTACCGCCCTATCGACAGTATCATTGATGACAACATATTGATAATCCTTTACGTATTTTATTTCCTCCGACGCTTTTAAAAAGCGTTCTTTTATCAAATCCATACTTTCACGGCCGCGCCCGGTCAATCGACGGTATAATTCTTCCATACTGGGCGGCACAAGAAAGATAAATACGCCTGCGTCAAATTTCTTTTTTACTTGCATAGCGCCTTGAATTTCAATTTCAAGAATCACATCATTTCCCAAAGCAAGCTGCTCTGTTACGTAAGCCTTGGGCGTTCCGTAATAATTTCCGCTATACCCGCAAGCATATTCCAGCAGTTGTTCCTGTCGAATCATCTCTTCAAACTGCTGCTTTGTTTTAAAGAAATAGGTAATTCCTTCCTGCTCGCCGCGCCGCATATCCCTGGTTGTAGCCGAAACGGATACTCGCATATCGGGATTACGCTGTTTCAGCACTTCACAAACCGTTCCCTTTCCGCAGCCGGAGGGACCGCTAATTACCAAAAGTAAACCTTCACTGTTCATCCGTTTCCGTCCCATTCATTTCTTTTAATCTGCCGGAAAGTGTTTCCGGCAATACCGCAGAAAGGATAATATGGCCGCTTACCGTAAAAATAACGGCTCTTGTTCTTCTTCCGCAGGTAGCATCTATAATTTTTTCACCGTTTTTGGCGTCCTGAATGATCCGTCGAATCGGTGCTGAATCCGGAGATACAATGGCTACAATTTTAGCCGCATCTGCCATATTGCCGAAACCGATGTTAATAAACTTCATATTCATAGGCAACCCTCCGCTATTCAATATTTTGTATCTGTTCCCGCAATTTTTCCACTTCGCCTTTTGCCCCAACCACCAGTTTGGCGATTTCCGCATTTACGGATTTAGAACCTATGGTATTAATCTCACGATTTAACTCCTGAATAAAGAAATCCATTTTTCGGCCCACGGCTTCATCGCTGTCCATATATTCCAGCATATTTTTTACATGGGTATCAATACGAACGAGTTCTTCGTCAATGGCTATCTTATCCGCGTAAACAGCTATTTCCTGATAAAGACGCTGCTCGTCCAACCTGTATTCGCCCAAAAGCTCTTCCAAGCGTTTACGCAGCTTTAATGAATATTCTTCCAACGTATTTTGGCTAAGCGTTTCAATTTGTTTTGCCAAGGCAAGAATATTCTCTAATTTTTGTTTCAGATCCGCGCCGATTTTTTCTCCTTCAATATGTCGCGTCGTATTTAAGGCAGTGCAGGCCTGCGTTACCGCCTGCGTCATCAACGCGATAATCGCCGGCTGATCCTCCTCGCACTGCGTAATAGTGAGCACATCCGGCAGACGGCAAACATCCGCAACGCGGATATTATATTCAAAGCCCATCTGCTGCAGCTGCTCAAACGCCGCCGCATACTGATGTACCAAGGCCTGATCCACAGAAATTATTTTGGAATCCTCTCTTGTATTGCGATAGGTAACCGAAACCTCGATATGTCCTCTTATGATATACTGCGCAATCAGCTTTCGCAGCGCATCTTCCAAAAATAGCAATGTCCGCGGCATTCGTATATTGATATCCAAAAATCGATGATTCACCGACTTAAGTTCCACGGTAAATTCACGGCCGTCAAAAGCGGCAGATCCGCTGCCGTAGCCCGTCATGCTTTGCAAACCTTTTTCCTCACTTTCTCCCATTAAAACAAGCCTAAAATCAACCAAAAATTTATTTAATTATATCATATATCTCCTCGATATTCAAGCGGTTTTGTCATGAAAAAGACTTATATGCCGCAAAGCGCTTTAAACGCCGTCTCATCGATAATTTCTATTCCTAATTTTCGTGCTTTTTCCAATTTGCTGCCTGCTTTTTCGCCGGCAATTACCAACGCCGTGCGTTTACTTACCGAATCCTGTATCTCTCCTCCCATACGCTCTATAATACGCCCGGCTTCCTCTCTTGTAAAGCTTTCCAGCTTGCCGGTAAGAACCACGCCTTTCCCCGAAAAATAGGTAGTCGTATCCGTTTCCGCCTCTGCCCGCGGTGACACCCCCCGCGCGAACAATTTCCGTACCGTTTCGGCACTTTTTTCATTTGCAAAGAACGTCAGAATTCCGTCAGCTACAATATCTCCGATATCACCGATCGCGACAAGCTCATCCCGAGTGGCACAAGAAAAACTTTCAAAGGTTTTAAATCGTTTGGACAAATCTCGCGCGGTCTTTCTGCCCACATTGGGAATCCCTATGGCATAAATAAAAGCGTCCAACGCGCAATCCTTGCTTTTTTCCAGTGCCTCAAGTAAATTTTTTGCCTTTTTTTCCTTCCATCCCTCCAGTGAAAGCAGCTGCTCATACTGCAGAAGATATAAATCCGCCACATCCATAATCTCAAATTTTTCAGTAAGCTGCAAAGCTGTTTTATCGCTGAGAGATTCAATATCCATTGCGTCACGCGAGGCAAAATGTACAATTCTTGCTACAATTTGCGGACGACAAAAGGAATAATTCGGACAATACAGCAGCATACCGCGCTGCACCAAAGTTGTACCGCAGGAAGGACAAACGGTAGGAATTTTTATAGGCTCCCCCGCTTGCTTTTCATCAGCAACCCCCATAATTTCTGGAATCACGTCATTGGAACGGCGTACCCACACATCCACACCGAGCTTTACTTTTTTTCTTTCAATATCCCATTGATTATTCAGCGTTGCTCGCTTGACCGTAGCTCCGCATATTTCTACCGGCTCCAACATAGCGATAGGTGTAACCTTCCCGGTTCTGCCAACATCCCAAACCACATTCTTCAGACGTGTAACCGTCTCCTGAGCAGAAAATTTATAGGCGATAGCCCACTTGGGGAACTTTTCGGTATATCCAAGTGCCTCGCGCATGGCAAAATCCGTTACTTTGATAACCATTCCGTCAATTTGAAAATCCAAAGCGGAACGCTGCCGGCCGGCTTCTTCAATCGCCGCAATAATATCGTGCATATCTTCAAACACACGGTAATAAGCGTTCACCGGCAGATGCTGCTGTTTTAAAAATTCCATGGCCTCGCTGCTGTCAGCAAGTTCAATCCCCTCAATGACTCCGATATTATAAAGAAAAATATCCAGTTTGCGCTTGGCTGTTACCGCGGGATCCAAATTTCGAAGCGCACCGGCCGCGCCGTTACGGGGATTTTTTAAAGGTTCCTGCGCGTGCCTGTTATATTCCTCAAAGGAAGAAAGCTTCATAATTCCCTCCCCCTGTACCTGAAGCTCTCCCTGAAAGGGGATCGCTAAAGGAAGAGAGCGTATTGTTTTCGCCTGTTGGAATATTCTCTCTCCCACAACGCCGTTCCCTCGGGTAACCGCATCGGTAAGATGTCCGTGCTGATACGTAAGGTTGACCGTAAGCCCGTCAAATTTATATTCCAAAGAAAACTGTGTCTTTTTGCGATTTCTGCCAAAAACCTCATCCAGCCTTTTGTTGACCCTCTCTTCCCAAGCATAAAGCTCCTCAAAAGACTGCGCTTTATCCATACTCCACAGTTTAACTTTATGGGTTACACTTTCAAAGCGTTCGATCGGCTCTCCTCCGATCTTTTGCGTAGGAGAATCCGGCAAAACGAGACCAAGTTCCTCTTCCAGCTGCTTTAGCCGCTTATACAGCGCATCCCATTCGTCATCACTGACCAAGGGATCATCCAATACATAATAGTGATAATTCAACATGTTAAGCTTGTCCACCAGGGTGCGCATTTCTTCCATGAAATCAATCCTCTGCCTCTTCCAAATTTGCATAAATCGCAACAAGATTTTTAACGCCGTTGTTTTCAAAAGCCACCGTTAACAAGGTATCATCTCCCGTGCCCTTTACGGCAATAATACGGCCCTGACCGAAACGTTTATGCCTTACGCGCATGGCAACACGCCAATGCCCGTTAGAAGTAGTCTGTACAGGCCTGCCGTAATTTACACTCATTTTTTTGCCTCTGTCGGCCGGTTGGATCTTCTCATCAACCGTATTCGCATGTCCCGCGCGAAAATCATCAAAATCCACGCGAGTCCGCCGTTCATACCGATCATAGCTGCTTTCAAAAAGATTTACAGGCTTTGGCAGAAGGGACTCGCAATATTCCTGCGGAATCTCCTCTAAAAAGCGGGAAGGCGGATTCATTTTTGTCATGCCGTACTGCATTCTTACGTTGGCATGAGTCAAATACAGCCGCTGCATGGCTCGAGTCATCCCCACATAACACAAGCGCCTCTCTTCTTCCAGCTGAAGCGTATCGTCCATCGCTCTGGAAAGCGGAAAAATTCCCTCTTCCATGCCGATGATAAATACGTTCTTGAACTCCAGACCTTTAGCGGAATGAAGCGTCATCAAAGATACCGTCCCGTCGGAAGAGCCAAACAGATCCTGCTCCTCCGGTTCGGATACCAGTGCAATATTGACCAAATAATCACTCAATCCTGCTTCCGGATTATCTTCAAAATATGTATTGGCGGCATTCGAAAGTTCTTCTAAATTCTCCAGTCGCTCACGGGCCTCATCGGAAGTTTCGTTCTCATACATCGCTTTCAACCCGGTTTTTTCCAGCATAAAGTCAATAAACTCCTTTGGCGCCATCAGCATACTTTGCGTAATCAACTCGTCTACCAAGCTTGAAAAACTCTTGATTTTTCCCCGGATTCTGGGAGCAATTGCGTGACGTTCACAATCCAAAATTACGCCCAACATACTGTCTCCGGTTTTGACCGCTGCGGAAAACAATTCATTTACCGCCGATTCCCCAATACCGCGGCGCGGAACATTGATAATGTGGCGCAAAGCGACCTCATCATCCGGATTGGTAATAATGCGCAGGTAAGCAACGGCATCCTTAACCTCTTTTCGTCCGTAGAAAGGTTGTCCGCCATATACCTGATAGGGAATTCCGCTGCCCAGCAACATTTCTTCCATGACACGGGACTGACTGTTTGTGCGGTAAAGCACAGCAAAATCGCTGTACTTAGCGCCGGTCTTATATTGAGAAAGAATTTCCGAAGATACAAAAGCAGCCTCACTTCTGCCGTCAGCGAGATTCTCCACCCGTATTTTATCTCCCATTCCTCTCTCGGACCATAGTTTTTTTTCTTTCCGGCTTTTATTATAAGCAATTACCGCGTTGGCCGCCTGCAGAATATTATTTACGGAACGATAGTTTTGTTCCAGCTTTATAACAACAGCGTTAGCAAAATCCTTTTCAAATTCAAGAATATTACGGATATCTGCGCCCCGCCACCCATAGATACTCTGATCATCATCACCGACAACACAGATATTATTCCAGCCCGATGCCAGTTGGTGAATCAGCCTGTACTGCGCCATGTTCGTATCCTGATATTCGTCCACGTGAATATAGCGGAACCGATGCGCGTATTTTTGTAATATTTCCGGAAACCGATCGAACAATTCCGTAGTTTTAATAATCAAATCATCAAAATCCAACGCGTTATTGGCGCGCATTTTTTTCTCATATTCGGCATAAACTTCCGCAAAAACGGTCTCCCGCGGATTCGACGCCAGCTCTGCCAGCTGCGCGGGACTCCGCATAATGTTTTTCGCATCGCCTATCACAAAACGAATTTCTTTAGCGGGATATTCTTTAGGAGAAAGACCTTTGGCGTCCACGAGTGATGCAATCAACTTATTCTGGTCATCATCATCATAAATTGTAAACTCCTTGCCGTAGCCTAAGGCTTCAATCTCCCGCCGTAAGATACGCACACAGGCCGAATGAAAGGTAGACACCCAAACATCCCTTCCTTCGCCGCTGCAAACAGATTCTATGCGCTCTTTCATCTCCTTGGCCGCCTTATTGGTAAAGGTAATGGCCAAAATACTCCAAGGTGAAATTTGTTTATCCAAAATAAGATGCGCAATTCGATGCGTAATTACCCGAGTCTTCCCCGAACCCGCGCCGGCAAGAATCAGAAGCGGCCCTTCGGTATGTACTGCCGCCTGATATTGCATCTGATTTAATTTCGCGTTTTTAATAAAGGAATCCTCCACAGTATGTCTCCCTATTTCATAAGATTACCGCAAAGCAACAGGAAGAGACTTGTTTTTACAAAGTCCCAATAGTACCTGTTATTTTGCGGGGTACAATATGTAGTTATTATAACACAGGAAAAATAAAAAGTCATCTATAAAAACGCGGTAGTTTTTCTTTATTGACTTTTCATTTTGCATTTGCTATGATAAAAATATAA
>ULSF01025624.1_pt1 | contig 21671 bp, 15 predicted proteins | sample 1956121 | NCBI WGS metagenome assembly ULSF01 (sample SAMEA4835701, study PRJEB28245) | human gut metagenome | biome: gut microbiome; material: fecal sample | place: Denmark | collected 2008
GGATATTCGCCCTCCAACAGTTTAAAAAAAATCTTATCGCCTTCCCAAATAGGAAGCGTATATACGTCTTTTTTATTCACCCACTCCAGTACGCCTTCATCACATTCTCTCTGCGTTCCGAAAAAGTCCCGGCAAGTAAAAAGATGCATGTATTCCGTTTCATTTTTATTAAAAATAAACGTAATAATCCCCCGATAGGCTATCTTCCCCAGTGTTAGTCCGGTTTCCTCCAAGGTTTCCCGCCGTACGCATTCTTCGGGACTCTCTCCTTCCATAAACTTACCGCCGATGCCGATCCATTTATCCTTATTGATATCATTTTTCTTTTTTATGCGATGAAGCATCAGATATTTATCTTCTTTTTCAATATACACTAAGGTAGTATTCATAAAGTACCCTTTCCATATCCGCAATATTTTTGTATGTTTCTTTGAAAATTTATTGTTTTTCTGCCTATTTATTTCATATTGTATCATATCCTGTTTTTGTTTAAAAGCTCCTTGTTCTTTTTTTAATCATTTTTACAAAAATTTCACTTTTTTTTATTTGACAGAACATGCTCATCTTCCTATAATAATTAACGTGTTAATAATTAACGCATTAACTTTTTACAGGAGGGATTTTATTTGGCTGAAAATAATGCCTACGCAGCCGTGCAGCGCAAGTTTATGTATATCAATCGTCTGCACCGAACCGTGATGGATAAAGCAATCAGTGCTACCGGTTTGCATCGCAGTCAGCATATGCTGCTGGTGCATCTTTCTTACACAAAAAATGCCCCCACACAGAAAGAAATCGCCGATGCTATTCAAATCAGTTCTGCCGCGGTAGCGGTAATGCTGAAAAAGATGGAGCAAAACGGGTATATTACCCGTGTTTCCCCTAACGGCGATATGCGCTGCAACAAAATAACAATAACAGAAAAAGGCCTTGAGATACTAAAGACTACAAAAAAAATGGTAGATGCTATTGACACAGCAATCTATGCCGATTTTACCGAACAGGAATTAACGATGTTTTCCTCCTGTTTGAATAAAATGGAAACAAATCTTTTAAAACTTTAAATACTAAAAGGAGATGACTTTCATTGAAGCGATGGTTTAAATACATCAAGCCATATCTGCCGGCATTTATTTTAGGGCCGCTTTGTATGATCGTAGAAGTAATCGGTGAAGTTGTAATGCCCAAGCTTTTGGCACTGATTATTGACTACGGTGCCGGAGACAAAGAAGCACCGGCTTTTATCCAAAAACTATATGACTTATTCGGCACCGACAGCGGTTTTATCGTAGCCATTATGACCGGCATGATTTTAACCGCTCTTCTCATGATGATCGGAGGCGTTGGCGGCGCATGGTTCGGAGCGAAAGCTTCCGTAAATTTTTCTTCGGACCTTCGCCGTGATGTTTATAAAAAAGTTCAGAAATTTTCCTTTTCAAACATTGATAAATTTCAAACAAGCTCTCTGGTGACCAGACTTACCAACGACATTACACAGGTACAAAACTTTATCAATGTACTTTTGCGTATGGCTCTGCGCGCTCCCGGCATGCTGATCGGTGCTCTGATCATGGCCATTTTGCTGAATCCTTCTCTTACGGTGGTATTGGGCGTAACCATTCCCTTAATGCTTATTTTTATTACCTTTTTAATTTCCAAGGGCTTTCCTCGCTTTTCAAAAATGCAGGAAAAAATCGACGCGCTCAACTCTACCGTTCAAGAGAATATCACCAACGTACGCGTTGTAAAAAGTTTTGTGCGGGAAGATTTTGAAAAAGAAAAATTTTTCAAAGCAAACCGCAATTTAAGAAAAGCCGGCTTCAGTGCTATGAGCATTATGATTTTTATTTCTCCGCTGGTAACGTTCTTTATGAATGCTACAACCATTGCCGTATATTGGTTCGGCGGAAATATGGTGGTATCCGGCACGATGTCTCCGGGGGATCTCACGGCTTTTATCACTTATATTACACAAATTCTGATGTCCCTGATGATGGTAACCATGTTATTTATCATGCTCTCCCGTGCTTTAGCTTCTACGAAACGAATTGCTGAAGTATTGGATGAAAAAATTGATATTTCCGATGAAAACGCGTCACACAAAGGACTCACTGTTCAAAACGGACAAATAGAATTCAAAGATGTTTCTTTCCGTTACTATAAAAGCAGTGAGGAAAAAGTTTTAGATCATGTGAATTTTACGATTCCCGCACACGCAACGGTAGGTATTATCGGTTCTACCGGCTGTGGCAAATCCACGCTGGTTTCCATGATCCCCCGGCTCTACGATGTAGATGAGGGCGAAGTTCTGATCGACGGCATAAACGTAAAAGATTATTCTCTGTTTCATCTGCGCGAAAGTGTGGGGATGGTATTACAAAAGAATATTTTATTCTCCGGCACTATTGAAGAAAATCTGCGTTGGGGCGATGAAAACGCCACCGATGAGCAGGTTCGCGCCGCGGCAGAAAGCGCGCAGGCGGATAAATTTGTTTCTTCTTTTCCCAAGGGCTATCAAACAGACCTTGATCAAGGCGGAACAAATGTTTCCGGCGGTCAAAAACAGCGTCTGTGTATTGCGCGCACACTGTTGAAAAAGCCAAAAATCATCATTCTTGACGATTCCACCAGCGCTGTAGATACCGCTACCGAAGCGCAAATTCGTAATACATTTAAAACCCGTCTTGCCGACACAACAAAGATCATCATCGCCCAGCGAATCAATTCTGTGATGGACGCGGATATGATCATTGTAATGGATAACGGAAAAATAACGGGAATCGGTACGCATGAGCAATTGCTCAAAGAAAATACCGAATATCAGGAAATCTACTATTCTCAAATGGATAAGGAGGCATAATTTATGAAACGTTCTCTTGAAGACCTCCAAAGGCAATACAGTAAAGCCGCTTCCGCTTCCGGCGGCGGCATGATGCCCGGTCCCGGCCCCCGACGCGGCGGTCCGCATGCCAGCGGCAAACCAAAAAATATGTCTGCTACGGTAAAGCGCCTTTTTTCTTATATTGCCGAGCATAAATTCAAGTTGCTTCTTGTGCTGTTCTTAATGCTTGCCAGCAGTGTAGCCACATTGATTGGTTCATATAATCTGCGCCCCATTATCAATAATATCACAAACGGCAATACCTCCGCCGCGGACAGAATCGCCTATTTAGCGCAAACCCTTATTATTCTGGGCTGTATTTATCTGGTTGGCGTAGTCGCTACGTATCTTCAAAACAGAATTATGGTCACGGTTTCGCAAAGCTCCATAGAAAAGCTGCGCAATGATCTGTTCTGCAAACTGCAATCATTGCCGACAAGATACTTTGATTCCAATCCTACAGGCGAAGTCATGAGCCGCTTTACCAATGATATTGATAACATCGATAACATGATCAATCAAACGCTTACCAGTTTGATTTCCGGCGCCATTCAATTGGTCGGAACCTTCATCGTAATGATTTCTACCAATATCTGGCTTACGCTTATCACCGTGGTTTTCTTTCCCATCTTCACACTCGGCGGCGGGCTGATCGCCAAAAAATCAAGTAAATATTACAGCGGACAGCAAGCAGCTTTAGGCGCGATAAACGGGTATATTGAAGAAACCGTAAACGGTGCTAAAGTTATTAAAGTATTTAATCACGAAGAAACCTGTACGGAAGAATTTGATCTTTTAAACGATGACATGCGTCAAAAACAGTTCAAAGCACAGTTTTACGGCGGTATTATGGGGCCCATTATGGGAAACACCAGCCAAATCAGTTATGCCGTTACCGCGGGGATAGGTGGTCTGCTCTGCCTGTTCGGTAAATTCGACGTAGGCGGTCTGTCAGTGTTCTGCGGCTATTCGCGCAACTTTTCAATGCCGATTAATATGATTTCTCAACAGATGAGTACGATTTTTTCCGCGCTTGCCGGCGCCGAACGTGTTTTCCGCGTAATGGATACCGCGCCTGAGGAACCCGATAAAGAAGATGCCGTGGATATGCCTCAAATGCAAGGCAACGTGGTACTGGATGACGTAACGTTCGGTTATGTACCCGAAAAGACAATCTTAAAGCATATTTCACTTTACGCCAAACCCGGACAGAAAATTGCCTTTGTCGGTTCCACCGGTGCAGGAAAAACTACCATTACCAACCTTTTGAACCGCTTCTATGATATTGAGGAAGGCACGATTACCATTGACGGAGTCAATATCATGGATATTCAGCGGAGTGTACTGCGTAAAAATATTGCCATGGTACTGCAGGATACGCATTTATTTACCGGAACCGTAATGGAAAACATCCGCTATGGCCGACTTGACGCTACCGATGAAGAAGTCATTGCCGCGGCGAAGACCGCCAGCGCGCATTCTTTCATTTTACGTCTTGCCGATGGTTATAATACCGTAATTGAGGGAGACGGGTCCAATCTCTCACAAGGCCAGCGACAGTTGCTGAACATTGCCCGTGCGGCATTAAGTAAAGCGCCGATCCTTGTCCTGGATGAAGCAACCAGTTCAGTTGATACACGAACGGAACGCCATATTGAGCACGGCATGAGCCGATTAATGGAGAACCGCACCACCTTTGTCATTGCCCACCGTCTCTCGACTGTACGCAACGCGGATGCCATTATGGTACTGGAAAACGGTGAGATTATTGAACGCGGCAATCATGAAGAGTTATTAAAGCTGAAAGGACGTTATTATGAACTCTACACCGGCATCAAAGAGTTGGATTAAGGCTTTCGCCATTGTGTTGGCAGCGTTGCTTTTTTGCGGCTGTATGTCAAAGCAGACAACGCAGGAAACAGATAGCGAACAGCAAAAAACGGAAGATACCCTCAGCGGAGAGCTCGAAGGTCTGGTATTTGCGCAGACCGATGAAGCAACCGATACCGTAAAGCTGGAAATGACCGACGGAGCAATTATTTTGATGGAATTATATCCTGAAGCGGCACCTGAGACGGTTAAAAACTTTAAAAAGCTGGTTGCACAGAAATTTTATGACGGACTGCTGTTTCATCGTGTGGTAAAGAACTTTGTTATACAAACCGGCGATCCCACCGCGACAGGTACAGGAGGCTCAGACGAAACAATATACGGAGAATTCGGCATAAACGGATTTTCAAACTCCGTTTTGCATACCCGCGGAACACTTTCAATGGCACGGCTTCAAAACGATTATAACAGTGCCTCGTCTCAGTTTTTTATTTGTCATCAAGACACTCCCGACTTAAACGGAAGCTATGCCGCTTTCGGGCGCGTAATCGCGGGAATGGATACGGTAGACCGCATCGCTTCAGTAAAAACCGATGCAAAAAGCGCGCCTCTCTCTCCGCAAAAAATTGCTTCCATACGTTTTGTAACAATTACGAAAGAAACATAAAAAAGAGAGTGTTGATTTTGTCAACACTCTCTTGGTCTGGGATGGCGCCGGCTCAAAAATCGTTGATTTTCGGACTGCACTCTATTCTGCGCCACCCCCTTCATCCTTGAAAAACCGCTTATCAAGCGGTTTTTCGCTTATAAGGAGCTTTTCCGATGCACCGCCGGAAAATAAAATGCAGCTGAACGCCGCAAAAAAATCAAATTCCAGGTTTATCTACAGTCTGAAAATCCTTGTCCTCTCATTATAGAAGCTTTTACATTTTATGTTATTATGTATATAAAAAGAGCAAATGCACGGTATTTTCCCTGCATCTGCTCTTTTTTTATCAAATGAACTTTTTATTCTATAATGGGTTAAGACCGTACTGCCAATACAGAGGAGTAGGCGGGCATTTCTAATTGATAATCTCCTTTTGCTTGAAGAATCTCTCCGGTACGATTGTCAATAATGGAAAGTGCCCCCGCACAGGAAAGTGTAATTTGGTTAGCCTGCGCGGAACTGTTGAGAATATAATAGATTTCCTCGCCGTCTTTTATGTATCGGCTGACAAACAAAGAACTCTGCTCCGTGCTGACTGCCTTTAATTCATAGGACACAGCCGAAACAGTCTCTGTTAAAGCATCTTGGCTGATCGAAATTTTTTCCGCAAGCTTCTGTACACGGTCATGCTCCTGCATTGTTTGGCCCATCTGTGGTTTTTGTTTTGCCCAAATCAGCTTACCGCCGGCTTGTTCAAAGGCCAGTAATTTTTCCAAAATATCCAGCGGCAAAACAGAAACGCAAGGCATCAGCATAACACTTATCGTTACGCCGTTGCAGGAAAGTGTTCCGTCTTTTCCGATTACAGCCTCCCGCATCCATTGATGATCTACCAAAGTGTTATCCAGCTGATGCTGATACAAGCCCAGCGTAAGATCCTTCATACAGTTTTGTATTTCATGAATTGCCGGAGCAAAATTACCGCAGTTGCCGTGAATAGGCGTATACAGAGCCTGTGCCGATTCAATGGGATAGTACATGCCGATTTTTCCGTCCCAGGAGGCGTCGCGCAGCATATAAGCGATTCGGGCAAAATAATCGGTATAAAATCTCAAATTTTCGCCGAGCCGTTCTGCGCTTAAATAAGAATTGATATGATTGATTCCCGAAAAGAAAATCAAATCCATAGTCCCGATTTCCTGTTCAATTGTAAAGTCAGGTTTTCCGTCTCTTTGTACAGGGCAAATTTCTACCATTACCCGCTGAGATTTTCCCGCGGCACGAGCGGCGGAGCCTACAAATTTTGCCGCCATCATATAATGAAAGCTTGCATTTTTAAATTCTTCGGGATCGCCGGTTAGAATATCCACGCCGGGCCAGCTCATATTGCGCAGGCAGGCAAACAAATCGCCGTTCATAACCACATGAAAGCCAATGCTTTCCTCCAAAAGATTATGCCCGGAAAATTTCATATGATGTGCTTCGCACCATTCACTGATTTGCTTAAAAAAGTTTTCTGATACCATTTTCGCTACAGTCTGCTCAAAATGAAGGCGCACGGTTTTACTGGAAATATCATCCCCTTCAAACAGTCTATGCAGATGCGGCATCAAATCATATCCGTGCATTTTCTCAAACACATCCGGCAAAGTATCCTGCCAGGGATGATTGGCATACGGATATTCACAGGAAACGTTAATATAACCGCTCATTAAGCTGGGTTCATCGGTAAATACCGCGTCAATACGCTCTCCGATATTGGGAATTTCCTGTGCGTATTTTTCATAGGTGTTATGAATAAATTCTCCGATTGCCGCGCGATCCATAATATTCGGATAATGCCGGGGATACCAGCCGCACTTTTCCGCATGGCTTCCTTCAAAAACGATTCTCCGGGCAAAGGCATAAAGTGTCCATTTACCGGAAGCACCGTCAAATTCTACCGTTTGGTCACACCATGCTGCCTGCAGTTGCGTTCCCTCTTGGGTGATGGCATAGGCGTATAAGAATTTTTCCAGTTTTTCATCAAGTGAAAGCGATGTATGTACGGTTCCTTCGCCCTGCTGTTTAATGCAGACAATACCGCGAGCCTCATATTCCGGATGATCCTTTAACGTAAGACCGTCAGCAGAACCGCTGGGATATCCTTTTTCATCATAAAGCCACAGTTTTAGGCCGGCCTTTTCGCAGTCATCCAATACCTTGTTAATAAAATCAAAGTCATCTTGGTTACAAAGATAGTCACCGTGAGAATCCGCCGGATGCCAGGGAACGTTCGTAACAACCCCCCCCACACCGCCGTCACAATACATCTGAATTCGCTGCGGATGATTCGTACCCCAATCGTGTGTCAGCATATGCAGCCGATATTGCGCGTCGGGATTTTTAAGTTTTGCCTCATTCAATTTCATAGGGATATTTCCTTTCTGTTTTATCCGTTTGATTCCATAGCTTTTCGTGCCAAAGAACACAAACAATTTTTCTGCCGAAACTTCCTCCGGCTATAAGCTTTTATACAAACAATTTATTCCGTTAAATACTTTTTCAAAGCACGCAGCCGGCTGTCATTAGGAATATTTTTGCCGTCTTTCTGTACCGGGTTTCCTTTTTCATCCACCGTGACCGTAGGACAAAGCCAACCGCCCTCATCATGTTCGTTCCAAGCATACATAATCAAAGCTTTGGCCGGGCAGGAATCGGCATGTTCTTTCATCCATCCGATGCAATGGTCTAAGTGCGTAATAATCTCTTCCGGAGTGGCTGTGGGTACGCTGCTGACTTTACCGGTATTGGCATCCCATGAGATAGGATTATCGCCTCTGGGGCGAGGATCCCAGCCGGTAGAAACACAGGGAATCATATCCATACCCGCCTGAATGCCGCGTTCCCAGCGCTTTACACCGTTACTTGCCATCTGCGCGAACGGAATTCCGTCGCCGAACAGCGCGTAATCGGAGATCGCATCGCCGCCCATTTCCTTTGCATGCTCCGCAGTGCTGCCCATAAGTACCAGATAAGGCTGTACATACCCTTTTTGCTTACAAGTTTTCCGAACAAAATTCACTTTTTCCCGAATATCCGCTTCCGTGTAAACAAAAAGCAACGGACGGCCATCCGGTATTTTAAAATAAAAGTCCTGCGGAAGCAATTCAATCAATTCTAAAATTTCTTCTTTATCATTGGGAATACTGATACTTGCAAATTTTACTTTATTTCTATATTTACTCTTCGTATGGAATCGGCGAGCCCAAGACATTTCCGATTGATTGGAATACCAACAATAAGCAAAATAATCAATGCCGGCATCCGCGGCCATTAAAATTTCCTCGTCAAATTGTTCTTGGGTATAATCCGGAAAAGTAACGGGACCATTGATATATAATTTTGCAAAATAAGGCGCCCGAAAATGATACTTCGCAGGCGTCAGCGTTCGGGCAACCTGAGCCCCCACATGCGAAGCGCCCACATTACGGGTTTCACAGTCAGGAGACACCCACGCGTCCCAACGAATCGCGCCAATAGAAATGCCGTCTTTCATAACCATCATTCTCCTTTTCCTACAGGAATTCGCACACAGAGAAAGGCCGAATCCTGTATTTATTTTTCATATGCCTGACTTTTCCCATTATAGCATATGGACAATTGCAATTCAAGCAAAAAAGTACGATTGAAAGAAAATTTATTCCCAGCTAAGCAGACCCTGCTGTTCCATATAACTATCATGATATTCAAAATACAAATCAAGCAAGTCGGAGAGCACAGAGGCTTCCATTTCAGGATGAGCATTTGAAATATGCTCTATAATAAAATCAAAGGCATCATCCTCATCATAGTACGCGTCAGTAAAACCGTCGTCTTGTATAATCCCTGCCTGTACCATAAAATCAACATCATAAGTCATAGCTAAATTCAAAACTTCACGCGCCTGAACAAGATCAGCATCCGGCCTATCCGCCTGCAAGCGCTGCATCATATAAAGCAGCGTTTGATCGTCAAATCCTATCATTTCTCTATCATCTCCTCAAAATCCCGTAAGGTTTGTTCAAAAATTTTCATGCCCGAAAGCACCGCATCCGGTTTGGAAAGATCAATTCCCGCAATTTTTAAAAGCTCTACCGGAAAATCACTGCCGCCGCTGGATAGGAAACGCAGATAATTCTCCACCGCCGCACCGCCGTTTTGCAGAATATTGTCGGCAATCGCCACGGCAGCGGAAAAGCCGGTAGCATACTGATACACATAAAAGCAATTGTAAAAATGGGGAATTCTGGACCATTCGGTTTCAATATACCGATCCGTTTCCACCGCATCACTGTAATAAAGCTTATTCAGCCGGCCGTAAGCGGAATTCAACCAGTTTACCGTTAAACTTTCGCCATCCTCTATCGCTTTATGCGCCGCGCGTTCAAACTCAGCAAACATTGTCTGCCGGAAAACGGTGGTACGGAACTGATCCAAAAAATGATTAAGCAAATAAGCCTTTGTAGTGCGATTCTCCGTTGCAGCAAGCAGATGCTTCAGCAGCAGAACCTCATTTACCGTAGAAGCAACCTCCGCTACAAAAATTTTATACTGCGCCTTTTCATAAGGAAGCGCTTGATCGGAAAAATAGGTATGCATGGAATGACCGGCCTCATGCGCAAGGGTAAAAACATCGTCAAGCCGTCCCTGAAAATTAAGAAGCATATAAGGATGCGTGCCGTAAGCTCCCCAAGAATAGGCGCCGCTGGTCTTTCCTTTTGTTTCAAATACATCGATCCAGTTTTCATGAAAAGCTCGATCAAGCACAGCCGAATACTCCTTGCCCAGCGGGGCAAGGGCTTCTTTTACAATCTTTTGCGCTTCTTCATAGCCATAGGTACCGGTATCCGCTTCTACAATGGGTACATACATATCATACATTTTCATCTCATTAAGGGATAAAAGCTTTTTTCTTAACGCCACATAACGATGCAAAGCCGGCAAGCCTCCGTGTATGGCCTCTATAAGTCCGTCATAAACAGCAAGCGGAATATTACCGCTGAAAAGCTCTCCCTCCAATACCGAAGAAAATTTCCGCGCCCGCGCATAGAACACATCCTTTTTTACGCTGGAAGTATACAACGCAGCCAAAGTATTGATATTTTGAATGTGTGCCTCATACATGGATTCATAAGCTTGCTGACGGATAGACCGATCCTTATCCTGCAAGAAGAGTCCGTATCGTCCATGAGAAAGCTCCGTCTTTGTACCGTCGGATAACGTAATGGGAGAAAACTTCATATCCACATCATCAAGCATGGTAAAAATCGTATCATAGGAATTTGCCATTTCCCCCGAAAGCGCAAGCAGCCTTTCTTCTCCCTCTGTAAGAACATGACTTTTATTCCGAACAATTTCTTTTAAAAAAACAGAGCGATCTTCAAACATCTGCTCATTGGACCATGTAAGCAATATATCATCATCCAAGCGATTCAGCTCCGGTACAATATACGCGGTTTCCGTATCGCAGGCCGTAAGAAGGGCATAGGCTCTGTCACACATGGAAACATAGCGATCATTTCCGTTATCCTGATCACGGCTCATCTTAGCATATACAAACAATCTTTCCAAAATGGGCATCAAGCTGTGTTCCATGTCAAACAGTTTTTTCAGCTGCTGTTTGTCATGAAGAGTTCCCCGAAAATCAGAAAACTGAGAAAGCGCTGCTTTTACTGCCGCAAATTGCTCCTCCCATGCCTCATCACTTTGAAAAATATCCCTTAGATTCCATTTATATTTTTCTTCTATTTGATTTCTTTCTTTTACCTGTTCCATACAAAAACCCCTCTGATCTAAAATATATTGTTATTATAGCATGTTTACAAGAGAAATAAAACAAAAATATGAAAAAAACAGGCGACGGTTTTCTGCTTTTGCGAAACCGCCGCCTATATCCATCATCCTGTTTAAACCATATTATTCTTTATCATTTAAAATATTCAGAATTTCCTATTTTATCTGCGGAACCTTGGCAAGACTTTGCGCGAGTTCCTCATCGGTAGGAATATAATCGCTCATTTTTCCGTCATGGAACTTTTCATAAGCAGTCATATCAAAATATCCGGTACCGGTCAAACCGAAAACAATCGTCTTTTCCTCACCGGTCTCCTTACATTTCAGAGCTTCGTCAATTGCCACACGAATTGCATGAGAGCTTTCCGGTGCGGGAAGAATTCCCTCAACCCTGGCGAATTGTTCCGCCGCCGCAAAAACTTCCGTCTGCTTCACGCTTCTGGCTTCCATTAACCCCTGATCATAAAGCTCAGAAAGAACAGAACTCATTCCATGATAGCGAAGTCCTCCCGCGTGATTGGGCGCCGGTATAAAGCCGCTGCCCAGCGTATACATTTTGGCGAGAGGGCAAACCTTTCCCGTATCGCAAAAATCATAGAGATATTTACCCCGCGTAAGACTGGGACAGCTGGCAGGTTCTACGGCAATAAAGCGATAATCCGCCTCTCCCCTCAGCTTTTGTCCCATAAAAGGAGAAATCAATCCGCCCAAATTGGATCCGCCTCCGGCGCATCCGATAATAATATCGGCTTTCACATTATATTTATCTAGCGCCGCTTTTGTCTCCATACCGATAATTGACTGATGCAGCAGTACCTGTGAAAGCACGCTTCCAAGCACATAACGATATCCGTCCTGCGACATCGCAGCTTCCACCGCTTCAGATATCGCGCAGCCCAAGCTTCCGCTTGTTCCGGGAAATTCGGCCAAAATTTTTCTTCCAACCTCCGTTGTATCGGAAGGAGAAGGCGTAACTTTCGCTCCATATGTGCGCATGACTTCTCGCCGAAAAGGCTTCTGTTCATAAGATACTTTTACCATATAAACCTGGCAATCAAGGTCAAAATAGGCGCAAGCCATAGAAAGCGCGGTGCCCCACTGTCCTGCACCGGTTTCCGTAGTAACCCCTTTCAGGCCCTGCTGTTTGGCATAATACGCCTGTGCGATAGCCGAATTCAGCTTATGACTTCCGCTGGTATTGTTCCCTTCAAACTTATAATAAATTTTTGCCGGGGTTCCCAGTTTTTTTTCAAGGCAATAAGCCCTTACAAGAGGCGAAGGACGGTACATCTTATAAAAATTAAGAATTTCCTCGGGAATCGGAATATAACGATTATCATTATCCAATTCCTGCTTCACCAATTCACGGCAGAACACCTGTTCTAATTCCTGTGCCGTCATCGGCTTACCTGTTCCGGGATTCAGCAGGGGCGCGGGTTTTACTTTCATATCCGCGCGCACATTATACCATTCTTTAGGCATTTCGCTTTCTTCAAGATAAATTTTGTAGGGAATTTTTTCGTTTGACATTTCTATGTCTCCTTTCTTTTTCTGCGGGAAAGGGTATAAAAAAACCCTATCCCAAATTAAATGCTGGGACAGGGAAATCTCCTGCGGTACCACCCGGCTTGACGCTTAAATCGCGCCCACCTCATATCGTACAATATCATACGACGCCCTTTTATAACGGAGAGGAAGCTCCGTCTTGCCTACCGATTCCGGTTCAGCTCGCCCTCAAAAGCCCATTCACCCTTTATTGCCTGCCGCAATCCCAGCTCCTGCGGCTCTCTGAAAAGCAAAGTAAAAAAGGTTACTATTTCTTTCTCAACGGTTTATGGTATAACTATAACACATTTTATAAAAACACGCAATCATTTTTTTATTGAATACCAAAATTTTTTTATAAAAAAAGAACTTTTTCGTATAAAATAAGAAATGATAAATATCCTATTCATTAAAAAATGCCATTATCTTCGCGCCAGAAAACGCGAAGGAGTCTGTCTTTTTCTGTATGTTTCATCGAAAAGATTTTTTTCATTTCTATTTTATCAAGGGAATCGCCCTATCTGTGATAAACAGATAGGGCACAATCTGTCGAAAAGCCTGTTCGTGAATAGATAATTTTATGCATCGCATCGAATCCCCTGCGAAGGGTTCCCCGTAATAAACGTCCCCGCGGAGCATTTTTTGCCCTGCTTCGCTCTTTAGGATAAGATTTGGCGCTCTTCGGAGGGCAACCGAAGTTTTCCCCCACCGGTATACCCTACCGCTTTTTGAAAAAGGCGGATGAAAACTTTATCTTTTTGCCGCGTGACTTTTTTGACACTCTGTTCCTTATCTGTGATGAATAATTAACCCTTTTTTGCAGTAGCACATTTTTTACTGATAGATACAGCAAAAAGACGCAAAAACAAAGAGCCGTATAGCAAGTGCTTTTTCAAAGAATCCGGAAATATTAAACCTATTCGTAAAATTTAACTTTTTAAATCAAAACCATTTCAGAGCAAAACCACGTCTGCTTTTTATTCTATCGATGATAAAGGAATAGAGACTCCTTTTTTATGCCTTTTCGCAATCAATCATTTTTCTCTACAGCAGCAGCGGTAAAATTTCGGTAATTTCATCGCCCATTACCGCCAACGCGTAAGGTTTACCCGCAGAAAGACGGGCTTCGATAAAAATATTATCGCTGTTAAATATCTCAACATCGCCGGTGGCATGCACCGCAAGAATATCAATCGGCTCCTTTACATAAACAGCGCCGGTGATCCTTGTTCCGTTGGATCCGTTCTTACGGAAATCAAAAGTTTTTAATCCCTTACGGGCGCGCAGCTGCAGTTCATAATCCACAGCCAATGTTCGCTTCGCATACCCTTTTTCACTCCAAACAACCACTTCACCTTCATCGGTAATCTGCCGGGCAAATACCACAGAATCCTCCTCATCCAAAGCAATCCCCTTTACGCCCGCGGTAACGCGTCCTGTTGTGCTGATATCGGAAATATCCATATTTAAACTCATTCCGTTTTGCGTAATATACAAGACGCTCGCGTCCTTTACCGCAAGCTCCGCGTTCACCAGTGTATCCCCGTCTTTAAGCGTAATCGCATTAAATTTGCTCTTTTTTACCCCATATTCGCTTAAAGAAGATATTTTAATCATACCGCGTCGGGTATAAAACAGCACATTTGTCTCAGGCAATATATTCTTATAGCAAACTGCCAGAAGAATCCGTTCATTTTCTCCGAAATCCTGACAAAGTCTCCCCGGAGCACATCCTTTATCCCGCCATTTATACTCGGGAATATCTTCAATTTTTATCTGGTAACAATAGCCCAAAGAAGAAAACAAAAGCATATTCATATCCGTTTGGGTCTGTCCCAGAAATACCAGTGCATCCTCTGCTTTTTCCGGTGCTTCTTTATTGGAGAGATTATAATTTTTAACCGTTGCCCGGCGAATATAACCCATTCGGTCAACCGATACCACGACATCTTCCACCGTTTTAAACGTTTCTGCCGTTATCTGCTGCTCCGTATGGCCATAAATAATCTCCGTACGGCGCGCGTCCTTATAGCGTCGTTTGATATCCAGCAAACTTTTTTTGATCACCGCATTTAATTTCGCTTTGCTGGCAAGGATCTCCTCCAGCTCGGCAATCAACGCGCGTACTTCTTTCAGTTCTTTTTCCAGCGTTTCAATTTCAAGGCCTGTTAACCGCTGTAACCGCATTTCCAAAATTGCCGTTGCCTGTCGTTCCGAAAGGTCAAAAGCCTGACGCAGCTTTTCCTTTGCCGTACGCACATTCGGTGAGGAACGAATAATCTTGATTACCCGATCTATATTCTGTATCGCTATCATTAATCCGGAAAGAATTTCCTCCCGCAACCGCGCAGCGTCAAGATCGTGTCGAACGCGCTTGCGCTCAACTTCTTTCTGATATTCAATATAATATCGGGTAATATCCAGCAGACCCATCTGCATTGGTTTTCCACCGGCAATGGCTACCATGTTTACCCCGAAAGTTTTTTGCATATTGCTGTATTTATACAAATACTGCAAAATTTTATCTACATCGCCGTCTTTTTTTACTTCAATAACCGCGCGCAGTCCCTCCCGGTCCGATTCATCACGGATATCGCTGATCTGCGTAAGCGGGCCTTTTTTCTCATTGACCATTTTCATGATCTCTACCAGCATCGCCGCTTTATTAACCTGATAAGGAACTTCATGAATAACGATAAGCTTTTTACCGTTACTGCCGTTTTCAATAGAAGTCTTAGCACGCATAATCAGCTTGCCGCTGCCATGCGCATACGCGTCCCGAATCGCCTCTCCGTTGATAATACTGGCACCGGTAGGAAAATCTGGGCCTTTGATATACTTCAGCATTTCCTCTAATGTAATGCGCGGATTATCAATCTGCGCGATTATGCCGTCAATGACTTCTCCCAAATTATGCGTAGGGATGTTCGTGGCAAGTCCTACGGCAATACCCGTCGCGCCATTGACCAAGAGATTCGGGAAACGCCCCGGTAAGATATCCGGTTCTTTCCGGGTATCGTCAAAATTCAGTGACCATTTGACCGTATCTTTTTCAATATCACGCAAAAGTTCCAGTGCAAGCGGCGCCATCCGCGCTTCGGTATAACGAAACGCAGCAGCCGAATCGCCGTCAATGGAGCCAAAATTTCCGTGGCCGTCAACAAGAGGGGCGCGCATAACGAAATCCTGCGCCATACGCACCATGGTATCATAAATAGAAGAATCACCATGGGGATGGTATTTTGCCATGGTTTCTCCTACGATATTCGCCGACTTTTTAAACGGTTTGTCCGGTGTAAGTCCCTGTTCATACATCACGTAAAGAATTCGGCGCTGTACCGGCTTTAATCCGTCTTCCACCCGCGGCAGCGCGCGTTCAAGAATAACATGCTCCGAATACGGAATCATAGAGTTATGCAATACATCCTCCATGGTCTGGGAAAGAATGACGCTGTTATCCTGAATTGCTTGACTTTTTCTGGCCATTTACTTTGAAACCCCCATATCCTTTGCAAATTCGTCTACCTTGTTGAAGTTAGCGTTTTCGATAATATACTGCCGGCGTACGTCCACCTTATCCCCCATCAGCACGGTAACCAAACGTTCCGCCTCGGTAGCGTCCTCAATCGTCACCTTTACCAGTGTCCGATGTTCCGGATTCATCGTTGTATCCCATAACTGCTCCGGATCCATCTCCCCCAATCCTTTATACCGCTGTATTACATATCCGCGGCCCATTTTTTCCGCCGCAGCAATGCGTTCTTCATCCGAATAACAATAAACAACCTCTTTCGTGGAGGTTTTCTCCAATCGATACAAAGGAGGCGTTCCGATATAAACATGTCCCTCGGTAATCAGTGGCTTCATATAGCGGTAAAAGAAGGTAAGCAAAAGCGAGCGAATATGTCCGCCGTCCTGATCAGCATCGGCAAGAATAATGATTTTATGATATTTTAAAAGATCCATATCAAAATCATCATCAATTCCCGTACCGAGTGCAGTAATAAGAGAACAGAATTCTTCATTTCCTAAAATCTGCTCAATTCTCCTTTTCTCACTATTAGCAGGCTTGCCGCGCAGGGGTAAAATAGCCTGAAAACGCCGATCGCGGCCTTGCTTAGCACTGCCGCCCGCGGAATCTCCCTCAACAATAATCAACTCGTTTTCCTCGGCCTTTCGCCCGGTACACGGAGCCAGCTTTCCCACCAAAGCCGTAACATCCAAGCTGTTCTTTTTGCGCGCAATATCTTTGGCTTTTTTTGCCGCTTCCCGCACTTTAGCCGCCTGCATCGCTTTTTCAAGGATAATTTTCCCTATCGTTTCATTTTTAGAATCTTCTAAAAATTTTCCAAATTGTTCGGAAATAATGGCTTCAACCGCGGGCCTGGCTTCCACCGATCCCAACTTAGCTTTTGTTTGGCCCTCAAACTGAATATTCTGCATTTTTATTGCGATAATAGCCGTCATTCCCTCACGAAAATCTTCCCCGTTAAAATTACTGTCCTTTTCTTTCAATACCTCGATTCTGCGGGCATAATCGTTCAGCACTTTCGTAACAGCGGAGCGAAATCCGGTTTCATGCGTACCGCCTTCCTTGGTAGGAATATTATTCACAAAAGAAACAATATTCTCATTATAAGAATCAGTATACTGAATCGCAGCCTCCGCGTAAATCCCGTTAGATTCTCCTTTAAAAAGAATGGGCTCATCAAAAACCGGCGTCTTTCCCTCATTACAATATTTTACAAAATCAGCAATGCCGCCGCTGAAGCAATAATGTTTTTCTTTATTCTGTCCGTTCCGAGTATCGGTAAGATTGATTTTTAATCCCGCGTTCAAAAAAGCAAGCTCTTTCAGCCTATGGGCAATGGTATCAAATTGAAACAGTGCCGTACCGAAAACGAGCTTATCCGGTTTAAACGTTACAAGAGAGCCATGCTTATGGCAAGTACCTGTTTGGGTTAAATGCATTTTAGTAGCACCAGAAATAATATGTTTTTTATCGGGCGAATATTGCCGTTCAAATTCAGCCCGATAAGTTTTATAATCATGATAGACTTCCACGGTTGTCCATTCCGAAAGCGCATTGACAACCGATGCGCCTACCCCATGCAAACCGCCACTGAATTCATACTGGGTATTATCGAATTTTCCCCCCGCGTGCAGCTGAGTAAAGATAACTTCCACACCGGAAACCCCCTTCTGGGGATGAATATCTACCGGCATTCCGCGTCCGTTATCCTCCACGCTGATGCTGTTATCATCAAAGAGCGTAACCGATATCTCATCCGCATAACCGTTGGCCGCCTCATCAATGGAATTATCCACAATTTCCCACAGCAGATGATGCATTCCCTCCGGCCCGGTAGTTCCGATATACATGCCCGGCCGCATTCGTACGGCATCCAGTCCTTCTAAAATTTTAATATCTTTTGCATTATACGCCATTCAAGTTCCTCCGGATTATTTAAAAACATCAATTTTTTTCTCCTGCCCTTTCAACAGGCGCAGAATATTCTCTCTGTGCATAATTACCATCAAAACAAACATGGCAATTAATACACCGATCTCTATCCAGTCCCCCCGGGCGTCTAAAAAAGAATACGCCACGGCCGCCAGTAACATGGTCACAATAGAAACCAAAGAATACAGTTTAATAAAAATATTAGCAACGGCAGCTAACGCTACAAATGCCAGACCCATCAGTGGATTCATAACAATTAAAAGTCCCAACGAGCAGGAAACGCCTTTGCCGCCCTTAAAACCCATAAGCACCGGGAAATTATGTCCCAAAATAGCGGCAACGCCCCCCACAAATATCTGCGGACAGGTATAACCCCAAAGCCAGTTAAACTCAAAAAAGCCCTCACCGATAATCCAGCAGCCTAAAACTGCCGCAAGCATTGCTTTGAAAGCATCCCCTATAAAAGTGGGAATTGCGTATTTCAGCCCCATGTTTCTCAGCACATTCGTAGCTCCGGCATTTCCGCTTCCCATAGTGCGTATATCTTTTTTTGCAACACTTCTTGCTATAATATTGGATACGGAAATATTCCCTAAAAAATAGCCGGCCAAAGCAGCGGCTATATAGCGTAAAACAAGCCACATTACTGATCTTTCTCCTTTTCTCTAAGAATCAGGTTTATCGGCGTTCCGTAAAATCCAAACGCTTCGCGAAAAGTATTTTCAAGGTAGCGCTTATAAGAAAAATGCATAAGCGAAGCATCATTTACAAAAAGCACGATCGCCGGCGGCCGAACGCCTACCTGCGCGGCATATTTAATTTTTAATCGGCGTCCGTTTTTTGAGGGAGGTTCTTTCATCTGCATGGCGTCAGACAAGGTATCATTCAATACGCCGGTGGGAATTCTTTTTGACGCGGCTTCATAAATTTCATTGACCTTTTCCAGAAGCTTATGAGTCCTCTGCCCGGTTTGTGCTGAAATAAAAATATAATCCACATAGTCCATAAAGGCCAAATCAATCCGCATCTTCCTTTTGAACTTTTCACTTGTACCGGTATCCTTTTGAATCAAATCCCATTTATTAACCACAATCAGACAGGCTTTGCCTTGTTCTTTCACAAAACCGGCAATCTTCACATCTTGTTCCGTCATACCGGCCTCAGCGTCCAGCACGATCAACGCCACATCGCACCGGCGAATGGCGTCCAAGGAGCGAATCACACTGTAACGCTCCACCGTACCTTCATCAATGGATTTTTTTCTGCGAATGCCCGCGGTATCAATCAAAATATACTGCCGGTCATTAAAAACAAAAGGCGTATCAATAGCGTCTCTGGTGGTGCCGGGAATATTGCTTACAATAGAGCGCTGCTGTCCCAACAGGCGGTTTACCAAAGAAGATTTTCCCGCGTTGGGTTTGCCCACCACCGCTATTTTAATGGTTTCATCTTCCGCTTCCTCTTCCATATTATGCGGAAAATTTTCCACTACTCTGTCCAAAAGATCCCCGATGCCGGTCATATTGAGCGCGGATATCGCCGACGGTTCTCCCAGCCCCAGCGTGTAAAAATCATATACGCTTTCCTCCTGTGAAGGTCCGTCCACCTTATTTACCACTAAAATAATATGCTCATGGCGCCGGCGAAGATATTCCGCCACATCTCTGTCGGCTGAAAGCATCCCTTGCCGCCCATCGGTAAAAAAGAGAATTACATCGGCAGTATCTACGGCAACTTCTGCCTGACGAAGCATTTCCGTATAAAAAATATCCTCGCTTTTCAATTCAATTCCGCCGGTATCAATTAAAGTAAAGGTATGATCCAGCCAAGTAACATCGGTATAAAGCCTGTCTCGTGTAACACCCGGCGTATCTTCTACAATAGAAAGACGCTTCCCCGATATTTTATTAAAAAAGGTGGATTTCCCGACATTGGGCCGGCCTACAACCGCTACCAAAGGTTTCATATCAACTCTCCGTCATTCCGATAAGCGCCCGGGCAAATTCCCCGCCGGTACCGCCTATTGGTGTTATTTTTTTATTGATCCAACCGGATACGTCATCTACAGACATATCATCCAAAAATTTACCGTCCTGTCCCCGCAGCATGACGTCAGAGATAAAAACTTCCTTGCCTAAATCTTTTTTTTCAAGCTGCACGGCAATATCCCTGCCGGTAAGCAAGCCGGTAACGGTAATGGATTCGCCAAAGAAAAAATTCGTTATAGGATATATATTCACAGTAAGATTCGGATATTTCTCTTTTAAAATCTCATACATTTCCGTTAAAAAGCCTGCCGCCGAAACACCCGTTGCAATCGACACCTTTCGATCGGCAATCCAAGGCGGCAACTCGGGCAAGGCCTCCAGCATCTCCTGCTTAAATTTAGCCATCAGCCCTACGCCGTTTTCTATCTGTGCAAAATCCTCGTACTCTTCTGCCGAAGGAATCGGCACATTCCCCTGCACATAAAATTCATCCGAGGGAAAAATGAAGCGCGTTCCTTTAAAATCAAGGCAGCTCTCCTGCCATTTTTGTATTTCCTCTACAATATGCCGTGCGTCCGAAGAAGAAAAGCGTTTGAGTTTAGCAAGGTTCTTTCGATGATAGGTAAGCCCCACGGGAACAACCGCCAAGCTCTTACAATAGGGATATAATGTAAAAAGGTCTTCAAAAGTCTGACGAAGATAGTGACCGTCATTGATGGACGGGCACAGCACCACCTGCGTATGAAAGGAAATTCCCGCTTCGGCGAAACGCCTTAAAATAGGCATAATCTCCTGTGCGCGGGGATTGCCCAAAATATAACGCCGCAGCTCAGGATCCGTAGCATGCACCGAAATATATAAAGGAGAAATCTTTTGCTCGATAATACGGTTTATTTCATTTTCCGATACATTGGTCAACGTTACATAGTTGCCAAACAGCACCGACATGCGCCAATCATCATCCTTTATATACAAAGTACTGCGCATATTTTTTGGCAATTGGTCCACAAAGCAAAAGATACATTTATTGCAGCATTTACGCATCTGAAGCAAATCGTTTTCAAACCTGAGGCCCAAATGTTCCTCGTCGTACTTTTCAATTTCATACATCGTAGCTTCACCGGAGGAATCAATAACGGTCATCGTCAGTTCGTTTAACGCATCATAATATTGATAATCCAGCAAATCTCTTACCGGTTTTTCATTGATGGCAACAAGCACATCGCCCGGCTTTATGCCAAGCTCGGCACAAACCGAATTTTCCTCAACGCCGATAATTTTATGGCGCATAAAAGTTTCCTCCTCCTTTGCCTCGTAACCTGAAAGATTACAAAATAAAAGCGGCATCCGTAAAAAGATATCCATAAGGGAAAACCGCAACAGCTATGGTATATTTATAGTTATTGTACCATATATATTGCAAATTTTCAAGTAAAAATGAATATCCCGTTCTCTATCCTTGTATGTGTTACAATGATGAGTGACAGAAGAAAAAAAGAG